>OGZZ01000017.1_pt1 | contig 91497 bp, 134 predicted proteins | sample 1577021 | NCBI WGS metagenome assembly OGZZ01 (sample SAMEA3541526, study PRJEB24748) | human gut metagenome | biome: human gut; feature: human-associated habitat; material: faeces | place: China | collected 2012
AACAAAGGCTTATAGCCGCTGAGTAAACCACCCGTTAGACGGGTGGTATTGATTACGCAAAATTGAAATGGATTTAGAGAATAAGACATCAGACGATGTGGAGGTAATATTTTATGGAAGAGAAAAGCAGATACGCAACAAAGAAAAAAGGTAAAACAGAGGTGCAGCCATTATGGAACATGGCGGATATTAAAGCTGTTGTAGAATGGTTTGAGAAGAAGGAAGATTGGGATGGATATTTTATTACTATGTTAGAACTTCTTCTTGGTAGAAGAATTGGTGATACTATCTCTATGAAGTGGTCTGATCTGTATTATGAAAACGGAAAGAGAAAAGAAGCAATCAATACTATCGTAGAGCAGAAAACAGGTAAAGTTACTGAACTGCCAGTAAGTCATATGACATATGAAGCAATGGATATTTATTTGGACCATACCGGCATTGATCCAATGCAGCATTATGATGAGTTTATTTTTAAATATGAAGCGAAATCAGCGTGGATTCAGCGATATGATAATCCAGTATATAATAATACAGATATAGAAGAGTGGTGCAGATTTTTAGGAAAGGATTTTACAGAAGATAGAAAACAGAAAATCTTAAAGGATTTTGAAAAACAGAAAGAATATAGGACTCTTGGCGGTTACTTATATTATGAAGTGGAATGGAATGATGTTGTAAAGTGGCAGTCTGATGAATACAGAAGAAAATTGAAACAGGCAGTTGCTGCAATTGGCATTACCAGTCCCGTGTCGACTCACAGCCTTCGTAAGACGTTAGGCTACTGGACACATAAAATGCATATGTTTGATCCGAACTGTCTGCTAACATTACAGAAGCTTTTTAATCATGCAGACTTGAAAACTACAATGACTTACATCGGTTTGATTGAAGAACAGAAGAGAAGGTATCTGGAAGATCACGGTGAGTTCATTAAAAATGTCCTGGCTGGCAAGGGAGACGAAATTATCAAAAACATGCCGGTCATTTCTCTAAAATCAAATGACTTTGGAAATGTAATTATGAATGTTATCAAGGGAATGCAGGACGGAAAAGAAGCCATTGAGGTTTACCAGATTGCTATTGATATGGCAAACGAGATGAGAATTGCATAAAGAAAAGGCGGTGCTATTTTTTAGCATCGCCTAGCTCAAGGGCTTTTAATTTTTCGTCAATAGATTGATCAACTGATTCTTTTATTATTGGTTTTAATATTTGATTGGCTATTTTTAAAAAAGTTTTATCTGATTTTAAATAATCGGCATCTTGTAACCTAAAAATAAGACTAGGTTCTTTTTCGTTGTCATTTCTTAATGCTATATCAGGATATATTTGTGATTGTTCTGAATCCTTATCTGATATATTTTGGGGTCCTCTAAAAGGTTTATCAGCATCTTGAATTAAATCATTTGGAGTACAATGTAAAACATCGCAGATTTTTGAAAGTGAGTCCATTCGTATATTTTTGGTTTCACCGTTACATATTCTTTGGATGTTGTTTGGAGCAATTCTTGTTTGCATACTTAGCCAGTATGGAGTTTGCCCAATAGCATCTAAATATTCTTTTACATATAATTTTAACATTCGGATGATCCTTTCTAATAAATATTTAATTATGTATTAGTATAAGGGATTTTAATGTTTATGTATTCATAATATACCAGAATATAACATACAAATCAATAATATATGAATTTATATATATTTATTCGTAATATATCTTGACATATAATATGAATTAGTATATAGTATAATTACAAATCAAGAGGAAAGGAGGATGCAGAGTGGAAGGCGGTTATAAGAAGTTTGATGTGGTATTAGTAGATTTCGGAGAAGAAATAGCTGGTGAACAAGGCGGTATAAGACCAGCTGTAATAGTACAGAATAATATAGGGAATAGGTATAGTATTTCCACGGTTGTTATGCCATTTACATCACAACCTAAAAGTTTAAAGCAATCTACGCATTCTCTCTTTCCTGCAAACGAGAAATATGGTTTTACAAAAGACTCTTATCTTTTAGGAGAATGTATAAGACAGATCTCCGAACAGAGAATTATAAAAAAAATGGGTACTATTACTGATAATGCTGGTAGAGAAGAAGTAAAAAGAGTTTACTTCTCAAATTGGGGAAATGACTAGGAGGATATTATGGAGTATATATTAATGACAGTAGAAGAGGCAAAGAAGATGGCAAAAAAAGATGCTGTTGTTCTTGTAGCAGTAAATGATTTAGAAAATCCCAAGGATATAAGTGAATTTTCAAAGAAGAGATTTTTTGAATGTGAGAAAATAATCAAAGAAGCAGAAACCATAGCATCTGTTTGTGATGACTTTATTAAACAGCTTAGATGCTATACTGAAAGGCAAGATACATTTCCTGATCTAAGACTAAAAGGAAAGGAGAGTGTAATCCTTTTGCGGGAATAGAACAAAATCGAACAAATGTTCGATAAAGTAGTTGACAGAACAAATGTTCGGTTATATAATAGCAAATGTAAAGATTTCCAGAAATGGAAAGGAAAATAAAAAGACTACTATCCGCAAGCTTACGTGGTTGCCGCCACTGGCTTGTTTCAGGTAGTCTTAATACATAGCTCGACCAAGATACTATGCACTACATATTATACTTTGTTTCATTTCATAAATCAAGTTAATCAAAGCAAGTATCTGCTGAAATTTTCCAATCTTTATTTTTAGATGATTATAGGGCTGTAGTCAAGCGGTTAAGACTCGACACTTTGACTGTCGCATACGTGGGTTCAAATCCCACCAGCCCCGCTAAATCTTTGTGGACGCACAAAGGTTGTATTTAGTGTACGCAAAATACAAATGTAACCCGTAAACAAAAGTTTCGAAATTCCTAATTACATTACAAAATCACAAAACTGGCAGTCAATAAAAGGCTGTCGGTATGGATCGTTAGTTCAGTTGGTCAGAGCATTTCACAAATAGGAAACGCAGGTTCGAATCCTGCACGATTCATTATATAAAAAGGGAGGGAAATAGAATTGAATTATGTAATCAGAAATAATAAAGGAGTGTACATCAAGATCGATGCTGGCGGCAGACCTGTCTCATGTAATTTCAAAGACAGGACATTGATGGATCGCAACAAGGCGAGAAATATTTTAAATTCATTACCGAAATCTTTAAAGAAAATGAAATTCTTCATGGAAGCCATTCCTGAAATCCCTCCGAGAGTAATTGAGACGCCACAGACGTATAAACCATCTGAGAATATTACTCGTTGGGTGGAACAATTTGGAACCTGCGGAGATATTTTCAACTCGGCTGTAAAACGAAGCAATGAGCTGATCGGTATTCTGTATAATCTTGATAAGGGATTGCTTAATATCCTTCATTCAATCGAGATTGAGAAGCCGAAAGATTTATATACAGGCTGGCAGCTCTATAAGGCTATCCGTGAAAACCGTACTCAGCGTAGAGAAACAAAAGATGAAATCCAGATTATCCAGAATGTTCTGACGAATATCAATCCAGAATGTGTTCAACGTGAACGGATTCAAAAAGCCGTGGAAGGACTTTTCCATAGAAAATATACATATCGAATTATCGAAGGAAACGAAGATGATGAGAGTGAAACAGAAATACATAACAATTAGGTAGGTTCAATATGGGGAAAGTAGAAAAAATAAGTCTGAATGAAAAACAGATGGAATTAGTTACATATTATTCTGAAAATGATATGGCGAGATTAAAACGGATTTGTAATCCAATCATTAATATGAAGAACGTAGATCAGAAGGATTATGATGACTTGTACAGTGATGCACTGAAAGTTCTTTTGGAAAGTGTTCAGACATTTGATGAAACAGCAGATTGTTCCTTTAATACATTTCTTACAGGAAATATTAAACGGTCATTCTATGATTGGAGCCGTGATCAGCTGACTTGGAAGCGGTGCAACCTGGAATATGAAACAGATGAAAATGGAGAGATTAAAAAAGATAAGAATGGAAAACCAATAAAAAAGAAAGTCTATGATGTTTCTATGGATGTTCCATTGGAAGATGGATCTGATTTAAGAGAAAAAATCACGTCCAATTTCAGTGTAGAGACAGAACTTGGATTAAATGGAGATGATTCTGTAGAAAAGGTAAATATACTTCTTGATAGTATGCCACGGTTACAGAAGCGAATTACTATTTTGAAAATGAGGAAAGTTCCTGTAGAAAAAATTAAGAAGATCTTAGATATATCGCAAAGCGATTATGAAAACGCAGTAGAGCGGATTAAGAGAAATGAAAATATGGAAATGTTTTTAAAAGACACGAAATATAATATGGAGGAATATGATATGAAAGACAGAGTAATTGCTATTAGCGAATCCGAAGATTACAGAATGGACAAATTACCAATGTTCACATTATTGCAGCAGAAAAAAGATGGTGACATTAACTGTAAATACATTTTACAGAGAAAACCATTTCAGTGGTCAGAAGAAGAAGCGAATCGTTATTTTTGTAGAATATTAAGTTCCCTTCCTGTTCCTGAAATCGTTTTATGTGAGCAAAAAGTAAAGGAATTGATTATTGCATATTTAATTGATGGTTTACAGCGTTTATCTTATGCGGAAGCATTTAGAAATAATCGTATTAAAATTGGAAGTGTAGGTGCAGAAAGACACTTAATTGAATATAGAGAATATTCTTTAGACGAAAACGGAAATCGAATTTTAGATGACAACGGATTTCCAACTTACGAATTAAAAGTATGTGATGTTATTGGAAAATACTACAAAGATCTTCCTGATGAATTAAAAAAGAGATTTGATGTATTTAATTTCAATGTGACTAAGTTTTTTAATTGCACGGATCAGCAAATTGCGGATCACCTTCGCGACTACAACAACCACTCATCTATGAACAAGGAGCAGTTGGGACTAACTAAGATTACTACCGTAACAGCTGGGAAAATTAAGAAAATCTCTGAGAAGAATATGTTTTTCAAAAATTGCTGTAAAATCACTACAACTAATGAGACTAAAGGTAAACTGGAACGTGTAGTTGCCGAAGCAATTATGCTTTTGTTCCATAAGGACGATTGGAAAGCTAAATTGGAAAATGCCTATAAGTATGTAGATGAAAATGCTACAGACGAAGAGTTTGAACAGCTTAATTCTGATTTAAACCGTTTGGAATTAGCAATTGGAGAAAATAATAAGGAAGTTACCAAGTTATTTACTCCAGCTGCTATTCCTATGTGGGTGGCGGTATTCAATGAATTTACAAAGTATAACATTGAAGATAGCAGATTTGTAGACTTCCTTAATGCATATGCAACTGATTTAAAAGACCGTACTGTAGATGGTGTTAGCATGAAAACTTTTAAATCAGAACAGAGTAAAAAGAGAACTACCATCATGGGAAAAATCAATCTATTGGTTACTCTTATGAAGGATTATTTACATATTGAAGAAGTAGAAGAAACAGAAAATACATATGAAGAAGTAACTAATGAAGAAGTAACTGAAAACGAGAATAATACAGTAAAAGAGACAACAGAAAATAATGTTACTACAGAAGAAACAGAATCAGTAGTAACTGAACCACAGTCAGAAGAAGATCATGAGTTACAGTTCGTAAAAAAGGTAGCTGATCCGAATGTAGAACAGGAAGATATTGAACTGTATAAGGATTTTATTGATGACTATCTTAAGTTAGACTCCTGTGTGTATAAAGTTGGTATGCCGGTATTATTAGCACTGATGGCATATGCTTGTAATGCAGAGAAAGACGAAGAGTTTAGTGAATGGCTCAATGAAATGGAAAAACAGCATAGAATTTTCACAGGTTCAGAGAAAGATAACTATGAGAAGTTGAAAGCAGAATTTCTTCAGTTTTTAGATTCTCATAACAATAAAGCAGCATAAAAAATACATAGAAAGAGGTAAAAGATATGGCAAAATTGACGGGTTATTATGAAGTGGCGGAAACGATTCAGAGTGGTGGTAGATATTATTACGCAATCTATGAGGATTATGTTTGTTATCAGGTAGGAGATAAAATTTTAGTTTCAGGAGCATGTCACAATATCTTGGAAATTACTTCTATTCTTACACCAGAAGAAGTAGAAGGCAAGGTAAATATCACAGCAGAGGTTATTTGTAAAGTTGATACAAAGGCATATGAAAAACGTGTTGAAGAACGTAGAAGAAAGATGAAACTTAAGAAAGAATTGGATAAAAGATTAAAAGAAATCGTTAACGAAGGGAAATATGAATGGGCGGCTGAGAAAGATCCTGAGTTTGCTAAGATGCTGGAAGAATATAAGAAGATTGGAGAATAATACATATGGAGAACGTAAATAACATTGTGAGAAAAGAAGATATAGAAAGATTGAGAAATAAGATGGATGAATGTATAACTACCGTTACAAAAACTGTTACTGCCACTAATTCATTAGATTATAAACCAGATATGGACAAAGTATCTATAGCAACACCAATAACTTATACATACGATGGAGGTGCAGGTGTTTGTAATACAGGAACTTTAATGGCTACGAAAAAGTCAACTGTTACTTTGCCTATTAAAAAAGAACCTCATACAAAAATCAAAGATGTAAAAATCATCGTAGAGAATAAGGTTGTAGAGGTGCTGTTCGCTGATGGAGATAAACAGAAATCAGTTTGTAGAGAACCTGATGTATTCAGTTTAGAGACAGCAATTTCTATTTGCATTACTAAACATGTTCTTGGCGGAAGCAATTTATATAATAAGGCAGTTCGCAATGGTCTTAAGTGTTATGAAAATAAGTTAAAGAAAGCAGAAGCCGAAGAAAAAGAGAAAGAAAGAATTGAAAAACGCAAGGCGAAGTTAGCTGCTCATAAGAAGCGTAGAGCTGAGAAACGAAAAGAAGAACAGATTGAAACTCAGAAAGAAGCATATCTGAGAGCGATGAGAGATTTCAACAAAGAACTTTCTGAAGCGAGTTGTAAGTAATACATATGGGCGGTAGAAATACCGCCTTATTAAAAAAATGCATAAGATAGGAGAAAAATAAAATGGTAACAGATGTGACTTATGAGTTGATGAAAATTGGAAACAATCTGACGGATGACACAAAGGCAAATGTAAATACTGCCGTGGATGACATTAATAACATCGTCAGAGAGATGATTGAGTCAGACAGTCAATTTCAGTTCAAAAAAGGAATTTTCCGTAGGCAGTACAATGCCGATGTGGAGTATTCTTCTTTCAATACTATTAGGATTCATGTGAAAGATGATAACAGAATCTACTATATTTCAGTAGAGAATTTCCTTAAAGTGCTCTCTTTTAGGATTTGGAATGAGATCGAAAGATGCGGCAATGGGTTCTATTTGTGGTTCGATAAACAATAATTTTTAAAAATAAATATAAATATATGGAGGTAATAACATGACACACGAAGAATTAAGAGAACTCTTACTTAAAAGATTAGAAAAGGAAACACAGCGCAAAATTTGCAAAGCTACAGGAATTAATACAAGTACATTATCTTATTTCAAGACTGGACGTTTCGTCACATTACCAGAAAAAACGTTTGAAACTTTAAAGAACTATCTTGAAAATAAAGAAGCAGCAGAAAATAAGGAATAAATCTATGACGAAAGAACAGTTAGCGAGATTAAAAAAATACATAACCGAATCGAATAACATCGTATTCTTTGGCGGAGCCGGTGTTTCTACGGAAAGCGGCATACCGGATTTCAGAAGCAAAAATGGCTTATATAATCAGCATGATGTACAGTTTGAGAAGTATGATCCTGAGTATCTTCTGAGTAGAGATTGTCTGTATAACAATCCGAAGGTATTCTATGAGTTCTACCGACAGAAGATGGACACCAGGAATATAGAACCAAACATTACTCATAAAGTCCTGGCTAAGATGGAAGCAATGGGAAAACTCAGAGCAATCGTTACACAGAATATTGATGGCTTACACCAGAAAGCTGGAAGTAAGGTTGTGTATGAACTGCATGGCAGTACGCAAAGGAATTACTGCAGTAAATGCAAAAAGGAATACGATCCCAATTATCTGTTTGATATTAAGGAAGCAATTCCTAAGTGTTCGTGCAGAGGACAGATTAGACCTGATGTGGTGCTGTATGGGGAACCTCTTCCTGATGATGTAGCACGTAAGGCTGAATTGGCAATTAGACAGGCTGATTGTTTAATTGTTGGCGGTACATCATTACAGGTTACACCAGCAGCATATTATGTTTCATATTTTCAGGGTGATCACATGATCGTTATTAATAAGGAAAAGCTGAAAATTCCACTGGATGAAAATATGGATATGTTTATTCAGGAATCACTTGGAGATGTATTTAGAGAGATAGAAAAGATGTTGTAAGGGAGAATACATAAATGGAACAGGTTAGAAAAGTTTGGCGACCCGTATAACCTGTTCCTGGATTGAAGAGATATATTAAATATATCTGTCTATATTATATCAATTCTAATTGGCTGTTTCAAGTGATTTAGAAGTAGTAATTTCAGAGGGTTACAAAACACCTTTATCAATGGTTGCATTAAAGGAAGTGTTTTAGAGGTAAGTAATTTCAGAGGGTTACAAAACCTCAAAGTAATCTTCTGAAATTATAAGTGTAAATTAAAAATAGACTTAGGTTACTACGTTATAAAAAGATAATATATCATTATGTCGCTCTAGTAATGACTATATCATTGATATTTAAACATGCATTACACTGAAGATACCAAATGCAAGTGATATCAATATTATAAACTTTTTATAACATTGTCAAAGAGCATTACCGGCTATATGCCGAGATTATTTTAAGGATAATATATGAATTATTTAGATTTTGTACTTATGGTAGATAAGAATAAAGTTCCTTGTATTCCAATTAAAGAGAGTACGGCAGCATATTTATTAAGACATAATAAAGCTAAGATTATAAATCATGATCCAACAGTAATACAAAGATTTGATGAGTATTCGGCAGATTATGAAATAAGAAATATATTTGAATTAAAAATAGATAGTGGTTATCTAAATATAGGTTTTTCTGTAAGTGATAGCGAGCATGAATATCTGGCAGGACAGGTCAATCTGTTACAAGGAATGAGTGAAAGGCTCACTGTTAGGGCCTCGAATCGCAAATTTAAACGAGCTAGATTGAGATATCGAAAAAATAAGAATGTAGATTATAAAACAGTTCATAATTCTACGTATAAAAATGGGAATCAAGATGGATGGATTGCTCCATCTATACAACATAAAATAGATTCACATATTCGGTTAATAAAGAAAATTGCTCAATGGGTTCCAATAGATAGGATAATTATTGAAGTAGCGAAATTTGATATTCAGAAAATGATCGCAGATTTGGATGGAAGAATAATTTCTGGAAAAGATTATCAAAATGGAGAAATGAAAGGGTATGAAAATGTTACCGCATATGTAAGGGATAGAGATAAACATACATGTCAAATGTGTTTATCGAGTGGAAAAGTAAAGAATAAAAACAACGATACTATAGAAGTACATCATATTATTCCAAGAGCTGCTGGCGGCACAAATCGTCCGAGTAATCTTATTTGTCTTTGTCATCATCACCATCGTCTGGTTCATTCCAATAACAATAATAATAAATATTTTAAGGAATTGCAAAATAAGAAGATGCCTGATACCTATAAGGATTCTACTTTTATGAATATTGTCAGATATAAAATCTACAATGCATTATGTGCGGATTTTAAAGATGTAGAACTTGCTTATGGTTATGAGACAAAAATTAATCGTAGACTTATAGGTTTACCAAAGTTCCATTACACCGATGCGGTATGTCTAAAAGAATGGAAAAATATCTCATTAACAAAATTCATTTATATAGTAGATCAGAAAAGATGTAATGATAGAAAAATGGAAAGCTTTTTTGATGCGAAATATATAGACATACGAGATGGGAAAACTAAATCAGGAACAGAATTATGTTATACAAGATTGGATAATGCATCGTCTTGGAGGACAACATGTAAAAATGAAGTAGATAATCTCAGGCAATATAGAGAAAAGAAGATAACAAAAGGAAGGAAACAAAGAGAATGTCATTTTTATTGTTTAAAACCTGGTGATTTAATTTTTATAAATTTAGGAAATCATAAAGGTAATTTGGCAGAAGTCAAAACAATGCAAATTCATAAAGGTAAGTATAAAATATTTTTTACATATAAAAATCAAAAAGTAGATAATCCAACCATTTCATTAAGTCCAGAAGAGTATGGACAGCTTAAGAAAAATGAATGTTCTAAAGTGAAGATTGTACGTACAAGACGAGGTATGATTTGGAGAAAATATAATAGGTTGGAATACGAGAATACATATAAAGATCAATATGATAAAAATTAAAATACATAATGAAATCGAAATTTAGAAGGGAGAATATATGAGTAGAACATTCAAAACTTGGCGAGATCCATATGATGAGGGGTTTTCTACATGCCGTAAGAAAGAAATTGAAATCAATCCAGGAGTGACGGTATTAGTTGGATGCAATGGAGCTGGTAAAAGCACATTGCTCCACAATATCTGTGAAAAACTTAAGAAAGAAGACATTCCAACTTTCATTTATGATAACGAGAAAGATGGTGGACATAATTCCATTGAAGAAAGTATGTTTTACGGCGATGTCGCATTAGGAGCAACCGCATTGTGTTCTTCTGAAGGTGAGAACATCACAATAAACCTTGGCAAGATTGCCTCGAAACTGAGAAAGTTCATTCAGACAGGTGATAATGGAGATAGGTTTAATAGGCTAGGAAGATTACTTGCAGGAGAAGATGAAAATGAAGTCACCTCTAATGAGAGATGGATTTTACTAGATGCTATGGATTCAGGCTATTCTATTGACAATGTTATTGAGATGAAGGATTTCTTTCAGATGGTCCTGGATGATGCAAAAATGCATGGTATGGAAGTGTATATTGTAATCTCATCTAATGAATATGAGTTAGCACACGATTCAGATTGTTTCGATGTAATGGAAGGAAAATATATCCGGTTTGAAGGGTATGAAGAATATAAGAAATTTATTTTGAAAAGTAGAGAAAAGAAAGATAAGAGATATAAAAACAACTAACGATAAAAACGATATTTTGTGAGGTAAATAAAATGGGTGAATTGAATTTAATTCAGATTGCAAAAGAACTTTTAGCAATCCATGAAGAGTTTCCTTATCATTTAAAAAATTATGATGATAGCAGTATTCGTGATTTTGTTATGGAAACCTTCACACAGTTATGGGGTAATACAAGTGGAGGTTTTGAAAGCATAGGTGGTGCAGCAATGACTATTCAGAGAACTTATGTATTTATCCCTACAGTTAATGATGAAGATTGTCAGGTGTATTTTGGAGGAGCTTATGCATATTCAGTTCCATATTCGAAAGAATTTGAGGATGATGTTAAAGCGCATAACGTAGCTGGAAAATATCATAAAGGAAAATATTTAAAAGGAGATAAATAATATGGATGGATTTATGGAGTTTAAGGAAGCTTTACAGGAACATTTCAATGAAATGCAGAAGGATGCAGACAAATTATTCGAGGTGTTAGTAGATAAGGATGAGCTGTGGAATACTTATTTAAACAGTTTTCCAGCGGGTACTAACCCTATCTACCGTGAGAGAACTGAACATGATTGTAGCTGCTGTAGACATTTTATTAAAAGTATTGGAGCGGCAATCATTATCAAGGATGGACAGGCACACACGATTTGGGAACTTAAATTAAATGACCCTACATATCAGACAGTTGCTAATGCGCTGGATAAATTCGTAAAAGCTCATGCAGTTTCCGATATTTATTTGAGTAAGTTCAAAAAGATTGGAACAGATTATAACTTTGAAGAAATCAATGGTAAAGCTCATAGATGGGATCATTTCTTCTTAGAACTTCCAGATAAATTTGTAAATCGCACGAGTTCTTCTAATGAAGAAATCAAAGGTCAGTTCCGTGATACCAGAAATGTGTTTAAGCGTTCTTTAGACGAAATCACTATGGATGCAGTTGATACAGTATTAGAGCTGATCAATTCCAACACCTTATATAAAGGCGAAGAGTGGAAAGGCGCTCTGACTGAATTTAAGAAATATAAGAAGGAATATGACAAGTTAACAACAGCAACAGATAAGGCTCTGTACACTTGGGAAAAATCCATTAAGGCTGGTATGGCAATTGGTCGTATTAGAAATCATTCTATCGGAACTCTGCTTGTAAATATCAGTGAAGATATGGATCTCGATTTAGCAGTTAAAAAATATGAGCAGATTGTAGCCCCCGCCAGCTATAAGCGCCCAAAGGCAATTTTCACTAAAAAGATGTTAGAGGACGCAAAGAAGACCATTACTGAGCTTGGTTATATGGATTCTTTACAGCGTAGATTTGCTACTTTGAATGATATTTCTGTAAACAATGTTTTGTTCTCTAATAAAGAAGCTGCCAGAAAAATGACTGATGCAGACGATATTTTTGGACAGATGGAAAAGGATGTTACTGTAAATCCAAAGAAGTTCTCTAAAGTTGAAGAGATTTCTGCACAGGATTTTATTGATAAGGTGCTTCCAACTGCAAAAGAAATTGAGGCATTTGTAGAGAATAAACATGAGAAGAACTTTGTATCACTGATCGCACCAGTAAATCCAGATGCCAAAACTATGTTTAAATGGAACAACGGTTTATCATGGGCATATTCAGGAAATATCACTGACTCTGAAATTACAGAAAAAGTCAAGGCGGCAGGAGGAAGAACGGACGGTGTTTTAAGATTTTCACATAGTTGGAATTATGATGGAATGAGAAATGCGTCTCTGATGGATTTACATGTATTTATGCCAGGTTCAAATCAGAAAGTTGTCATGGTTAATGGTAAGGAAATTCATAATAATTATGGAAATAATGAAAGAGTCGGTTGGAACCATAGAAACCATTTTTCTTCCGGAGGCGTCCAGGATGTAGATTTTACAGCTCCAGCGTCAGTTGGATATATTCCGGTTGAAAATACAACATTTCCATCTATTGAAAGATTAAAAGAAGGCGTATATACATTTAAAATCCACAATTGGCATTTTAGGTATCCGACAAGTGGTGGTTTTAAGGCAGAAATTGCATTTGGTGGTAATGTGTATAGATTCATTCACAGAGAACCGTTACAGAATAAAGAGTGGATTACTCTTGCAAAATTAGGGTTAAAAGATGGTGAATTTAGAATTCTCGAAATGGCTGAAAACGATAGCACTCCTATTGAAAAATGGAATATTAAGACTAATCAGTTCGTTCCTATATCAGTAATTAGTTATAGCCCAAATTATTTTGACGATCAGGATGGAATTGGTCATAGACATTTATTCTTTTTCCTGAAGGATTGTGTGAACAACGAAGAACCAAATGGTTACTATAACGAATTCTTAAAGAGTGACCTTGAAAAGCACAAGAGAGTATTTGAAGCTTTAGGTGCTAAGTGCCATGTAGAAAATACTGATAATCAGCTTTCAGGAATTGGATTCTCTATGACAAAGAGAGCAGATTTAATTGTTAAAGTTAAGGGTGCAACTGAGCGTATCATGAAGATTAAATTTTAAAAATAAAGGAGAATATTATTATGACGAACAATGAATTATTTGTAAATGCAACCCGTGAGAATTTTCAGTTTCCATTCAGAGGAATGGTAAATGTTATTGATCTTTGGACCTTATCATTAAATAACTTGGATTCTGTTTTTAAGGCGCTTAATGCAGAAGTAAAGAAAACAGAAGAGGAAAGTCTTCTGCATACTAAGTCAAAGGAAGATGAAGAACTTTCCGAGAAGATTGAAATTGTAAAATATATTGTCGGCGTTAAGTTGGAAGAGATTAAGTCAAGGGAAGATGCCAAGAAGAATAAGGAAATGAAGCAGAGACTTCTGGAAATTAAAGCAAAGAGACAGGATGCGGCATTAGAGAATATGTCTGATGAAGAATTAGACAAGGCTCTTGCTGAATTAGGATAATCTATCAAGGTTGGTTGGTATCACAACTGACCAACCTATTTCTAAAATACATAGAAGGAGAACACGACTATGACAAATTATGAGAAATATAAAGATAAGATCGATAAAATCTGGAATGAAGGAAAGGTTATTAGTGTCACCGAAGATTGTAAGGTAACAAGCTGTGATAAAATTTCGTCTTGCAATGAATGTATTTTTAATGAAGAGTGTGATTTAAAATCACAGAAATGGCTCGTATCTGAATACAAAGATCCAGCAGAAAATGTGGATTGGAGCAAAGTACCAGTAGATACACCTGTATTGGTAAGGGATTATGAGACGGATAAATGGAATCCAAGATATTTTGCTGGGATTAATGAGGATGGAAATATTATTGCATTTGACAGCGGCGCCACATCTTGGTCAGATGACGGAGAAAACCTTACTGTAGATTGGAAACAGGCTAAACTTTCTAATCCAGACGACCTGAAGAAATCTGACTTTCATCAGGAAAAAAGAGAATATAGAGATGAAGAATTAATCGATATGTTGGTTGCAAATTACGCTGAAAAAGTAGATAATGACATATATTTCAATCAGGAAAATTATAAAGAGTTTCTTGAGGCGGTATATTGGTTTTGGAAATGTACAACAAATAATTTCAATAAAAGAAGTATCGCAGAAGCAATAAATAAAATGCTTAATTTGGAATTTAAAGGTGACTTATTATGAAAGAAAATAAAAAACGATTAATTGGTTCTGGATTATATCTTTGTGGATTTGTTTCGTATGTTACTTTTATGGGATTATTGAACAAGTGTGGAGGCAATGCTGGATTATATGGATTAGGTGCCTCCATTAGTGCAGTTGTTTTTTGCGGTGCATTGTATAGTTTACATTAGAAGGTTTATATGGGTAAAGTCGGGAATGTAGAAGTTGAATGGAGCGGTGGATATCCATGTTTGTGCCATGGCAAATGGACATTAAAAGTAGATGGAAGAGACGTTTCAGATAAGATTCCAGAAGATCTGAGAAAAGATGACATGAATACATATAAATCATATCGAAAATGGCATTTTAATGAAGATTATCGTGAAGAATGGGAATATTATAACGATGGTCTGAGATGTGAAGATTGGATCGAAGTCAATGGCTATTGGCTCAATAAGATCGTTGCAGACAAAGATATTCAGAAGTGTGTATTCTATGCAATTAACGAGGAAGATTGGAGACATAACAGTTGCGGTGAATGCAGCTAAGAGGGAGAAAAATATGAGGTTAAGTGAAATTGCAGAAAATATTGTAAAATATCATCCAGACTGTTGTATGGCAAAGAATTATGAGATTATAAATGGCTGTAGAGAAGACTGGTATGAAGAATCATTAATCGAACCACTTATGAACCATTGGATGTACGAAGATTTAGGTTTATGTGGTTGTGGACGCCCTGAATATACATATGAAGTAATCAGAAAATTTTTACATATTCGTCATGATTGGCGAGAAAATAAACTTGAATATACCGAAGTTCTTAATAGGTATAAAAGAGATTTACATGTTGATTACAATGACAACAATCAATTTGGATTGCTTCAGTTCATGATGTATATTTTAGATGAACATGAATTCATAGAGCATGGTAGTAGTATCACAGGTTGTTGGCTTACCGAAAAAGGTGAAATGCTATTGGTTACTTTAGATGCATGGCATGAAAAGAATATGAAAACAGAAGCCGATTAAATGTTGATTTCAATAGGAGAATCTAATGGATATATTATTCGGTTACGACTGTATAGATAGTTGTGATTGCGATAAAAGTAGCAGTTGCAAATATGCTAAACATAAATTTATTCCATTTAAAATTTCACATTTACTATTTGTTTATCCAAGATGTATCAAATTGAGTGGCACAAATAAATGTCCATACAATAAAACAAGAAACTATACATGTGCAAGTTGTGCCAATAGTAATTCATTCGAAGAATGTGATATTCCTTTTAATGAGAGAAAACCATATATTCCTAAAGATAGGTGGAAGAAATATAGTAGATGTGGTAGTTATAAAAAATGTAAATGGGCAGATGACTGTTTATATGATGGTGTGTATGTAAGCAGAAATCAGCTCTAACTTGTTTAGAGTGTTAATTATTATCTACTACTTATTATATCTACTATTTATATCTGTGGCAGTTCTTGCAAAATTTTACATGAACTTCATCTGAGTTTTCAAAAGTTATTGTCAAAAAATGTAATAACATCCGCCATAGGAAAATATGATTATTCCGCTGCGGCGAAGCCGCCTATCCGGAACAATGGTTTCCTCATTCCGGACAGGTGGTGTAAAAGCACCCGTAATATTCAAAAATACAAAAGGAATAACAGAAAGGATATGCACCCGAAGAACCGAACTATATAGATATGTCGGTATTCGGTGCGGCAAGTTAAGATAGGAGTTGGCTATGTTATTAACAAATAGATTTCCAAACGAAAATCGCTCAGGTCTTCAAGAATACTATTGTGACTTAACACGAGAAATAGATCGGCTTCTTGGATTATCACCAGATCAATACTGGAAGCATTATATTCTGGCAGATAGCACAATGCTAAAGGACAAGTGTCTTGCAATTAGAATTCCTGGCGGTACAGTTGGTGGAATTTGGATTGATGATGAGAATATTATTACGAAGGTATTTGTAGACACTGAGTATTATGTTATTGAAGAATATCCAATAGATATTAATGAAAAACTGGCACATTTTGTAGGAGAGAAGATTGAATTTGTTGATTAAGAGAAAGGAATAAATATGGGAACAGATATTACTATGTTTGCAGAAGTACGTAAAAATAAAAAATGGACAAAGGTAGAAAGTGTATTTAAAAATCCTTGGTATCGCGAAGATAGAGTAATTGACGAATGGAATCGGCCATATACTGATCGACCTTATGATGGTCGAAATTATGATTTATTTGCAATTCTTGCAGATGTAAGAAATGGAACTGGTTTCGCTGGATGTAGGACTTCTTATGGGTTTAATCCAATTAGTACACCTAAAGGACTGCCAGAAGATATTACAGACGAAGTAAAAGAACTTTTATGGAATGATGGATATGCAAACTCATATTATACATTAAAGGAATTGAAAGATTATGATTGGGATCAGAAAGTCATTCATGTAGGTGTTATTAGTGAAGCTCAGTATATAGAAATGAAAAGAATAGGAAAGAATCCAGATAGCTGGAGTGGAGATACTTCTGGGTGGGATATTGTTGTAGTATCGGCGGATACTATGGACAAGATTTTAAATAAAACTATCAGTAGAAATGATCGACTTAAATATTATGTACAAGTGGATTTCAAACCAATTACATATAGAGAGTGTTGTTACAATTTTTTAAAGGACACAATTCCAGCGTTAGAAGAACTTGTTCCTGATGGTGGTACAGAGGAAGATGTACGAATTATTTTCAATTTTGATTGTTGAAATACGTGTTTCATGGAGAAATATAATGAGAAGATTATGGAACAAATGGAAGAACTATTGTCTTAAAACTGGAAAGGATTATACGATGATGCCAACATTAATTGTTTATTATATTTGTTGGCTTACATTTTTAATCTTATTTGGACGATGGTTAGGAGAATGGTAGGTGATAAATTATGATGATTGCAGGTATGTATGATGTTGAAGACGAAGTTTATTATTATACAAATAATTTTGTCGATTTCTATGATAAAAATGAGAATAAAATACCAGAGGAAGAATTAAAAGAATGGGCTATGTTTCTGAATAGCCCTTGGAGAGAAAAAGGTGAGAAATACGTTACAAGACGTACAAACATCATTTGGGGTGAAGAACATCTATGGGAAACATGTTATAGGGTAATGAGTCGTGATTTTGGTTGCTCTAGTATCCTTGGCTATGGCGATACACCAAGAGAGTCTTTCGAAAATTGTGTCTCTAATTTTGCAAAGGTACAAGAGAAATACAATTCAGAAGGAAAGCAATTTTGAGGTGAAAAGCAATGTATGTAGAGAATATTGTAATAGGAAAGCCGGTTGTAGAGCCACAGCATTTATTTGCTTTAGACGAAGATGACTGGAATAGAGTAGAAAAAGAGAAAACTTATTATACAGAAGAGCGTTTCTTGCCAAGAATTCTTGTGGACATTGGTATCTATCCATCTATTAGTGAGATTCGTAGAAATAAGCCGCAGCTGGTGATCAACTTAGACCATATGGATTTTATGGATGGATTAAAGGTAAGTAAGAAACGAAAATTATGGATTGCGATTGGAGAATAAGCTTATGAAGACGTTAATTGTTATAGATATGCAGAACGATTTTATTACAGGACCATTGGGAACGACAGAAGCACGAGCAATCGTACCGAATGTAAAGAAGAAGGTTGAAGAATATCGAAAGAACGGATATAAAATTATTTTTACAAGAGATACGCATGGAATGTTCTATCTTGATACAGCTGAAGGAAAGAAACTTCCTGTTGAGCATTGCATTAAAGATACAGATGGTTGGCAGATTGGAATTGAAGTTACACCAGACAATTATAAGTTTATAGATAAAACTTCTTTTGGATATGCAGATTGGAAAGAAATCTTTCCAGATTATTATTATAAATCAGGAAACGATAAAATAGAGTTAATTGGCGTATGTAGTGATATCTGTGTGATCTCGAATGCACTTATCCTTAAAGCTACTTATCCAGAAGTTGATATTACTGTAGATGCAAGCTGTTGTGCAGGTTCTACACCAGAGAAACATAAAGCTGCATTGGATGTCATGAAAAGCTGCCAGATTAATGTGATTGGAGAATAATATTATAGATCTTGTAGGATATTGGTTAATGACATTAGTTGTAACAATTTTTGTCGTAATTATATTTGGTTATGATTTAGACTTTAAAGAAAAAGCAAAAATGTGTCTGTGCGAGGCACTTCTAATGGCAATGCTGATTATTGCAGTATGGTTAATGATAGGTGGGAAATAAGATGACAGATGATAAACCATTCGATAAAGAATTATTCTATCGTTTATGTGAGAAATATAATGTAGAGCTTTCCGATAAGTACGATAAACCAATGATAAAAGAATCTGATGGTACAGTAAGGCCATTAACCGATAAAGATGTTTTAAATATATTGGAGGTAAACAGATGAGATTCAAAGGAGATATTATCATTACTGATCCATGTTATATCTGTAAAGAAAAAGAGCTGGTTGGAGAATATCCTAAAAGAGATGATTATTTTATCTATGGGACAGATATTGAAAAGTATCCTGATGCAGTGAGAGAAGTAATTGATATTAGCAAAGAATGTTCAGAAATGGTAAAGGTATTAGAACAGTTAGATAAAGCTTTGGGCCATACAGATCCTGAATATCGTAAGAAACATCCAAGAACACATTTTGTATCTAAGATATATGAAGAATGCAATAAAAAATATAAAGAGGCATTAGATGAATATTATGAATTGAATGAGGATGATTGGGAAAAGTCTAATTTAGGTGAAAATATGGAAGTCCTTGGAATCAATACGTATATTAGTCGTGATACTTTATATGGTGATTGGAGTTGTACAACTTATAACTCTGACACCAAAGAGAAACTTGGAGAATTTTGCGCTGATGTAGGTGGGGTGGCAGTATTTCTTCTGGATGAAGTTCTGAAATATAATCCAGATTATGATGATCATATTGCTAAACCATGGACAACTACTTTGATTAAAGATTTTGATGGAGAAGTAAATTTTGAAATCATTCACGATGAAGTTAGTGTAATTGGTAAAGGAAATATTAATTTCGAGACACATCAGACAGGATTTTATGAGAAGATTCGCGCAAACTCTTACTTTGTTGATAAATGGGTGGCATTTCGTCAGAAAGGCATGAGACCTGTATTGCATGGTAAAGTTAGAAAGGTAGACGATTCTGGCCTTTGTATGATTAGAGGTAAAAGAGCAAAAATACGATTTGCCAATGTAGATGATATAATTGGTATCTATGATAAAAAGTCTGATTGTTATGCAGTTAAATAAAATTTCTTGAAGCAGATCGCTTAAAATTTCCATAAATAAGAGAATAAATAGGTGAATATATGATTGATGAGATTAAGAAAAAAGTCAGTAGTGGAGAATATGATTTTCTAAGAACCAATGAGCATCTTGGAAAGAATATTATTCTTCTTGGTTTGGGTGGTAGTTATGCCTATGGCACTAATGTAGAGAATTCGGACTTGGATTGCCGCGGCTGTGCCTTAAATAGCAAGATGGATATTTTGACTAATCAGAATTTTGAACAGTTCGTAAATGAACAGACTGATACAACAATATATTCGTTCAATAAGTTAGTTTCGTTATTACTGAATGTAAATCCTAATACTATTGAGTTGTTAGGATTAAAGCCTGAGCATTATTTATACGTAACACCGATTGGTCAGGAATTATTAGATAATGCCCATTTATTTTTATCCAGGAAAGCTGTGTATTCTTTTGGTGGTTATGCGAACCAGTAGCTTCGGCGTTTAAGTAATAAGGCGGCAAGAGTAGTAGGGCAAGAAGAAAGAGAACAACATATTCTCAATAGTATTATGAATGCCGTATATACATTTCCTAGCAAATATGCTTATTATCCAGAAGATTCACTTAAGCTCTATATTGATAAGTCAGATAAAGAAGATTATAATACAGAAATTTTCATGGATATGAATTTTAAACATTATCCACTGAGAGATTATAAAGCAATGTGGTCTGAAATGAACTGTGTAGTAAAAGATTATGCGAAGATTGGGAAGCGTAATCAGAATGCTATCGAACATGGAAAACTAGGAAAACACATGATGCATTTAGTTCGTCTTTATTATATGTGTTTTGACATTTTAGAGAATGAAAAAATTGTTACATACAGAGGAAAAGAACATGACTTATTGATGGATATTCGCAACGGTAAATATCTTGATAATAATGATCAGCCGATTCCTGAATTCTTTGAATTAGTGGACGAACTGGATAAGAGATTGGATTACGACAAGAGGAATACTTCTTTACCAGAAAATCCGGATTATAAAGCTGTAAATGAATTCATGGCAAGCGTAAATGAGAGAGTAGTAAAAGATTTAGTTTAAAGGAGAAATGCTTATGAATGTAAAAGAAAGTGTAAGAGATAGTTTGATTTTATCACGTACAGAACAAATCTTAAATTATCGAGAATGGATGACAAAATTACCTGCATTTCATTTTGATAAAGAATGGGATGTAAGAATTATTCCACCTTTTGGTGGAGCAATTATTCGATTTACAATTGAATATAAAGGGAAACATATATCTGTTTATTTTGATGCTTACTCAAATTTAGGATTTGTATACGAAGATAATAATGGAGAAAAACCAATTCCATATTTTGAGTATTATGATGGGGACAACATTCACAGATATTATTTAAACGAAGCAGATCAGATGATGAATGATATTAGAGAATTTTTAAATGGAGAAAATAAAGATGAAGAAATTTAAGGTAAGACAGGAAGCGAATTATGTGCAGGGATATCTGAGATATGGTCATAGAGAAGCAATCATTGAAGCGGCATCAAAAGAAGATGCATTAAATAAATTGAAAAATGAAGGCTATACAGACTACCTCGATTTTGTGTTAGATGATTATAGTTTGGACGATGTAGATTATGAAGATCAACCGTTTGAGATCGAAGAGGTCGAGGAAGGATAATGGAAATAAAAGACATAAAATACGAAGGCCTTGGAATCTACAGGATAGATATGCAGCCTAATAATGGAACAATTATTAAATTTGAAGCGAAGAATATTCAAGATTGCAAAGAACAATTTATGAATGATATAAGTCATGATTTTGATATTATAGTAGATCGAAAATTAAAAGAAATTTGAAATTTTGTTTTCATACGGAAGGAGAATAAAATGGTAGATTTTGATGATATTCAGATTTGGGGTTGTAATATTTCAAACGAAGTAAAAGTAGTATTAGATTCTGTGAGTGATAAAGTAAAAGCATCTTTTGAAAATGACGATCAGCGAAGGGCATATCAGATTGGTGTAGATAATGCATTGTCTGCTTTAAAACATCTTTTGCAAGAAGGATTAAGAAAAAACAATATCACAATCTATTATCCTAATACAGATACTTCTACTGAATTAGATGCAGAAAGTGTAGTAAAATGGGCAGAAAGCTTGCCTGATTTAATTTAGAAAAGGAGAATAATACAATGAAAGTAACACTTGAGTTAGATAATCTTGAGAATATAGTACAGACAACATTAGAAAAAAATCTTGGAAATGTTGTAAAAGAACAGATTGCTGATATTGTAAAAAAGACTGCTGATAATTTAATAAAAGATACTATCAATACACAGGTTTCTAAAAATTTCCAGCGTTTCGTTGATGATTATATTGCAACAAAGAAGATTAAAGTTGGCGGATCTTATTGGGATAATGAACCAGAACAGGAATACACAGTAGAACAGTATATTAAACAGCAGTTAAAGGAAAAGTTGGTTTCAAGTCAGTTAAAAGTGAAGAAAAAGGGTAGATCTGGTTCTTATAGTGACGATTATGAGTCTGTAACTTTTGAAGATTATATTTCTCGTCAGTTTGATCCTAATGAGATGATTAAGAAAGAATTAGATGCATTTATGGATGATATCCGCAAGCAGGTAAATACAACAATGAAAGAAACTTTTGATAATTCTACCAAGTTCATGTTATCTAATGCCGTATTAAGTATTCTTAGTGCGAATGATACATACAGACAGATTGAGAACAATATTAAATGCATCGCAGATAAACAGGCGTAAAATATGGAAAAAGAAGTTTTTGAAAACGATTGGGAAGACTGTGAATATTGTAAGCGTTCATATTATGAATGTGACACCGGCTATAGCGAGTATGAATGTACTTTAGATGGCAATGAATGTTTTTCAGGTGAACTAGAATATGGTTGTCCGTTATCGTTCAAATATACAGTGGAGTAGAGAATAAATTAAATATAAATGGAGAAAGAAAATACTTTAAAATTAAAAAGATGTAATTGCGGTGGAACCGTGGAGTTAATTGAATCAAAACCATGGGATCAAGATCCGTGTATTTACTGTTCGAAATGTGGTGGAAAATGGAAATATGGAACATATTCGGATCTTTTGACCATCAAAGAATGGAATAATAGACATTAATAATTATGTCAAATGCAGAGATAATTCTATAGAACATCATGAGCATTTCGCTCAAAAAATCCAATATGAAACGAAGAGTTATATTAAAAAAGAGGTGAAGAGTTATGTATTATGCGGTAGGTAGTCTTGAATTTGATAATCCATTTGATTGCACAATTCATGTTCCAATTGACAAAGATATTTGGGCGTTTTCTTATAAGGAAGATGAAAGAGCTTTAAATCTTATTTGCAAACCAGTAAAAGGTAGAATTAAGGATGATGGATATATTAAATATTTTTATGAATATAAAGTCACTGGTAATGAGTTGAAGAAGAATGGTGTTACTTTTCGCGCTAGATATTTTTGTGATACATACGAAGAAGCTGTCAAAGGATTTAATACCCTTGTAAATCGAAGAATTGAATCCTTAAAGGAAGAAATTGTGAAACTGGAAGATATGTTGATTAAGTAGAGAATAAATAAAAGAAAGGAGAATGTTATGTATCAGATAAAAAACAGCAATTGGAAAGTATTGGTTATTGTACTTGTTGGGATTTTGACAGTTGTATTTATGGCAATTTTTGGAGTGCAGGGAAGCCAGAATACCGCTATTTCATTAGAGGAGCAGGTTAATTCAGCAAAATCTGGTATTCAGGTACAAGAGATGCAGAGAGTTAGTCATGTAAAAAATCTTGTTGATTGCGTAAAACAGTATGATAAACATGAAGCAGAAACTTTTGAAGCTGTAGTAACAGCTCGTGGGTCAGCAGGTAATATTGAAAATACAACAACTGCGATCGCAGCAGTTACTGAAGCATACCCTGAGCTTAAATCAAATGAGAATTATAAAACTCTGATGAATGATCTTGTAATCACAGAAAATCAGATTGCGCAGTACAGAAATAACTATAACGAACAGGTTAAAGCTTATCGCCGCTATGTAAATAAATTTCCAACTCGTCAGTTTTTATCTTTTTTAGGATACGAAGTAAAGAATTTTGAATATTTGGATTATGGCGCACCATCAGCAGCGCCTACGAATTTATTTGATTAGGAGTAAGCATGAAACAGCTTATTAATAAAAAGTTTGATTTTGGAGATTTTGAGATAACAGTCAGAGAAATATTAGCAAGTATTTCTATCATTGCAATAATGTTGCTTATTGGTTTTGGAATAACTGGACGTATAAAAGAAGCAGAGGCAGATCATAATGAACGTTATTTAAAAGCAATCAAAATTGAAGGTCAGGATTTATTTCAATATGGTATGGATACAAATGTTGGCAATGCTTTTGTGTATGGCGATTTGAAGGCAGTAGATACAGTTACATATCCTGAAATTGGTGGAGAATATATGTATGTGGAAATGGATACTGAACGATACACCATGCACACCAGACAAGTTGCTCATACAAGAACTGTTAACGGCAAAACCGAAACATATTACACGACTGAGACATATTGGACATGGGATGTAATTGACTGGGATAAAAAGAAATGTAATGAGATTTCTTTTGCTGGTGTTGTGTTCCCAGTAAATAAGATTAGCATTCCTGCAGCAAGATATATTGATACAGTTTCAGCTGGATATCATTTGCGCCATATATATTATGGTACAGGAACTCATTTTGTAGGAACTATTTTCACAGATCTCAGAAATGGCACAATTTCAGATGATACAAAATTTTACAAAGATACCACTATTGAAGAAGCAGTTGAAGAGTCTTTGCATAAAAGCGGAGTATTTTTATTTTGGTTCTTCTGGATTGTTATAATTTGTGGCGTAGTTTATGCATTTTATTATGCAGATAATCGTTGGTTAGACTAATTGAAAGTTTTATTTCATAGGAGGAAAATAATATGAATATTAAAGAAGAGCAGAGAGATTTATTTACAGTACCACAGGGTTATTATTTAGCCCATTGTATCAGTGGTGATTATGCGTTAGGTGCTGGTATTGCAAAGCAGTTTGTAGATGTATATAACATGAGATATAAATTACATAGTCAGTATCCAATTCCAGAAGGAGAAAAATACGATAATGTAGGAAAAGCATTACTCATTGACAACGTATTTAATCTGGTTACAAAGCCTCGTTGCTATCACAAACCTATATATGAAACATTATATGATACTCTAGTGGATATGCGTGATTATTGTGAAGAATATGACATCACTAAAATCGCAATGCCACGTATTGGGTGTGGCCTCGATCAGCTTGAATGGGATCGAGTATATGAAATGTTAGAGGATGTATTTTTTGATACTGATATTGAGATTTTAGTTTGTACATTATAAGGAGAATATATGGCAGAGATCAAACCAAGATACTTAGTGATGGTCACTGCTTCTGCGAATAATAATAAATATTATAAACAGATTCCTCATGGAGATAGTTGGACTGCTGAATACGGAAGAGTAGGAAGCAGTCCACAACGTAGAGAGTATTCTATGAGTCAGTGGGAATCAAAATATAAAGAAAAACTTCGCAAAGGCTATGTTGATCAGAGTGAACTTGTAGAAGACTTAATTCAGGTTGAAAAACCTAAGAACTCAGAATATAAAGAAATTGAAAATAAAGTTATTGCTGAGATTGTAGAACGATTACAAGCAATGGCACGAAAAGCTATCAGCGACAATTATACGATTTCTTCTAACAAAGTAACTCAGGCAATGGTGGATGAAGCACAAGATGTTTTGACAAGTTTACTTGATATTGAAGATATTGAAGAATTTAATAATATTCTGTTAAAACTCTTTACTGTTATTCCTAGAAAAATGGGATGCGTTTCAGATTATCTTGCTAATTCTAGCAATGATTTCTCTAAAATTATTCAAAAAGAACAGGATCTGCTCGATGTTATGAAAGGACAGGTCGTACAGAAACAGGTCATTGAAGAAACAAAAGCGGAAAATAATGTAAAAATCAAGAATACAATTCTTGAGCAGTTAGGACTGGTATTCGAAGAATGTGATAAAAAGGACATTGCCGTTATTAAAGATGCACTTGGATCATGTTCTGATAAATTCTACAAAGCATGGAAAGTCAAAAACCTTAAGACACAGAAACGTTTTGATGATTTTGTAAAAGAGAATAATATTACGGAGACAAAGTTATTGTTCCATGGTAGTAGGAATGAAAATTGGTGGTCCATCATCAATAGTGGTCTTGTCTTAAAACCAACTAATGCTGTCATCACAGGTAAGATGTTTGGGTATGGTATTTATTATGCACCAAAAGCTAGAAAATCTCTTGGTTATATCAGTTTGAGTGGAAGCTATTGGGTTAGAGGTGATTCCAATTTTGGTTTTATGGCATTAATGGATGTAGCTTATGGTAAACCATATGATGTGTATTCCTTCAATAGTAAATATTACAGCTTTGATTACGGTAAACTTCAATCAGTTTGTCCTGGTGCGAATTGTTTACACGCTCATGCTGGCGATATGCTGCGCAATGATGAGATTATTGTTTACAAAGAAGAGCAATGTACTATTAAGTATCTGATTGAATTGAGGTAATTTCATGGGCGAATATTATACAAACGGTATTACAGTCTATGACATTGATAAGTGTTGTGCTGCCTTAAAACAGCGTGATGCTGATCAGATTGCAAGGATTAAATACCTTGAAAAAGAGAATAAGAAATTAAAAGATGTAGTATATAAAGATTCTGAACTTCAAAGAATGAAAGCTGAATTGGAAGAAGCTAGAAATGATTTACGAAGAGGTTTTGGCATCTCGGAATTAGAGCAGAAAGCAATTAAAGAATGGAAAAAGAAACACGAAGCAGAAGCTCATGGTATTGTGACTGATGATCAGAGAATGAAGTTACATGGCTGTATTGGCGGTAATTATAGTTATATTTTTATTCCTACATCTATTGGAATCATTGGAGAGATTCAATGTAGTTGCGGTGAAAAATTTACTTTCTGTGAATTAATGTAAAGGAGTAAGAAGAATTGGAATGGATTAAATGTGAACCTGGTCATATGCCAGAAGATGATGAGAGATATAAAGGTAAGAAAACAATTAATGTACTGGTTACTACAGACTGTGGTGTTGTTACGAAAGTTCAGAGAATATATTACATAAGTATGAGTAACAAAGTTGGATCTTGGTATTGGGGAAGAATTGGTGGCACTATGAAGGCATGGATGCCACTACCTAAGCCGTATAAAGAAATAGATTAAATTTGTAAGGAGAAAAATTAAAATATGAAAACAGTAGTACAAACAGAATACCAGGACATTTACAGAATTACAGATGGAGTTTTACTTGTTGTAAACAAGTTTGAGCCATTGTACATCGAAGGCGTGGAGTATCCGAGAGTATATCCAGTCAATAGAGCTGGCATGAGATCATATAACAAGAATTGCCAGCAGCAATTAAAGGTTCTTAAAAATGAATGGCACTGCAAAGGATCATGGTATACACCAGCATGGAGCATACCGGCAGGAACAGTTTTGTACGGCAGTATTCCAGTTATCACCGTTTCTGATAAAAACAAGTGGCAGTATGAGATTAAAACCACTGGCAATATGTTTAGTGGAAATGCAGTAGAGATTCTTAAAATGTTACGTGACATTAAAAATATTGTTGGAAATGGAGAATAAATATATGAAGTTAAAAATCATTTCAGTTAAAGATAAAGACGGTAATAAGAAAACAGAATTTATGGAAGAATTAAGACAGAATCATCCTTCTATGTCTGGCGAATGGATCTATCAACACTCTGTTAAAGTTCATGGATCATTTTTCTTATTATGGGATGATCAGACAGATAGATGTCTTGTTACATCTGCAGTGGAAGATTTTATTTTTGAAAATGGAAAGATTGTAGTAGAAACGAGAAATTCCATATATGAGTTTGAAGTTGTTGAAAAATAAAAAATTAACATCTAAAAAATGGCTTAAATAAAGGGTTTTTGGAAGCAAAAATTATGTTGAAATGATCGTTTCATTGGATGAAAAGAGGTGAGGATATGTCGGATGAAGTAATTAAGATTTTAGATGCTTTGACGGAGCGACTTGGATTAGCAATAGATTGGAGTTCTTCAAACGTATTGCCGTATTTCCAACAGCTATGTAATAAGTATATTAAATATGAAATTGCGACAAGTATTATATGGATTGTGATTGGAATTGCATTGCTATTAGGTGGAAGATATTTATTTTTGAAAAGAAAATGCATAGATAATATATTTTATGTTTACGTAATAGTAATTGCAACAATTATTATGATGTTTTTCATAGGTGGTCTTATGATTATTATGCAGATTTTTGATATTGCAACATGTATTACATTTCCAGAAAAGATAATTCTTCATGAGTTACAAAATATTTATAGATTATATAAATAAACAACAAAAAGAAAGGATAAACAAATGATGGAAGGTTTAAGTAGTAAGGAAGTTCTACAGAGTAGAGAACTTCACGGTAGCAACAAATTGCCAGAGCCAAAACTGAATAAGTGGTATGATTTCGCAAAAGAAGCATTAAGCGAAAAAATTACAATGATTCTTATTGCAATTGCAGTATTACAGTTGGTTCTTGGTATTATGGGAGTTATGGATTTGGCAGATCCCATTATGATTTTAGTTGTCTTAGGTATTGTAACCTGTATTGCAGTAAAAACTGGATTAGGTGTTCAGAAATCAGCAGCAGAACTAAGAGCTAAAACATCTGTCAGGTATTGTGATGTAATTCGTGACGGAAAAGTGCAGACGATCAATAAAGATGATTTAGTAGTCGGTGATTTAGTTTGCGTTGGAATGGGACAGGAAATTTTTGCAGATGGTTATTTAGTAGAAGGGAAGATCTCTGTAAATAATGCAGCTATTAATGGAGAAACAAAAGAGTGTGTTAAAACACCAATTCCTGAGTACGTACACACTAAAACAACTTCTACATCAGCTTATACAAATCAGAATTGTTTATTTGCTGGTACTACCGTTATGAGTGGTGAAGGCAAGATGATTGTAACTGATGTTGGTATCAACACTGTTAATGGAGACACATTAGTGAAGATGCAGACATTGGAAGCACCAAAGACTGCATTAGATATTGCATTAGATAACTTATGTGATTTTATTTCCAAATGGGGAACTATTGCAGCAGTTATTACTTTTGCAGTATTAACCATTTCGGGCATCTTAAATTTAGGGTTTGGAGAATATTTTGGTGGCGGAGTATTAAACATTATTCAGAAGTTTGCTCAGAATTTCTCAGTGGCTTTAACCATTATTGTAGCAGCTGTTCCTGAAGGACTTCCGTTAATTGTAAAACTTGTCACCAAACAGAATGTCAAAATAATGGAAGGATTTAATATTCTTGCAAAGAATCCTGGAAAAATTCCTGAACTTGCCTATGTAGATTTAATCTGTACTGATAAGACAGGAACTTTAACAACCGGTATTATGACGCCAAAAGTAATTATCGATGGAGCTGGTAATGAAGTAGATAAGAATTCTGATTTATGGAAGGTTATTAAAGCAAATATTAGTTTAAATAACAGTGCCACATTTGACTCAGAGAATAATATTACAGGTGGTAATTCAATTGATAGAGCAGTTTTAAGCCTGATTAAACCTGACGACTATACTGATATTTGCAAAAGAAATCCTTTAATTCAGAAACAGGTATTTAATAGTCAGAATAAGTATTCTGCTTTTGAGAGTAAATATAATTGGGGTGACTCATTTACATATTATAAAGGCGCTCCTGAGAAATTGCTTGAGCATTGTACACATTGGATGGATTTAGAAGCTATTCCATTTCATGAAAATGAAAAAGAGGAATTGTGTGAAAAGATTAAGTCTATGACAGAAAGATCTATTAGGTGTATTGCACTTGCATATTCTAATAGCCCTCTTGTAGAGAATGTATTACCAGATGATATGATCTTCTTAGGAGTGATTGGTGTAGTTGATCCTGTTAGGGCAGAGGTTCCAGCAGCTGTAGAAACAGCTCATAAAGCCGGTATTCAAGTAATTGAGATTACAGGTGACTGTATCGAAACTGCAAGAGCTGTTGCTGCCGAGTGTGGTATTTATAAAGATGGAGATGTAGCCTTAACAAATGATGAATTCGAAGCTATGACAGATGATGAAGTAAAACAGATCATCCCGTCACTGAGAGTCATTTCCAGATGTTCTCCAAATACCAAATTGAGACTTGTTACATTAGCTCAGGAAATTGGAAGGTCTGTGGCTATGACAGGTGATGGCGTAAATGATAGTCCAGCATTAAAGAGAGCAGACGTTGGATTTGGAATGCAGAGTGGATCTGATGTAGCAAAAGAGGCCTCAGATATTATTCTTACAGATGACAACTTTGCAAGTGTTGTAAAAGCGGTAGAACTGGGAAGAACATTTATGCATAACATTATGATGTTCCTGGAATTCCAGTTACCGATTAACATTTCTTTACTTATTCTAAGTGTTATCTATCCTATGATTACAGCAAGTGCATTACTTGCATCTGTACAAATTCTTATCGTAAATATCATTATGGATTCCCTTAATTCGTTATCATTTGGCGGAGAGCCACCAAAAGAAGAATATATGACAGAAAATCCTATTAAGAAGGGTTCTGGATTATTTATTCGAGGAGCAAAAAAGAGAATTGCTTTAAGCACAGTTACGTTTATTGCACTATATGGAGTTATTACATTTGGTCCTATCTCAAAAATGTTTCCAACAGAGACAACTGCAATGACAGCAAGATTTGCTCTGTTATGCTTTATGGCGGTATTTAATGGTTTTAATATCCGTACTGAACATATTAATTTATTTAATGGTATTGGCAAGAATAAGATGTTTTCTGCTATTGCAGTAGGAATTTTTGCTATGACATTTGCAATTTGCAATTTTGCTGGAAATCTCGTAAAGGTCACAGCGTTAGATTTACAGCATTGGATGGTAATTCTGATTCTATCATTTATGGTTATTCCTGTTGACTTAATCAGAAAGATTATCGGGAAAAGAGAGAATAATTAAATAGGAAGGAGAAATACATATGGGATTATTTAGTAAGTTATTTGGAGGAAATAAAACAGAGGTAAAAGAGAAGGTACAGTCTACACCTGTTAATACGACAGCATCAGTAATTGATATGTCTAAGTCAGCTGAAAATCTAAACAAGGTCCTTATTGACATGTCGAAAGGATCTAAGATCGACATGACTAAGCATGTTGCAAGAGTAGCATTGGCAATGGATTATTCAGGCAGTATGGATAGGTTATATTATAACGGGTCTGTACAGAATGTTATTATTAGATTACTTCCAATTGCTTTAAAGTTTGATGATAATGGAGAATTAGAATCATGGTTATTTTCCAATCAGGAAGAAAGACTCCCAGCAGTAAATGTAAATAATTATGAAAATTATGTACAGAAAGTAATGATGAAAGCTCGTATGAGTATGGGCGGAACAAATTACGCTCCTGTTTTAAAAGATATGGTTAAGTATTATAAGGATATAGAACCAAGTAGTGTACCTGCGTTTATTATCTTCATTACTGATGGTGAAAACTTTGATAAAGCAGAAACAAATAAGATCATCAAAGAGTTATCTAACTACAATATTTTCGTGCAGTTTATTGGAATTGGAAATGAGAGTTTTACATATCTTAAATCATTAGACAACATGGAAGGTCGTGTACATGACAATACTGGTTTTACAACTGTAAAAGATATGAACAAGATGACAGACGGAGAATTATATACTGAGCTTCTTAGACAGTATAAAGATTGGCTGAACAAATAATAAAAATATAAATAAAAGAAAGAGGTAGATATTATGGCAAACGTAATTAATATGAGTAAGAATCAGAAAATCAATATGACCAAGGATGATGGAACTGCAATCAAAAACTTTTTCATTGGTGTAAATTGGGATCAGAATCGGTATGCAGGTGAAGCAGATATTGACTTTGACATTAATGGTTTCTTAACTAATAGTGACCGAAAGGTAACTTATCCAAAAGATATTGTTAATTACAATACATATGGTGATGGAAGTGACTATCCATGGGTTGAGTATTCTGGTGACAACCTTACAGGTGATGATTCTCAGGGAATTATTTTTGATGGAAAACACTACGATGAATATTTTATTGTACATGCAGATACTTTTCCGAAGGATAGAACTGATTTTACTATCTGCCTGACTATCTTTAGAGCAGTGCAGCGTCTTCAGAACTTTGGTATGGTCAATAATGCAATAATGACTATTTGTGATTATGATAATCCAAATGGTACTAAGTGGGAATACGATCTTTCTGAAAATGAAAAGTTCGAAAGCCTTAATGCAGTAGAAATGGGTAGACTTTATCGATATGGCGATGGGTTCAAATTCCAGGCCCTTGGTTCAGGTTATGTCGGTGGTATGACAGAATTGTTTAAGAATTTTGGACTTGATATTGATGAAGGGAGAGATTGAACAATGAATGGATTAATTTGGTTGATTTTCATTGCAATTATTATCATTTTATTGTTTTTTACCAAGACAGGTAGAAGACTTAGAATGAGGGCATCTGGTACTGCTGATGAGATTATTACCAAGGACGCATCTACACCAGAAGGTGCTAAAGCATATTACAATAAAGCAATTGAAGCAAAAGAACAGGATTACCAGAAAGCAAGTGCAATTCATGCTCAGATGCTTGGAAAGATTGAAAATTACGAGGATCAGCTGCGCTCTTTAAAAAAGGAGAATATGCAGTTAGATTTAAATATCAATTCTTGTGTAGATAAGGATGATGATGAAGGTGCGAAAGTATATTTGAAGCGTCAGCAGGAAGTAATTGATAAAATTGAAATTATCAAAGACGCTTTAAAGGAATTAAAAGAAAATGCTGCCTTACAGGGAGAAACTGTAAAAGATATTTTTGAAAAGCTTGGTGAGTTAAAAGCAGAAAAAGAAACTGCCGTACTTACTCTTGAAACAGCTCAAGTGGCAAAGTCATTACAGGCTACTCCTGGTATTAATTCTAGTGAAGAAGATAAAATGCTGGAAAAGGTTCGTGATGGAATTAAGAAAACCAAAGAAGAATCTGATGGTAACAGGGTAGCGTATGAGAATTCTACAGCTGTTCAAATGAAGCGTCTTGACAAGAAAATGAAGGATGAAGAAATCCAGAAAAAATTAGATCAGCTAAAGGCGGCGAAGAATAAATGATTGTACTAAACATTGGTGTTTTCCTTGTGATCCTTGCGGCAAGTTTTGGTGCTGGATTTATCGTAGGAAAGTGTAAAAAGTAAATATCAGGGCTAACTGGGGTCATAGCCAGTTAGTTCATTTGGAGAAAAATGGGAGAGATTTGTTCTCAAGATAATAATTGGTGGGGATTATTATCAGGTAGACAAGCCAGAGTAACATAGTCAACAATCTTTAATGTTATGAGGGACACGAAAGATACTACAGTTGCGATGTTTGATGCCATAGGCATCACCTCCTTCAAAAATAATACAAATGCCCATGTAAATATTATCAATGTTGGTGAGACTCTGGCTTGTTTTTCTCCTTGGGCAAATCTGATTATATCAAATTTCTATCTAAAATCCAATAAAAATATAAAAAAGAAAGGAAAAATTAGAAAAGTTCCTATAGGATAAAGTGCGCACTACTTACTATGGTAAGAGGAACTTATGTATTGTGCTTATGTAACAACGTTAAAAGGTTTGAGAAAACACAGTAATGCAGACAGATTACAGTGTGTAGAAGTATTTGGACAGAACGTAATTGTCGATCTAAGCTATAAAGAGGGACAGAGAGTTATTTTCTTCCCATCTGATGGGCAGCTTTCACTTGAATATGCAACAGAGAACAATCTGGTAAGAGTAAAAGATGAAAATGGTAATAATACTGGTGGTTATATGGACCCTGATAAAAGAAATGTAACAGCCATCAGACTTCGAGGAGAAAAATCTGAAGGTCTTGTATTACCAATTGAAACACTTTCTAAATACACTAACATTTCTAAATTAAAAGATGGTGATCAGATCACTGTTCTGGATGGTCATGAGATTTGTCGTAAATATATTCCCAAAGGTAAAAATCGAGTAAGAAATAATACTGGAAGTTCCAAAAAGAGTCATAAAGATTCTAAAGAAACTGTATCTTATCCATTCTTTGAAGAGCATAAGGATACTGCACAGCTTGCATACAATATGTCTGCTTTTAAACCAGGAGATACTATTTATATTACTCGCAAACTCCACGGAACCAGTGCCAGGGTGGGAAAAACTATTAAAGTAACAAAGAAAAACAACTGGTTAAGAAAATTATTACATATGCCGCCAAAGATTTTCAAAGAAGTTTCTGTCGTATCTGGTAGCAGAAGAGTTGTATTGAAGGATCTGACAAAGAATGATGGATATTATTCTGATAATGCTTTCAGAAAGAAATACCATGATTTATTAAAAGATAAATTGCCAGAAGGCATGGAAATTTTCTTTGAGATTGTTGGATGGGTGAATGAATCTACTCCAATTATGGGGTCTGTTTCTAATAGAGGTGTAAAAGAAAAAGAATTCACTAAGAAATTCGGAGATACTACAACATTCTCTTATGGTTGTAAACCTGGCGAAAATGAAATGTATGTATATCGAATGACCGCAACAACAGCAGATGGAACTGTGTTTGAAGTTCCTTGGGAAACTGTTAAAGTATGGTGCGATAAGCTTGGAGTTAAGCATGTACCTGACTTAGAAAAGTTTATTTTTACAACACCAGAAGATCTCCAGGAAAGAGTACATAAATATATTGATGGAATGCCAGCAGATGAGATTGGCAAAACACATATTGCAGAGGGTGTAGTTATTCGTATTGATAATAGACCTACATTTACTGCTTTTAAGGACAAAGTGTTTGAATTTAAAGTATGTGAGGGTTTAATTAAGGACACATCTGATGCACCTGATATGGAAGAAGCAGAAGAATTATATAAGGAGACGGTTAATGAATAAACCTAAATTGATGTTACTTGTGGGTCTGAGTGGTAGTGGTAAATCCACTATCGCTCAGAAGCTGGCAGAAGAAAAATGGGCAAAATACAATAAGACCGATAGTAAGAAGAAAGCTGAAATGTTAAGAAAAGAAGTAGCTGAATTGGATAATAGGATCAATGGATTATATGATTTAGGAGAATATAAAGAATGAGACAGAGAATGAGAAAGAAATGGCTTAAAAAACATGGTCAGTATATTGCTCCGAAAGAATTATGGAATTTGGATTATACTGTGGCGAAGTTTATTCTGCCAAGATTAATTAAATTCAAAGAAAATAGTTCAGGTTTTCCTGGCTATGATGAAGCGGATACTATGGATAAGTGGCAAGATATTCTACAGAAGATGATTACTGCTTTTGAGTATATCGTTACGGATGACGATTGGTGGATTGATGATCCAAGATATGATTATTCTGAATGTTTACATGTAGAAACTGATAATGTCGCAAAAATAATTAATTTCTATCTGGATGATTGGGCTAAAGAGATTGAGAAAAATCAAAGTGCAGAACGAGATAGGCGGAATGAAGTAATTAGAGAAGGATTAGAGTTGTTTTCTAAATATTTTAGACATTTGTGGTGGTGAAAAATATATGTTATATGATAGATGTCCATATTTTGGTGTTTATCAAAAATGCAATACTATATATTGTACATTTGAAGATGAACCACCACAATATATAGAAAAAAATTCCGATGAAACTCATCTTTCATCCAGAAAAATTAGACTCACAGCCACCGATTATAGGAAGAAAAAATCCCGTGATCGGAAAATTCAGAGAATAAATATAAGACACATCTAAAATTTCTTGCCGATAATGTCAAAAGGTATCCTTCACCTGTATATCCAGTAGATCGAAAAGGTAAATTTTCAGGAAAATGGAATTTTGAAAATGGCTCATATACGTTAGGCGAAATCGCACGATATAAGAGATGCTGGCTTTCTAAAAGAGGACATGGAAATTTGCCTAAGTATTATAAAAAGATGGCAAATCGTGCTGTGAGAAGAGATAAAAGTATAACGTTTAGAGGCTGTTCTTATAAAAAAGTTTATGACTATTGGTGGAAAATAATTTAGAGAATATTTCTGGTAGGGACATATATTTCCTTACCAAAAATTCACGAAGGAGAATAAATATATGGAACAGACATTAAAACCGTGTCCATTTTGTGGTAGTGATAAGTTAAAGGTAGATAATCGTAAAGGAACGTATTCCATTAGATGTAATAGATGCCACGCAAGAGGTTGCACAAGTAGCACTTGGAGCAACAACAATACAGTCAGTGAAGAGGATGCAATTAATAAAGCAGTTGAATTATGGAACAGGAGAGTGAATTTGAATGGAATTCACTAATAAAACAAAACAGATATTATATATAATTGCTGCTGGTGCGGTGCAAGCTGCTGTAATGATTATTATTTTCTTTGCAGAATGGTATATGATCTGTATTGATAATAATATGACAGTATTTTTGGCATCTATTGTTCTGAGTGATGTATTGCTATATGTTTGGCATTTTCTTTACAAAAAGGTGGAAAAATTAGGAGAAGATAATAGAGATGAGAAATAAAATTGGTAATGGAATTTTAATTTTTGGAATTATGCTGGCTTTGTATGTTAGTGGATGGCTAATGATCCTTAAACCAATTTCCGACTGCTGTCTAGCATATAAAGCTGGATTGCTAACGTTGGCAATGATCGGTTGGGCTGCATTAAAATTTTTGCTATCAGCAACGGTTGCATGGATTATTGTTTGGATAGCATCAGTAATCAGATTATTTGTAGTTAAGTAGAGAATATATAAAGAGAGGTAAAATATGAGAAAGTTAACAAAAGATGAAGTAGAGAGACTTAGAGGATTAGAATCAGAAAAGTTCATGAAAGAATTGGAGAATATCTATAAGGATGATGAAGAAGCCTTAACGGAAATCCAGAAATGTAAAAGTATGAAGGAGTCTCTACAGTGGATTGAAACATATCCTGCTTATGCGAAATCTTATGAGATGTTTACGGAGTATCTGAGAGGACTATTAGATAAGATTGGATATTATGATGAAACAACTGTAAATATTTAAAAAAATGAGAATAAATAAGTGACTGAGAAATCAGTCACATTACGGATCATTATCTCAATTGGCAGAGAAACCGTCTCATAAACGGTAGGTTCTGGATTCGAGTTCCAGATGATCCATTGGCTTTGTCAACTTTATGGGATGAGAAATATCAATGGCTTTTACCCATTATATAATCTTATTTTTACTTGAGCAATGATGAGCCAGGTAGCAAAGCAAGTCACGAACAGAACGTAAGCTTAGTAGAGGCGAGTTCCTCATTGGTGTAATAGGAAGCATGGCAGGATCTGGTTCGAGTCCAAGATGAGGAAGTAATAAAAATAAAAAGGAGTGATAAATATTGAGTGTATTTATAACAGGCGATTGTCATGCAAATGTAAGTAGATTCAGTAAAGATTGTTTCTATGAACAAAAAGATTTTAGCGGAAACAAGGATGAAAATTTTGTAATCATCTGTGGTGATTTTGGTCTTGTATGGCAGCGTGATTGTGAAAGAAAATCAGAGCATTATTGGTTAGACTGGTTAGAAGATAAACCATTTACAACCTTATTCGTAGATGGGAACCATGGTGCGACACGTTGTTAATTGAAAAGATTAACCGTTTCTTTGTTTAAAGAAAAAGAACTAATTTCTTGAATAGTCAAATGATGGAGTAACGCCCTGAAGGACTATTGCTAATACTACGACATGCGATAATAGTGATTATATATTATTGTATGAAGCTCGTTGAAGACGGCTGAAGAGACCTAAGTAAGAAAACATATGAGTATAAGTTGGTATAAAAGTGACTAGAGTCCGCCTGCTTGAAAATTTGGAAGTAATATATGGTTTACGATAGGCCGGGCATCCGAAAAAGGTGAATATGGATAGTATGTACAAGTAATGCTTGGCTGACGAATCCTCGAAGTAAAGAATCTAAATGCCGAAAATATCGAAAGATATTTAGTACTTTTGTACTATCTGCATGGGGTTTAGTAAGAATCGTGGTTATGAAAGACCTTGTTAGTTTACAGGACTAAGATATGTGGAAGGTTCATAGAGGAATCCTAAGTTCATATATGATGGATAGAGAAATTGGAACGTGGAAAGTTGGAAACCGAAATGAAAATCATATAATCAATGAGATGTTCGGTTAATGAGGAAAAGAATTTGACTATAACTCATTTTAATTCCAATGAGAGCGAAGGCACAGTACCAATGAAGCTATGGAAACACAGCTGAGGGATAGCCTTTAGTCAATTACAATTGAATAATTATTTTGGGTTAATTATAAGTTGGTTCGAGTAAGACTAAGAGAAACTATCCTTTTGAGAAGGAGGTTGACAACTTGGCTTTAGAAACAAGACTTAGAGCGGAAGAAGCGTATTATGACATGAGTAAAATCACAGATAAATTATACGCTCAAAGTAAAAATGGTAATAACTTTTATAAGCTGTATGAATTAATTATTAGTGAAGATAACATTTTATTAGCCTATAGAAATATCAAACGAAACACAGGAAGTAATACGAAGGGAACTGATGGAAAAACGGTTAAAGACTATGCCAATATTCCGATGGATGAATTGGTCAGTCTAGTCAGATCCAGATTGGCAAATTTTCAACCGATGTCAGTCAGAAGAGTGTTCATACCAAAAACTAATGGAAAGGAAAGACCCTTAGGAATACCGACATTTGAAGACAGATTGATACAGCAATGTATCAAACAGATTCTGGAACCGATATGCGAAGCCAAATTTCATCCTCACAATTATGGATTTAGGCCACTAAGAAGTACAAAGTATGCAGTGAGTAGAATGATGACATTGGCCCAAGTTAAACAATATTTTTATTGTGTAGATATAGACATAAAAGGTTTCTTTGACAACATTGACCACAATAAACTTATTAAGCAAATGTGGACTCTTGGAATTAGAGATAAAAGGCTTCTTTCAATAATATCAAAAATGTTAAAAGCTGAAATAGTAGGCGAAGGCATTCCAGAGAAAGGAACTCCTCAAGGGGGAATTTTATCACCTCTGTTAAGTAATATTGTGTTAAATGAGCTGGATTGGTGGATAAGTTCACAATATGAAACAATTAAATTTAGTGGAAATTGTAAGCCTGAAAGTGTACAAAGCAAAAAAAGCAAAACCAATCTTAAGAAAATTCATATAGTGAGATACGCAGATGATTTTAAAATTATGTGTAAAACGCATGATGATGCTGTCAGAGCATTTAATGCTACCAAAAATTGGCTTAAGGAACGATTGAATCTTGATATATCGGAAGATAAATCTAAAATAGTAAATTTGAGAAAACAGTATTCTGAATTCCTAGGATTTAAAATCAAGCTAATCAAGAGAAAGAATAAGTATGTCATCTGTAGTCATATGTCTGATAAGAGCAAGCAAAGAGCAAAAGAAATGCTCAAACGAAGTATTATCAGTATTGATAAAAATGGTGAGAATGCAATTAAGAAAATAAATCAAATCAACAGTCAAATCATGGGACTACATCAATACTACTGCACTGCAACAATGATTAACCATGATTTTGGAGATATTGCTTATGAACTTAGTTACCTCATCGAGAACAAACTTAATCCAATTGCCAAACGAGGGAAATTTAAACAATCATGTTCTAAATACATCACAGATACATATCTAAAAAGGAACAATTACACAACCTATAAAATAGGGAAGGTTGTATTGATCCCAATGGTTTATATCTCTCACAGAAAACCTATGAACTTTTCACAGGATATGAATGTTTATACCGAAGAAGGCAGAAATAAAAGTGGGTACAAGAAACTCGTTTTAGAAGGCGCACTGAAAGAACGATGGAGGGTAAGAAATAAATACGATGATGTTGAGTTCCTGGATAACTCAATTAGTAAAATATCGGCACAACAGCTGACGTGTGCAATATCAAAACTGTTTGTTACCGATGGAGAAATTCATCATATAAAGCCTAAAGAAAACGGTGGAGATAATAGCTATGATAATCTGCTATATGTAGACAAGAATGTTCATAAACTTATCCACCTAAAAGATGAAGGCAAAATCCAAATATATCTCAGTCACTTTGAGAAAATAGTTTCTGACTACAACGATTTTATTAATACATTGAACAAATTTCGGAAGTTAGCAAGAAACAAAATAATTAACCTAAGCAAGTAACTAAAGTTGATAACCACTATAATTAACAATTGTAATTGATGGAAAGCCGTATGAGGTGAAAGTCTCATGTACGGTTTGGAGCAGGGGAAAAACTGGAGACTATATCAAAAGTTTACCTATTGCTATAGAATCATAAAAGAATGGCTACATATCCAGTAAAAGAATGGCATAGTGGTATGGTTCACGAAATTAGACCACATGTTCTACATATGATGCGTGGTGAGGTTTTCAATATTCAAAATAAGAAATTCTTTGCATTCGGTGGTGCAAGTTCGCACGATATTTCAGATGGTATTCTTGATTATAACGATGAGGATTGGCGAGAGAAAGCCAAGGAATTGGAAGCAAGTGGTAAATGGATGTACCGTGTAAAAGATCTGACTTGGTGGGAAGAAGAACTTCCAACTGGTCAGGAAATGCAATATGGATTGGACAAATTAAAAGAGAATAATAATGTAGTAGATTATATTATCACTCATAGTCCGCCTGCATCAGTTATTGCATTGTTAGGACAAGGCTTGTATGAACAAGATGTTCTCACGAAATATTTAGAGAATATTAGAGTGGAAACTGAATACAAATATTGGTTTATGGGACATATGCATGTCAACAGAGCAATCAATGACAAAGATATAATCTTGTATGAACAAATCACACAGGTATTGTAAAAAATAAAAAGAAAAGAGGAAAACAGTATGGGAATCACATGTAAGTCAATCGGTAAGATGGGAAGTATTATGGCGAAGCTTAATAATGAGCTTGCTAAGGAAAAAATGGCAGCTAAGAAAGAAGCGAAGAAAAATGACAAGAAAAATGATAAGAAGGAGAATAAGTAATTATGGAAGAGTTATTAGCGAAGTTACTGGAAAATCCAGATGTACTGTTAGAAGCAGCTAAGATGTATGTCGAGAAGTATAAACCAGTAGCTTATGGTGTAGCACAGGAATTTGTAAATGTATATAAGGATTATTCCGAAAATACTGAGTATCCTGCAATTGTAGCAAAGGTTAAGAAGAATATGTATGATGCTTATTGTGAGGCTGGTTTTACTGAGGATCAGGCGCTGGCCCTTATGATCAATGATAATCTGAAGCTGATGGACAATGTTAAGAGAATTGGCAATAAGAGTGGTTCTGTAAAGAAGGAGAAGTAAATGAATCCAATTATGTTTCCTTTAGTTATTGTGGCGGCAATCATATTATGGTTTCTGCTGGCAGCGATTTTTAAACCTGTAGGTGCAATTTTAGAACTTCTTTGGAATGATGTCAAAAAAGCACTTAAAGGTAACGAAAAAGAAGAGAAAGAGGAGAATAGAGAGAATGAGTAAAGGTTTAATTGGCGGAGTAGGTTTAGCAGTATTAATTGCTGGTGGTCTGTTTGTAGGAATTAAGTGTACAGAGAAAATTCCCGCTGGATATGTGGGAATTGTGTACAACAGCATGAACGGCGGAGTTGATGGAGAAGTTATCACACAGGGTTGGCATTTTGTAGCTCCAACAAAAAAAGTAACTACATATTCTATTGGTATTGAACAGTCTTATCTTACATCAGAAGAAAAAGGGGATTCCCCAGCGGACGAAAGTTTCTCTACTCCAACATCTGATGGTAAGTCGTTAAAAGTCGATCTTGAATTTTCATATAAATTCGACCAGACAAAGATTGCAGATACATTTATTATGTTCAAAGGACAGCCTGGGAAATCTATTAAAGATACATTCATTAAGCCCAAGATGAGAGCTTGGACACAGGAAGTAACTGCTAAGTACCCTGTAACTGATGTATTCGGTGATAAACGTCAGGAACTGAACGAAGCACTTGATGTATATTTAAAGCAGAAATTTGAGCCTTATGGAATTATTATTGACACAGTAAACTTTACCAATATTTCCACAGATTCTGAAACATCTGCCGCAATTCAGAAGAAAGTAACTGCACAGCAGGAATTAGAACTCGCTAATATTGAGGCAAAAACTGCGAAGGTTCAGGCTGATAAGGATAAGGAAGTTGCTCTTATTGCAGCAGAACAGGAAAAAGAAAAGGCTTCTATTGTTGCAGAGCAGAAAAAGATTCAGGCAGAAGGTGAAGCTGAAGCTATGAGAATTAAATCTGAGGCAGAAGCAGCTGCTAATGCTAAGATTGCGGCATCTCTTACTCCTGAACTAATTGAAAAGCAGAAGATTGAGAAATGGAAAGGTGAAGTCCCACAGGTTCAGGGTAGTGCTACTCCAATTGTAAATATGCAGTAATCGCGAGGTGTTAACATTGTTATTTGGTTTAGTCGGTGCAATCATTGTGTTTTGTATTGGTGTCGCAATAGCTTTTATAGTTTTATTTGGAGTTTTCTATTTGGCATTACGAATTTCTACATATGTTGGAAAAGTTTATTATTTATTTTCTCAAAAAGAGAATAAATTAAATGACCTTTATGATAAATTGTTTAATTCTTCATATCCAAAAAGATACTAAATTAAAGAAAGCGGCATTTCTTCAGGAGAGGGTTTAAATGGTAAAAATAATTGAGACAAACCTTAGTTTGGATAAAACTGGTGCAATACGGGATCATCAGTCCAGGATTGTAGAAGCAACGGCTTGGGATAGATATTGTAGAGCGTATGAAAACTACGATGGTGGATGTGTGGAGTTTCACTCAAAAACCATGCCAGGTGCTACATTGAAGTCAAATTGCTTACTAACAGAACTCATCTATGATGATATCCATTTGAGTTGTATTATTGAAAAAGGAATATTTAAAACAAAGCGTTTGGCATATAAAGCTATCTCATTTGAGGTATAAATCTTTCAGATCTTTAGATCCAATCGGATCAATAAATTCCAATAAAAATCACAACTAAATAGCGAATAAATATATGGGTGGCACAGCATACCATTGGGTTCTTGTACTCAAAAACCACTGTTTAACATAGATGTTTATCTTATAGATTTACCTTCTGTGTTCCGCCTGAGAAAGGCGTTTAGATAAATTGGTTATTAATAAAAATTATTATATTAGGAGGTCATTTTAAATGGCAGAGACAAAGAAAAAAGGATTAGACATTCCACAGACAAAAGGCACTTATCAGATTAGAGGCAAGGTTACTGGTAGCAAAAAAGAAAGTTTCTACACAGAAAAGATTACTAAGACTGGTAAGCCATGGAGAAGTGTGAATTTTGGAGTAATGTTTAAGCCTGATATGACACTTTCCGTAGGTTTGAATGGTATGGAAAGGGACAATGTTTATTTCACAAAAAGATTAGAAAATGGCAAATTCGATAAGAAAACTATTCCGTGGAAAGATCGTTTTGCATTTGCAGAGGATGGTTTTTCATTAGTAGGTGTAAATGTAGGTGTAACTAAAACTAAGGATGCAAAAGGTAACGATGTAAATGATAGAAAGCATCTGACCGATTATGATGCCTGCAAAGAAATTTCCGATCATCTTACAGATGCAAATACCGTTTTTGTAAAAGGCAATATCGAATACAGTTCTTATCAGGATGGAGAAACATTAAAGCGCTCTACTAAATTCGTTCCTAATCAGGTTTCTCTCGCTAGAGACGTTGATTTTGATGCAGAAGATTTTACCCCAAATGCAAAGTTCACTCAGACAATTGTGTATATGGGAATCACACCAAATGAGGATAAAACCAAGTTTGCAGTAGCTGCAAAAATTGTAAATTATAACTCCATTGAAGATGTTGAGTTCATTATTACGGATGCAAGTCTGGCAAATGTATTTAGAAAGCAGTTAAAGCCATATACCTCAATTAATGTTTGGGGAGATATTTCTGTAGAAAGAGATACAACTGATGTCGAAACCACAGACTGCTGGGGCGCAAAGAATGATATGAAGCGTGTAAATAATCCGACAAAGCGTGAACTGATTATCACAGGCGCAGACCCAGAAACTATTGATACAACTACATATTCCGAGGCAGAAATTGACAAAGCAATTGAAACTATCAAGGCTTCAAAAGCAGCAGAAAATGATTTTGGTAAGCAGACAGATGGTTGGGGATCAAGCAAATTAGAAGGTGACGAGGAGGATATGGGCTGGTAATCAGCCCTTCCTTTAGCAAAACAAATAAAAACTAATATTATAAATATGGAGGAATTTATATATGGCAACAGGACGTGGTGGAAATAAAATTAAGACAAGATTAGGATTTTTACTTTATGGTGATTATGGTACATGGAAATCTAGTTTTTGTCTTGAGTCTATGAAATTAGTAAATGAAGATGGTCGTCCATTTAGAGTCCTTTTTATTGACCCTGAGAATGGTGGTGTGGATACATATCTTGATAAATATGAAGAGGAAGGTTACGATCTTAGAAATATTTATATTGTATACACTCAGTCTCTTACAGAAGTAGAGGATTTTATCAAGAAAGCAAAAAATAATGAAGATTTCTATGAATTCGATGATGATGGAAACGAGACTGATGAAGTATATCTTGATGCAGATGGTAATCCATTTAGACCAGATATGATTGTTGTTGATGGAGCTACACTTTTATATACAGCAAAGCAGCAGAGTATTATTGAATTCTCCAAGAAGAGAGCAACTGTAAAAGCTAAGAGAAATGAACTTACTGGTATGGATAAGGAAGTGGCAATTGAAGGCGCCGGTATGGAATTGAAAGATTGGAACACTTTAAAATTTGATGGACAGAATTTAATTCTTGATCTTCTTGCTTGTGGAAAACATTTTGCTGTAACTGCAAGAGAAAAAGCAGAAACAGATTCTTTTAAAGATAAAGATAACACAATTAAGATGGTAAGAACAGGAAGATTTATTCCAGATGGTTTCAAGGATGTAGGATATAACTGTAAAACAGTTATCCGTATGTTTAAGGATACCGATGGAATTATTAAAGGTCTAATCGACAATAAGGATAGAACTTTAATTCATCAGCAGAATGAAATCGTTATTGAACCATCCATTCTTGATTGGCAGGCAGCAATTACCAAAAATAAGGGGAAAAAGGATTTTATCGTTCAGAATAATATGGACGCTGCGATTTCCAAAGAACTTAAGGAAGTAGAAAAGGATAATGCAAAGTTTGATGCAGAATTCGATGAAAAAGCTGTCCCAACCAATGTTGCTTCTGGCCCAAAAACAATTGCAGAGTATCAGGATGCAATTAAATCTGCGATTACAAATCTCACACCAGTAGAAAAAAGTAAGAAGCAGACTGCTATTGTAGAAGCTGGGCTTCCAAAAGCATATCAGAAGCTCACTGATATCGATCAGTTAAAGAAATACTATGAAATTGTAACTCGTTAATTAAATGTGTGTTGTACTAGAAGAATATCTCTAGTGCAACACATAAAAACATAATATAGTGGTATATATGAGAAAAAACACGAGAATATGCACTTTTTGTCACAAAGAAATTGACATATTATCAACAGATGAAAAATTCTTTTTTTTTAACAAATCAGATTCTATCGTATGTTCGCATGATGAATGTTATATTCAATACCAGACAACTAAACGTAGAAAACCTATGACTTTAGAAGAATGTCAGAACTTCATTAAAGAAAATAAAGAGAACCCACCACAAAAAAAGAAATCAATTAGGACAGAATTGTATGATTTTATTTTCGACATGTATGACATTACGTATCTTCCAAGACAGTTTTATTTAAAATTGGATTTGATATTCAAAGGTACATATCAGAAAATTAAACGTAAAGTTCCACCGGAAGATTTGTTAGATATGTGGAAGCAAAAGAAAAATTATCTGTTAAAACAAGCTGATTATAATAGAAAAAAAGGTAATGAGATTGATAGCATGGGACAGGTTTATTATGACTTGGCAATTCTTTTATCAAAATATGATGGGTACTTAAAGTGGAAAGAACAGCAGAAAATAGCACGAATAGAACAGGAAAAACAAAAAAATGACAGTGTGGATTATAATGCTTACAAGAATGTCCCCCAGTCAAAATCAAAACAAAAAGAGAATGATGTAATAGACATTAGTTCTATGTTAGATGAAATTTAATAAGGCGGTGACAAATTGGATGTAGTATCTAATATTACAAACGAAATTCTGGTTGTTGGAAGTATTTATAAATCACCGGATTTGTTTATTGAAAATGGTCATAATATTCGCTCTAAATATGACTTTTATGACGAAGCAACAAGGTTCTTTTATGACAATGCAGAAATTATTTATAAAACAAGAAGCCAGGTTTTTAACAGAAGTGTTATCAGTACATATATGGCAGAAGATGAAGAACGTTTGTCATTTTATAAAAAGTATGGCGGTTGGAAAACATTAGAAAGTTGGATGGGGCTTGCAGTCACAGATAATTTTGGAGGATATTTTGAAGTATTAAAAAAATATTCATTATTAAGGGAGTATCAAAAAAATGGTTTTGATATTGAAAAAATCATGAAACATCCCAAGTTTGAATTATTATCTCCAATGGATATCTACAGACTAATCAGAGCAAAAGCAGATCGGATTCACACAGTAATTTTGACAAACGAAGAAGCAGAAATTCTTAATTCTAATATCAAATCTACATTAATTCATTGTATGGAAACTCCTGATCTTGGAATCCCAATGCCGTTCCCCATTATGAGCGATATGGTTAGAGGTCTTAAAACAGAATCAACAATGGCTGTTGGTATGCTTAGTAACGCAGGAAAAAGCCGTTATATGACCCTGATTATCGGTTATGTTACGTTGGTACTTAAAGAAAAAGTATATGTGTTGTTAAATGAAATGAGTATTCAGGAAATCAGATACGCATTAATTACAACGGTTATAAATAATCCTGAATTTCAAGAATTGTATGGTCTTAAACTAAAGAAAAAAGAAAAGGAACTGACCCTTGGATTGTATAAAGATAAAAACGGAGAATTTATTTATCCTCAAAAGGACGAATGGGGAGATGTAATCGAACCTATAGAGGATTATGTAAATCGTGTAGCTGCAACTTCAGAAGAGTATCAGAAAATTATGAATGTTGCATCTTGGATTGAAGATCAGACACAAGGACTTATTTTTACAGAAGATGTTTCCACGGCATATGATGATAAAACATTAGAGTTTAAAATCAGGAAAGCAAATCTTACATACGGAATCAAGTATTTCTTTTACGATACGTTCAAGAACGATTTGGCAACAACAGGTGATTGGGCAGCAATGAAAATAACAGCGACAAAGCTTACTGAGCTTGCTAAAGAGTTAAAAATGTTTGGGTATCTTTCTATTCAGCTTACAGATGATGCAAATTTTGTTAAACCAGATGAACTAACTTCTAGTAATATCGCAAACTGTAAGGCAATCAAACATGTTTTACATACATTATTTTTATTCAAGGAAATTGTAAAGTCGGATTTTCACAAATATGGATATATTACTATGACCGATTGGGGAACTAATACAATACATAACCTTGATGAAAATAAAAGATATTATTGTTGTAACACAGATAAAAACAGATTTGGTGAGAAGAAAAAACTATTATTCGAGGTCGATCTGGATAGAAATATTTGGTCAGAAAAAGGTGTTTTAGTTAGAAAATAATTAAAGTAGGTGGTTAAATGGACATTGAAGTATTAAAAGAACACATATTAGAGAATGATTTGATAGAAAAGGTTCTTGAAGAATTAGGTTGTCATCATATAAGAAAAAGAGATGGGTTTATCCAGGCAGCTAATCCTGATGGAGACAATGTTACTGCCGTATGTGTTTATGAGAATACAAATTTAACTACCATTAATTATACGAGGGATATAACAAATGGTAGGAAATCATCAGATATTATATCCCTCGTTGAATTTTACAAAAAAGAATCTTTTCCATATGCGGTTAAATGGATCTGTGATGTTCTTGATATTGATTATTATTCCAACATTGATGATGATATTCCTGAAAGTTTGAAAATGACGAAAATGCTTTTGCAAATGCAAGTATCAGATGACTCTACATTAGAAGAAGAAAAACCATTAAAACCTATTTCCGAACATATTTTGAGTTATTATGAGCCATATGTTAACGAAATGTTCAATGAGGATCATGTGGGATACGATACTCAACAAGAGTTTGAAGTGGGATATGATGAAAGCTCTGATAGAATAACAATTCCAATCAGAGATGATTTAGGAAATTTAGTTGGTGTTAAAGGTCGATATTTTTTCCGTAAAGTTCCAGAAAATGTTCAAAAATTTATTTATCTTGAAAAATGTGCAAGGTCACAAATTCTGTATGGTCTGTACAAAACACTTCCTTATATAAAAAATAGAAACAGAGTTTTTATAACTGAAGCAGAGAAGGGTGTTATGCAATTATGGAATGCTGGATATTATGAGGCAGTTGCTACTGGCGGAAAGAAAATATCTAAATGCCAGATAGACAAGCTTACAAGATTATGTGTTCCTTTATATTTTGTTTTTGATAAAGACGTGGAGCAGGACGAATTAAAAGAAATAGCTGAAAGATTTATCAGTGAAGTAGAAGTATACGCATTGATTGATAAAAATGGGATTTTATCAGAAAAAGAGTCACCAACAGATGAAATGGAAAAGTTCGAACAGTTACTAAAAAACAACGTATATAGATTGAAATAGAGGTGTTAGTTTGAATTATAAGCTAATAGATGGATCATTAAATGATGAAACAAACGTTATTGAAACAGTTCTAAAAAACAGAGGTATAAAAAATACAAAGCGATTTTTGAATCCAGATAAGACCGATACGTATCCTTATGCACTATTGAAGAATATTGACCTGGCGGTAAAATGTACAATTAAGCATATTCAAAACCATGATAAAATTCATATTCTTGTTGATTGTGATGTAGATGGATATGTATCAGGCGGTATGATATATCGAGCATTGATAAAAATTGATCCTACATTGAATATTACATATTCTTTGCATACAAAAAAACAGCATGGTCTTTCTAATGAAATTATCATCCCTGAAGATTGCCAGCTTTTGTTTATTCCAGATGCCGGAAGTAATGATGTAGAACAATGTCGGAAATTAAAAGAAAAAGGAATAGATATTATTATTCTTGATCATCATATCTGTGATGAGAAAAATGATGCTGCGATTGTAATAAACAATCAATTGTGCGATTACCCAAATAAGAATTTATGTGGAGCAGGAATTGTATATAAGTTTCTTGAAGCTTTAGACGATGAGCTGTGGGAAAATACAGCAGAAGATTTAATTGATGTTTGTGCTTTGGCAAATATTTCTGATGTGATGGATATGAGAGAAGTAGAAACAAGATATTATGTTACAAAAGGTCTTGCTCATATCAGAAGTAAATTATTTAAGGCTTTGATCGAAAAACAAGCTTATTCCATGAATAATGTTGTAAACATTATTTCAGTACAGTTTTATATCACACCAATTTTAAATGCAATGATTAGAATTGGAGACCAGGATGATAAAGATCTATTATTTAGAGCATTTATTGAAACTGATGAAGTTTTTAAATATAAAAAACGTGGAGAGCCAGAAGAGGTAGACGAGAATATTTATGATAGAGCTGCGCGCTTATGTTCAAATGCAAAAACGAGACAAACAAAAGAGGTAACAAAAGAAGTAGCAGAAGTTGACGCCTTAATCGAAAGAAACAAACTTTATAAAAACAAAGCCCTTTTTGTGAATGTATCAGATATTCTTGGAGAAACGTTAACTGGTTTAGTGGCTATTAAAATTGCAGAAAAATATAATCTGCCTACACTTCTTATGAGGCGACAGGCACCAAAAGAAAATGGAGAATTGTATTATGGTGGTTCTTGCAGAAACTTCGATAATAGTCCTATTGCAAGTTTAAAAGATGAATTAGTAAAGACAGGACTTTTTGAATATGTTAGAGGACATGATAATGCTGCAGGAATAAGTATTTTAAGAAACAATGTAGAATTAGCAATTAAAGAAATCAATGATAAATGGAAAGATATTGATTTTAAAGCACTTTGGAGAGTGGATTTTGATAAAGATGTAGAAGATATTGATATTAGTTTCATTAAATCTATTGATGATATGAAAGATATGTTTGGGCAAGGTGTAAAAGAACCTTTATTACATATTTCAAACGTTCCTGTATATAAAGACTCTACTATGATTATGGGAAAAAATCAAAATACATGGAAGACTATTTATAACGATGAGCTTGCTTTTGTAATGTTCAGCGTAGATAAAGATAATGATGAGGTTATAAAGAATTTCGAAAATAGAGAAGAGTGTTTTGGAGACTTGCTTGGCTATATCAATGTAATTGGAACAGCGTCTTTGAACAATTATAAAGGAATACTTACCCCACAGATTATTGTTAAAGATTATGAGTTTTTGAAAGTTATTTAAAAAATACGAAGGGTGGAATATAATGTCTAGTTCACTTCATAACCATACAGAATATTCTGTACTTGATGGTTTTTCACATCCAGAGGAATATTTAAAAAGAGCAAAAGAACTAGGTTTACATGCATTTGCTGTGACTGAACATGGCAATCAATATTCTTGGGTATATTTTGATAAACTCAAAAAAAAATATTCAGAAATAAAAATGATATATGGTGTTGAACTATATGAGTGTTTTGATATAAAAATTCAAGATCCTGATAACAAATATTTTCATTTAATCGCTCTCGCTAAAAATGAAAATGGTAGAATCGCTCTTAATGAAATCATCACCAAGAGTAATTTTGAAGGATTTTATTATAAACCGCGTGTGGATTTGGATATGTTAAGACCATACGCAAAAGATCTAATTATCATGTCTGCATGTCTTGCGTCTAAAATTTCCCGTGAAAGTGATTATAAGAAATGTCTTAATTATGTATATGAGTATAAAAGTATTTTCCCGTATTTCTTTCTTGAGATGCAGAGTCACCGTACCGAAGATCAGGCTGTATATAATCGAAAGATTTTACAATTAGCGGAAGATACGAACACGTTATTTACGATCACAACAGATAGTCATGCGGCAACAAAAGAAGATTTATATTACCAGGCGAGACATGTCCAAATTGCAAGAGACAGTGATACGATAGGAGAAACTTATGAAGGCTGCTATATGCAATCCAATGAAGAGATTCACGAAGTAATGGATCGGCAGATTGGAAAAGAAAATGTTGATTTAGGACTTAGAAATTCTGATCTAATTGCAGATTTAATTGAAGATGTAAATATGCCGTTTCAATCACCACAGCTTCCAACTTTCCCGTTACCGGAAGGGTTTAATACAAACTATGACTATTTAAAGTATTTATGCGAAGAAGGCTGGCAGAGGCGTGGAATCAATACTATGCAAAAAGAAGATCAAGAAGTTCGAAAGAAACGTCTTGACTATGAACTGGGAGTCATCCACCAAATGGGTTTTGATGGGTATTTCTTAATTGTATGGGATTTTATTAAATGGGCAAAAAGTCATGGAGTATATGTTGGTCCTGGTCGTGGATCAGGCGGGGGAGCAATTGTAGATTACCTTCTTGGAATTTCTGAACTTGATCCTATTACATATGGTTTGATTTTTGAACGTTTCCTTAATCCCGAACGTGTATCTATGCCTGATATTGATAGCGACTTTTCTGATCGAGAAAAAGTTGTAGGGTATTTGATGGACAAGTATGGAGAGGATAGAGTATGCCAGGTTATCAACTTCTCATATATTACACCTGTTGTTGCTATTAAAGATGTAGGAAGAATTTTAGGTATTCCATATAAGGTATGCGATAAAATTAGTAAGAAATTTATATATCCTACATTTGAAGAATGTATAGAAAATAATCCAACATTATATGAAGAATATGCTGATTGTAAAGAACTATTTGATATTGCGGGGAAAATCAGTGGAAGAGTGCGTCAGACATCAGTTCATGCCGGTGGTGTTGGAATTGTAGATACCAAAATTACTGATTATATGGCAATGAAACTTGGATCAAAAGGTGAACATGTTATTCAGGTGGATAAAAAAATTATTGAAGAAATTGGCATTATTAAGTTTGACTGCCTTGGTCTGGCGGACACATTGAACACAATTAAAGAATGTGTGGAATATGCCCATATTGACCCTTACGAGATTGATGTGAACAATTCAGAATTTCTTAAAAACAAGGATATGTACAAACTGCTGTGTTCAGCTGATACGAACGGAGTGTTCCAGGTTGAATCACAGGGCATGAAAGATCTTCTGTTAAGATTACAACCATCCAATCTGGAAGATGTGTCTGCTGTACTAGCATTATATCGTCCTGATAGTATGGGCGCACTTGACGAGTATATTGAATGTAAGCATGGTAGAAAAAAAGTTCACTATATTCATCCAGATATGGAACCAATTTTAAAAGATACCTATGGTTGTATTATTTACCAGGAAGAAGTTATGGAGATTGTACGTAAATTTGGAGGACGTACATATGGCGGTGCGGACAAGTTCCGTAAGGCTATTGGAAAAAAGAATCTTGAAATGATTAAAGAAGAATCAGCAAAGCTATATCAAGAAATTATTGATAATGGGTACGATGAAGATATTGCCAAACAGATTAGTGATGAATTATCTAACAAGGGGGGATATTGCTTTAACAAAAGTCATTCCGCATTGTACGCTATTCTTACTCTTCAAACCGCTTATCTTAAAACAAAATATCCTACAGAATTCTTTTGTGGAATTCTTAATCAAAAACGTGATGATTATGGGGCGTTAAATAAATATATTATTGATTCAAAAAACTTTAATGTAAAAATATTGCCTCCTCATATTAACCGCTCCGATAGAATCTTTTCTGTATATGACCAGAAAATTTTATTTGGTCTTGAAGCGATTAAAGGTGTTGGTGAAAAATTCGTTGATGGGCTTATAAAAGAAAGAGAACAGCGTAAATTCGATAATTTTGATGATTTTTATGATCGTATGAAGCCGTCAGTTTCTATTGTAATCAGTTTAACTAAAGCAGGTGCAATTCCTTGTAAAAATAAAAGAGAATTCCTGCTATCGTTTGCAAAATCCCAGTTTAAAGATAAAGAATATACACCCGTTTCTACATTACCGAAATTATCTGTATTAAAAGAGAAGTATGGTATAGATGGTACGGTAATCAAAGTAAAAGAAGATAGATTAAAACTTTATAACACTGCGAAAATGAAAGAGTTCTATCACAACCAGGAAGAAAAAAACAAGAAAGGTATTGAAGAATTTACTGAGAAATATTTGAAAAACGAACAGTTCTGGGAATTTGAAGCATTGTCTGTATTTATTACATATAATCCATTTGAAAAAGCCTATGAATTTATTGAAATGCCTTTTGAAAGTGTTGAAGATGGGAATAAAGGAATTATAGTCGGAATAATTGCAAATATTCAAAAGAAAAAGGATAGAACAGGAAAGCAGTTTGCATTTATATGGATGTATTCGGCTTTTGGCTTAATTGAAGTAACTTGTTGGCATACGCAGCTTAAACAATATGAAGATTTAATTAAGCGTGGAACTCAGGTAGCAATGCTTTGTTCCAAAAGCGATGATAAAGCAATTGTAAAAGAAATGAAGAGCTATGATCAGTGGCTCGAAGATAGACAGTTAAAACAGAGAATATCATAGTGGGGAATCAAATCTCCACTATGGATTATAAGAGGTGAAAATCTTGGAAGAAATTAAATTCAAATGCATTCCGGTTACAGAGCGTTATTATTCTAATGATTCATCATATGGAGTATTTGTTTTTCACACTAAGGATGATATCCCAAAATATGATGAAGTACCATCTGATCCTTTTTATGGATCTGAAAATAAAGGAATGAAAATGTCTATTCTGGCTGGTAACATGCAGCAATTATACGTAGGTTCGGAATATGAAGTTGTAGCAACATTAGAATACAACAACAAATATAAAAATTACCAGTACAAACCAAAGTCAATTGTATCTGTTGTACCAAAAACAGAAGAACAACAAAGACAGTTTTTGGAATCTATTATCACACAACGACAAGCGAATATTTTATTAGAACAGTATCCAAATATTGTACAGGATATTATCAATGGCACTGATAATGTTGATTTATCTATTTTAAAAGGCATTGGGAATTATACATATAATTCAATCAAAGAAAAAGTTCTAAACAATTATGTAATCTCAGACATTTTGGTTATGTTACAACCATTAGGGGTTACATTCAATAAAATTAAAAAGCTAATTTCTAATGAGCCTAATCCATCTTTATTAAAGGAAAAACTAATTGATAATCCTTATATTATGTTAGAAATTAGAGGCTTTGGATTTAAAACCGTAGATCAGTTAGCTTTGAAAATAAATCCTGACATTCGTATTTCAGCAAAACGAGTGTATGCATTTCTAAAATATTACCTTGAAGAATTAGGAAATAACAGTGGGCATACTTGGATAGATATAGGCCACATTGAAAGTGCAATCAGAGATAACCTTATAGAATGTACAGATGTTTATAAAACTATTATTGAGAATGAAAAGAAACATGAATCAATACTTCATGTTGAGAATAATAAAATAGGTCTAAAACAATATTTTGAAAAAGAAGAAGCTATTTTTGAAATTGTTAAAGAACTAAATGAATATGATCCTTTAAAAATATCGGAGAATGAGATTGAAGCAGGTATTTCTAAGTCGGAATCTGATCAAGGATTCTTTTTAACTGATGAACAGAGAGCTGTTGTAAAAAGTAGCATTAAAAACAATGTGGTCATTATCACAGGATCTGCAGGTACAGGAAAAACTTCAATTTCTCGCGCCATTCTTAATATATATAAACAGGCAGGTTATTCTATCGCATGTTGTGCTCTATCGGCAATGGCTGCACAAAGGATCACAGAAGCAACAGGTTTTCCATCTTCAACTATTCATAGATTATTAGGATATGGTCCAAATGGATTTGGCCATAGTCATGAAGCACCGCTTAGTGAAGATGTAATTTTGGTAGACGAATGCTCAATGATTAATGTAGGAATTTTCCATGCAATCATTAGTGCCGTTCAAAATGGTAAAAAAATCATTATGTGCGGTGATAATAGACAGCTTCCGCCTATTGGTTATGGGAATGTTTTTGGAGATTTACTTGAATTTAAAGAAGACTTTTCGGTTTATAAACTCACTAAAGTTTTAAGACAGGCAGAGAAATCTGGGATACTGATGGATGCTAATAAAATCAGAAGAGGAGTTTTTCCAATTAATCAACCAGAACTTCGTATTATTAATGGTGAACTTCGAGACATGATTTATATGTTTCGTGATTCAAGAGAAGCGTTGCAGAATATTGCGATTAAAACATATATGAAGTCTATTGAAGAGGACGGGCTGGATAATACAATAATTATCACTCCAAGGCGTGAAAAATGTAACAACAGCGCATTAGAAATCAATAAGAAAATAACGGATCTTTTGTTCACAAAGTCTGATAAACACATGCAGTTTGGAGAACGTATTTACTATGTCGGATCAAAAGTAATGCAAACTGATAATAATTATGAGAAAAATGTCTTTAATGGTGAAATAGGTTATATCACTTCCATTTACGATACTGAGGTTGAAGGTAAAAATATTATTCAATTTGATGTCGAATTTAAACTTGGCGAACAGACAAAAATGGTTACATATAATCGCAACGAATTAGATCAGTTAGATTTAGCGTATGCAGCAACCGTACATAAAGTGCAAGGTTCTGGCTACAAAAACGTTATTATTATTATTGATATGACACATTATACGTTGTTGGACACCTGTATGCTTTATACAGCTATTACAAGAGCAAAGAAAAGATGCTTATTATTAGCTGAACCAGCTGCATTTAAAATGTGTATGACGAACAATAAGAGTATTTCTCGTCAAACTTGGTTATCATTAAGAGAATAATGTATCAGGAGGTACAAAGCAATGAAATTCATTTCAAGATTATTGACTCATAATTTTACAAAGATTCCATTATTATGGATCGGTTTCAATCTGCAGAAATTTCGCCAGGATGGTCCAGAAAATTCTTGCTACTGTGAGCTACATCCTGAGTTAGAAAATGATCAGCATATTATCACGACTATGAATGAACTATGCGACTATATTCGAGAGAACTATGATATGGAGAAGATTGTATGATGGTAGGTGAAGCAATTTGGATTTTGTACCCTAAAACATCAGCAGGTGTGATTTATCAGATGAGGGAAGATGGTATGTCAGACGAAGAAATTTTAGATAAAGTAAATGAAGCATGTGTACTCGCATGTGAGATTATGAAGAAATATTTGGAGGATAATAATGCCGGTTAAAACAGAAGATAGAAACTCGCTTTGCTTATTCAACGCTGAAACTAATGAAAAGCTTGGAGAAACTAACGATGTTAAGAGTATAGATCTTACAATCAATCAAAAAGATACTGTGAATTTTAAAGGTGAACTTATGAATCGAGAGCTAAGAGGGACATATGCTCTTAATTTCGAAGAACCGTTAGATACAGATGAGCTTTGTAAAATACTTGGCCTTGATGAAACAAAAATGCCAGATAAGTATGATATTCAGGTTTCTAAAGTTGTTCAGTGTAGAAGACATAAAAAGAAGAGAATAAATAAGAAGTGGGCAAAGAAGTATGGATATAAGCAGACGCATGTTATTATGAAAGGTTGGAAAATGCACAGCAACCGCAATGGTGAGATTGAATTTGTAAAAGATGGAGAATGAGTAAGGAAGATTAATTATGCCAGTACATGACGATTTAGGTATTAGAATGAAAACATTTTATGAGCAGGTTCCAAAGACGAGATTGATACGGCGCTGCCCAGTCGCTATCAGAATTGACGGAAAAGCCTTTCACACGTTTACAAGAAAATTCCAGAAACCATTTGATGAAATTCTAATTAAATCAATGCAAGATACTATGAAATATCTTTGTGAGAATATTCAGGGATGCGTTTTAGGATACACTCAGTCAGATGAGATTACATTAATTCTTGTAGATTATAAAAACTAACATCCGATGCTTGGTTTGATTACGAAGTGCAGAAAATGTGTAGCATCGCAGCTTCAATGACAACAATGGCGTTCAATAAATTTTTTGGAAATAATGTTGGAGATTATTGCACATATAATTCTGAAAGAGAAGATGATACACATAAACAATACGAACATACATTATGTTCAGCAGCCAATAAAGGAGCCATGTTTGATACTCGTTGCTTCAATATTCCAAAAGAAGAAGTCACTAACCTTGTATACTGGAGGCAACTTGATGCGACTCGCAATTCTATTCAGATGGTAGGACAGGCCAACTTCTCACATAAGGAACTTCAGAATAAATCATGCAATCAAATTCAGGATATGTTGATGACTCAGAAGGGTATTAATTGGAATGATTTCCCAGTCTACCAGAAAAGAGGTAGCTGTTGTGTCAAAGAAACAAATGAGTCTGGTAGAGGAAAATGGATTATTGATAAAGATATTCCTATTTTTAAAGGAGAAGATAAAGAATATATTGATAGACTAATTTTTGTTGGCGAGTAAATTGTGCTTTCATTGGAGGGCAATGTGAATGAGTGATCGTTTGAAAATACCGTATACTACATCATTTAAAGAAAAATATATTGTTCCAGAATCACGAGAAATTGATTTTGATACGGTAGAGATTTGTAAACTAAATAAAGATGGGACGCTTGGTGAAATCGCGCATGAATTTATGGTAAATAGAAATATATTTCCTAATGTGATTATCCCTGAATGGCAAATTAAAAATCAAGAATATTTCATAAAATACATATATTCACCAAAAGAAGATTTTTCATCAAAAACTGTAAATAAAATATATCGTGATTTTAGTTTGTCTACAGATTTTCAAAAACATAAAGAAATAGCGTTAGATCTACTTAAGAATAATAAGCAATATGAGACAGCAAAAATTGTAGAAAAATTATTTAAAGATGAGAGATGTTGCACTGTCAATTTTTTGGAGTGTTGAAAGTAGATATGAGAACAGGAGAATAATTATGGTAGAGAATATGTTAGACGTAGCCTCTGATCAGGATTTAGAAGAATATAAGAAAAATGCCTGTGGGATTCTTCGTAAAAATACACAATATGCAACGGAAAAAATTGTAGAGGAACTATTTAATAAAGAGTTGGAGATGAGAAGACTTATTAGGGTTTTAAACACCATTCCAAACTCATAAAACAGGAGAATAATTACATGACAAAAGAAGAGACAGATCAAATTATTAAATCCCAATGCCCAATGCGAAGGATTGTTACTGTAAAAGCAATCTATGACATTTCTGATCCTGTATTCAGAGAGCCTGGAATGTTGACAGATAAAAAACAAGTTGAAGAAGTAATTTTCAATGAAGTATCAAATATTTTTTTAGACAATGAAGACATCATGGATTTACAAGTAACATGTGAAGATATTTAAAACAGGAGAACAAATAATATGGAAGTAATGTCAGAAGTAAAAGTTTTTCAGGTAAAAATGAAGTGTGATAAGTGCAAAGAAGGTTATATGGTACGCAAAGATACCATTTTGACATTTCATCCTCCGTTATACTCTCATATATGTAATAAGTGTGGATATGTTAGCAGTTATAGAAGAACTTATCCATACATGAAGTATATTGACTCAGATAATAAAACAGGAGAATAAATAAATGAAGATTAAAAATATCAAAGATGTAGAAGCCTTCCTGGCAACAGTAGACAAGTGTAGTGGAGATGTGATCTTAACATCGGTATATGGAGACAAACTTAATCTCAAGTCCAAGCTTACGCAGTACATTGCTATTGCAAAGCTGCTTGGAGAACATGGTGAAGAGTTGGAATTGTGGTGTTCTGATAAGAATGATGAAAGTAAATTCTTCGAGATGTTTGCCGAACATCCTGAGATGGTATAGGAGAGTAGTTATATGTGGGATACTATAGGTTCTATTTATTATGCAGTTATGATATTTTCTGTTCCAGCAGCAATAGTTACATTACTTTTTTCCGTTGCTGCAATTAGTGAAGCTGATGAGGAAAAATATTTAAAATATTCTTTTGCTTTTGTAATAATTTTTTTAATGTCATTTGCATTTGAAGTATACGGAAATGGACATCTCAATAATATTCCATGGGAAGAACCTGAAAAACCACAGGCAGTAGAAAAAATAGTATCTCTTTCTGATAATAATTTAATGTCTGGCAAGTTATATCTGAGAAGAGGGTATATAGAGCAGGATCTATGGTATCAGTATATGGTCAAATTAAATGATGGCGGGTTTGTAGCCAATAAAGTAAAGTCAACTGATACTACCTTATATTATAGTGATGGCGATTATAGAGTCGAGTGGTATACAAAAGAAAGGCATTGGTTATGGTTTTATGAAAAGGAAAATTACCATAAGATTTTTATTCCTGCCGGTAGTATCACAGATGAATATTCTATAGATTTGAAATAGGGATTTGACAATTGGTAATAGAACATAAAGAGGGATTTAAAAAATAAAATGAGTACAAAAGGCAATACATACACGAACACTGAAAAGCGATTATATTTTTTATCAGACGATGTAGATAATTCTTCTATTGGACAACTTACGTGGAGTATTTTATATCAAATTGCAGAAGATGATGAAAAAGATAAGAAAGAAAAGGATTATAAGAGAGAACCGATTAAACTCTATATCAATTCATATGGCGGTGCTGTTTATGATATGTGGGGATTAATTGACATAATCCAGAATAGTAAAACTCCTGTTTATACATATTGCACTGGATACGCAATGAGTGCAGCTTTTAAGATTTTTCTTGCAGGACATAAAAGATATTGTTATAAGCATTCTACATTTATGTATCATCAAATGCATTATTATAGTAGTGGAAAATATCAAGATCATGTTGAAAACAGAACAGAAAACGATTTGATGAATAAAGAAATTGAAGAATATGTAATTGAAAGAACAAAACTTACAAAAGATGATATTGATAATATTCGTGAAAAGAAAAAAGATTTTTACATTCATTCATGTGATGCTGTCAAATATGGAATTGTAGATGAAGTTTTGTAGGAGGTAAATAATATGTCAACAGCATATACAGCATTTATTGAAAATGGAGCAATTACAAATGGAGCAGATTTTTTAAAACTCTGTATAAGAAATTTTGGAATTGCCGCCGATTTAAAAGATGAACCATTACGTGTTCCTGTACCAACTCATTTCGAACCAGATCCATATTATAAACAGGAATATAAAAGAGCTGTAGAAAGAAATAATAAAATCCAGCAAATGACTCTTGAAGAAGCAAGACAAGAAATAATCGAAAAATATAAAAGAGATGCCGAATCATCCAGAAAATATTATGAAGATTGTGTTGAAAATAACCAGAAATATCTAAAGGTTAAAAAAGAAATTGCAAATTGGATTCCGCCCACTAAAGAGCATGAGAATCTTAAGAAATTTGCTTTGGAACAGCTTGATGGATGCATTAAGTCCGAAAAAGATCTTCGCAGATATGAGCGTGATGCGAATTCAGAAAATAATGGATCATACTGGACTGATAAAGAAATACAAGAGTATTTAGATGATAAAAAGCAATTTGGTGAAGATGGTGTTAAAAATGCGTATCAACATTGGCAGGAAGCTATTAAGGATGCTGAGATGAAGAATCTTTGGATGAAACAGTTCCTGGATAGCTTAGAGGTAATTGGTGACGAAATAGGGAGTGTTTAAAAATGAATTATTGCAATGCAAACTTTCCTGAAACAACAGAATATATAAGAAGCAAAAATAGATTATATTTTTCTACTGATTTTAAAGACGGCGAAAAGATTATGTTCTTTAGTAAATGCGAGAAACCAAGTAGTAATGCAGCAGGTTATAGACTATATCAGAATGAGGTAGGAGATATTAAGTTAATTCATTGGAATGATATTAAACATGAAACGTCCGTTTCAGAATGATGGTGATTAATATGAAATACATAGAAAGAAAAGACTACAATAAGGTAATTACTGTAAAATTAGTGATACATAGCGGATGCAATGCCAAATGCCCGTTTTGTTACAATAAAGATAAACAAGTATCATATGACAAGGAACAATTTTTATATAACTTTATGGCCTCGCTTGACAATATCATTACTCTGATTGGTAACAAAAATCCAGTTTCTCTTGATATAACTGGTGGCGAGCCTACATTAGATATTGAATTATTAAAGGATGTGCTGATAAAACTAAAAGAATATGATATTAAATCTAAAGTTCTAAGAGTGACATTGACATCCAATGGATCGAATCTTAAAGCAGTTATCCCGTATATGAAAGATGTTGTAAATTATGTAAATATTTCAGTACATGATTGGAGTCCATATAGAAGAAACGAAATATTAGGATTTTGTATCGGTATCGGAGAATATACATATATAATTAAAGCTTTAAACAATATTGGAATTACAGTGTCGGCGTGTGCGGTTATATTTAGACCAATTGAAAATTTTCGGCAATGGAGGGATATGTTTATTGCTTGGGCTAAATTATGCGGGTTTATTTCTGTTAGATTTAGATGTGATGTTTTTTGGAAAGAATCTAAGATATTTGATGAATACCTTATTGAAAGTAAAAATGAAAGATGGCAATTTGATACAATAAATTATGAAGAAACAACAGATTCTCATTGGTGCAGGCTTCGTAGAAAGGATGGCATGAGGGTATTTTTCTTACATGGAGTATCGGATACATCTATTCTTACAAAAGGTATTGAATACGTAATTGATACTGATGGACATTGTTATTGTGATTATTACCGAAGAACTAAGATTGAGGACTACAAATATGAAGTAGGTAAGATATATGATGCCGTTTCAGAATGAAGAGAAGGGATAACATGTTACCATATACTAGATTAGGTAATGAAAAAAATTGGGAAAGAGTCATAGAAAGAACAAAAGAGAAATTTCATGAGTGCAGAAGGAGCTAAATGACGCCATATAATAAATCCCTAGAAGATGGGAAAATAAGGATTGAGAAACAATTACGACACGACAAGGAAAAATATAAAGCTGATAAACAGGCATTTTATGCAGATCCTAAGCATTGGGATAACAACAAAAGAAAAAGAGCTGGATTTTGTACATTAAGAAGTGATTACAATAAAGACAGGAACAAAAAGTTTCGTTGTTTTAGAATGAGTCGTGAACTTTTTGAGATAGTAGACGATGTTGTTAACAAATGTTTATTGGATAAATGTAATGAGGGTTTGTTCAATAGTTTTGTAGAAGCAAAGAATTTAAAAAATGATGATATGGAAGGAGAATGTACTTATGAAGCCAGCAGTATATTTTGATTTTGAAGATATTGGAAACGATCGGGTTTCTATTGATAAGAAACGATTAAAAGAAATTTTAGATGAGGTTTACCAGGCAGGATATGATGATGGTAAGAACTCACAGACTATTCCAAAACCACTTTGGACTATTACCAATACGCCACTGCCTACCACTAGACAGGAGATCACAGGAACGCCAACACCAGCCACTTTAGAAAAACCATCGTATGAACCCAATATTACTTGTGGTGATGTGAAGGCGGTACTGTTATAGGAGGATATATGAGAGTAGCATTAACAGGTCATAGACCACAAAGATTAGGACTGCCAGAAGATGAATCAGATATCGCCTGGAAGAAAATTGAAGAATGGATTATAGAACAGCTTTTTAAAATGAATGAAGTTTCTTATTTAAATGGAAAAAATTTGGAAGTTTATTGTGGTATGGCTTCTGGAAGTGATTTTGTATTTGGAACTGTAGCCGCATTAGCAAAAGTAAATAGAATTATTCCATTAGTGTTACATTGTGTTCTGCCATGTAAAAATTATAATTCATCGCATCCATTTTATAAAGACATGAAGAAGTATGCAGATGAATGGGTAGAATTATCAGATGAATTCTATAAAGGCTGTGATAATGTAAGAGATCAATACATGGTTGATCATTGTGATGTATTATTAGCAATTTGGGACGGAAACAAATCTGGCGGTGTTTGGTCTACGATTCGCAAAGCTCAAAAGGCTGGTAAGGAAATTGTTTTTTGCCCTAAAGAGGTGTTAGAACATGACGGAAATTATAGCAGTCAGAGATGTTGAAAATCATAAGATTTACATTCTTCCTACGGCAGACGATAAACCTGTGAAAGTTATTTTAGAGAAGGATGCAAAAGAATTTGTAGATGATGCGACAGTGTATACGAAAGATGCCATATATAAAGTAATAAATGAAATAAAAGCGGTCAATGGTAATTTAGATAAAGCAGTTGATAACCTTATCAAAAATCATATCAAATTAGAAGTCGTATCTATCAATGAGCGTTTCTGCTCAAAAATTCCAGAATAAACAAGAAAATAACAATACGAAAGGAGCAGGAGATTTGCTGCAGCGTAAAATCATGATTTGCTCTGAGTATTAGATGTTAGAAATCAATAAAATCTACAATGAAGATTGCCTTGAAGGTATGAAGAAAATTGATGATAAATCAATAGATGCAATCATCACAGATCTTCCTTTCGGAATTACCAGTCGCAATAAATGGGATTCGGTTATTCCGTTTGAGTCATTATGGGAACAGTATGAAAGAATTATCAAAGATAACGGTGCAATTATTCTATTTGGGAGTGGCATGTTCACTGCTGATTTAATGCATAGCAATCGCAAGCTTTGGAAATATAATCTTATCTGGCAGAAAACACAGCCAACCGGATTTCTAAATGCCAAAAAGATGCCGTTGCGTTCTCATGAAGATATCTGTATTTTCTATAAGAAACCACCCACATATAATCCTCAAATGACAGACGGTCATGAAAGAAAAGTATCAAAGGCGGCACATCATGTAAATGCAAAAGAATCAACGGATTATGGTAAGAGTGAATGGCAAGATTATGACTCTACAAAGAGATACCCTAAGTCAGTATGGACATTTGCCAAGGATACGCAGAAAGCAGCCTTTCACAATACACAAAAACCCGTTGCGCTGATCGAAGAACTTATTAAAACATATTCTAATCCTGGCGATTTGATTTTGGATTCTTGTGCCGGTAGTTGTACAACAGCAATTGCAGCTATGAACACAGGAAGAAATTATATTTGTTTCGAAAAGGATAAAGACATTTTTGAAATAGGAAGTAAAAGAGTAACAGAATATAGCAATTAACATTTAATAAATAAGAGAATAACAAATCAGAAAGGAAAAAGTTAGGGTAGCTACTAAGGACATGTCACCTTTCTGGTGAAGAAATGAACAACAAGAAAGTATTAGCGGGTGCAAAGCTTGCAGGCGGCAATCCAGAAAATGGAAGGGTTGAAGATGATTACTATGCAACTAATCCAGAAGCAGTAAAAATGTTGCTGACTAAATATACATTTGATGCACATACAATTTTGGAGCCTTGTGTTGGTGGTGGGCATATCGCTAATGCAATCAATGATTTTTATACAACCAAGAGAGAAATTACAGGGATGGACTTAGTAGATCGAGGATATCCTGGAACAATTGTTGCTGATTTCCTTACATATAAAACTGATAAAAAATATGAAGGAATTATCACAAATCCACCGTACTCGCTCGCAAAGGAATTTGTAGAAAAGGGTATGGAGTTACTGGAAGATGATGGTCAAATGGCTATGTTTCTCAAAATCCAGTTCTTGGAAGGTGCTAAGAGGAAGGAGTTATTTGACAAATATCCGCCGAAGTACATTTATGTTTTCAGAAACAGAATGGCGACTTGGAATAGTGGATTAGAGAAAGACCCAAAGACAGGAAAACGTTGGGCGACAACTATGTGTCATGCTTGGTTTGTTTGGGAGAAAGGAAGTACATCTGAACCGGTAGTAAGATGGTTATAGTATGTAATGCTACTATATATAGTGACTGCCATTAGGATAATATACAATATATAGATGCAAAATTATGATGAAAGTGAATTTTGAGGAGAAAACAATATGAAAAAATGTGTAGTTTTAGAAATTGAAAGTAGAGTAGAATTTGAAAATAAAATGAACGAGTATTTATCAGAAGGGTACAAAGTAGAAGCAAGTTCTTGCAATAGCAAATATTATAAAGCAATTTTGGTACTAGAAGAAGAATAAACTGCGCTTCTGAGAAAGGTGTTCTATGGGAAACAAATGTAAAGAATGTATTTATTATCATAAAAACAATGGTACTTGCCAGCTTAAAAAGTGTTCAACTACAGGGTATGGATATGTAACAGTTGCGGATACATTATCTTGTAGATATTCAAAAGTGCAATAGGAGACGGCAGATATGGATAAAATAGATCAAATCAGAAAAGAAATTTTTACATCCATGAAGATTTTGGATACATCTATGAAAGGTATTAAAGAATCCGAAGAGTATAAAATTGCACAAGCATATAATCAAGGATTGAGGGATGCTATGGCTATTTTTGAAAAAGAGATGAAATACAATCATTGAAAGAAGTGAGATGAACATTTATTTTATCATTTATTACGGCATAGCAATGTTAAACCTAGGTATAGCGCTTGCAAATCACGGAAAGAAGATTAATTATGGATTATGTATTTGATTTGAATCCTGCTGGCGAAGAAGATATAAATAAACGGATCGAAATGCAGCTTGCCTATATAGAGTTGCGGAGACCAATAATAATTGCTTCTGAAGAAAGAGATAAAATGAATAAGATTTTAGAGTACAATGGGTATAAGACAAGAATCGTCTATAGCCAGAAAGATAATGTTTACTGCGGAGCAATCATTAATATTGGAGATTCCGTTAGTTTTCATTCTGAGAATATTTCTACAATCGAAGATGAGTTCCATAAAGCTGTAGATGATTATATAGAGATGTGTAAATCAATTGGTAAGAATCCAAGATTGAACGGTGACAGAATGGTAAAGTTTTCAATTCTAAAGACGATTCTTGACTCGGAAAAAATCATGACTGAAATCCAGTTATATGAAAATTCACAGAAAAGATCTCCATACATATTTGTAAACGGCAAGATGATCGATTCGTTTTCAGTCGCTTCACCAATGGATAGTCCAGGATTAGGAACAGATTATTTAGGAGAATATAAAGGATATAAGGTATTCCGTAATGACGATCTGAAGTATGGCGAAATGGAGTTGAGATAATGGCAAAACAGTATAAGTATTATGCCTGTTGTAAGGATATGTCTGGAAACAGCGTAACATGTACAGGAAAAGATACGGCAGCAGAAGCATACAAGGATTTAGAAGAATTAAAAGGACATACGACTAATGGAATGATCTTCATTGGTGTGATTAAATGTGCTGGAAATCCATTAGGGCATATTTGTCATCTGAATGTAAAGGAATAATGTATGGGAAAGAACAAACCAAGGCATGATCCTAACAAATGGCAGAATAAATTAGGAAATAAATGTTGTTATTATGAAGGATATAATGAACATTTTTGGTGCGAACATGGATACGATATTACTAAATGCGGTGGAAATCCTCATAATTGTTGCAAGGTTAAATATCAAATTTTAGCAAGCAGAAGTGACATTCAGAAAAATAATGGAATTGGAATTACCAATAAATATTATTAGTGAAAAATTAAAAATATAAGGAAATATAAAGTATGGAAAAACATGAAGAATTAGTAAAAGTTTACGAAACCGAAATGTTTAATGGAAGTTATTGTGATTTACGAAAAAAGAATATTATTTTAAATACAATTAGAGTGCTTGAGGTTGTTGATTCATGTTTTAAGGTCGAAGTTCCGTTTGATATTAAAGTTGCAGGAGAAAATGCATTTAGAATTATTCCAGCTTCTTCTTGTAATAAATTCTTTATGGAATATTGTTGTTTAGAAATGGGAGCAAAAATCACCATTAAAAGTAATGATATTTCTAACTACAAACAAGAAAATGGCGATTATGTATTTTTTTTGGACAGTAAAGGAAGTATCTTAAATAAAAATTCTTAGAGCAGTTCAGCTTAGATTTCCAAGAAAACAATTAAAAAGGAGAACATATAAATGGAAAAGTTATTATCTGCTGCTGAGGCAAAAGTAATGACGGAACAGAGTATTGATAATTTAACATCACAGAAAATGGCAGAGATCAATTCAGAAATTCGAGCAGCTATAGACAAAGGAGAATTTTCTATTAGTGGAGATGATGCGTTAAGCTTTGCTATTATAGAAAAATTACGAAAAATGGGCTATAAAGTAAAAAGTGATTCTCAGTATAATGAATCTTTTTGGAATATTTCTTGGCGCTAAAAGTTCAGTTTCATCAGAAAGGATAAATACATATGAATTCAAAAGTATTAAAGAAGAAATATGTAGGATATTTGACTAAATCAGGAAAATATATCTCTACAGGATTATTTTTCAACATTAACAACTGGATTTATAAAATCATAACAATACCATATGGTGGAGGTGCCTAGTGAAGAATATAATGCTAGATTTCATGATGGGAATAATTTGTATTTTATTAACAATAACAGTAATCGGAATGGTTGCATTACCAGATGTACTAAGTGCTTGGTCAGCAATGAGAATGAATGAGATTTGGAAGGAGAAGGAAGAAAATGAAAACGATTTTTAATTGGATTGGCGATGATTGGAGAAGAGTAAAAAATCATTGTAGAACAACAGATAATAAGGATTTTACAGAAAAAGATGCCACAGATGTTTTTAAGAAAAAACTGCTTATTTCTGAGCATAGTCCTATTAGATTGCTTGAATTTGATTGGACTTGGAAAGCAATTAAATATTGGTTGAGCACTGAAATGAGCCGTCACAAATATGAAAAATTTATATCTACAGCAAGAGACGATAGAGGATTTTCAGAACTTAATACTGAAAAAGGTTATACAGTATGGGATGAAACTACAAAACAGAATATTGAATATCATCCATTATCCAGAGATGACGCTCCACAGAAAAATTCTGTAAATTTTGATGGTTATGCTAACATGCAGAATTTAATTGATGTTTGGCGTAAGAGATTATGTTTCTGTGCTACTAAAGAAGCAAGAGAGTTAGCAGAAGACTTTAAAATTACACTACACGAAACTCATCCTATGGAATCAGATGTTCTCACGCCGAACTGCTTATATAGATTTGGTTGTCCTGAATTCAAAACCTGCGGGTATATTAAGAGGTTTATGAATTGGGCTAAAGATAAGTGTGGTGATGTAGATTGGACGGATATCCAGAAGAGATACGATCTGTATAATGAATATTTCTATAAAACACATCAAGGAGAATAATCTATGAAAATATGCAAGGTGAAACCGGATCACTCAATTTGTTCTGCTTGTATGGCTACTCAGGAAATGTTCGATGTAGTCGATGATTGCAGTAAATGTAAATTAAATACTGATACTTATGAATTATTGCAAATTGGAACTGAGCTTTGGAGTGGGGATTATGCGATGGTTCAAAAGGATGGTGTGATACAAAAGGTGTCGTTGAGTAGGGTTTACGATGTTAAGGAGCAAAATGTTAAAAACAAACTGTGAAGTAAAAGAGTTTAAAAAATATGGATTTAAAAGATGTAAGGGAATACCAAAAGACAGCGAATGCTATTATTTATGTGTCGCCAGAGGCTGCAAAATGCTGTTTGTAAGCAATGTGTGCTTTGATGTTTCTGATTGGAATAAGGATGATCCAAGAATTCATACAAGACCAAACTGCAAATACAGAGATTATAGAGATGCACTGGATATTATATATGATCTGATAAAAGCAGATATGTTGGTAAAAGTAAATTAAGATCAGGAGAAAGGTTAATGGATAGAACATTAAAAGCTGTATATGTGTGGATAGCGCTGGCTTTGATCTGGATGAGATTAGAGTTACTGTTATACGGCGAAATCCAGCCGAGGATAGTAGATGGTATTATGTGGTTTCTGTTTTTGCCATTTATTTATATGGCGATAAATTAAGATTGGAGGAAAATATAATGATGAAGTTAAACGAAACAGTAGAAATGATGAACAGCGCAAACTATAAAGAGAGATTTAAGGCTGAGTACGATCAGCTTGCAATCAGATATTATGGATTAAAAAATATGCTTGCAAAATGGGATGACGGAACACTCTCTTTCAAACCGACTTGTCCAAGAAGCATATATAACATGCAGATAAAAGCTATGACAGATTATCTTGCTGTGCTTGAAGCGAGAGCTGTTATGGAGGGTATCGAGCTTAGTGATGTAAACTGAAATTTAAAGGAGAAATCAACATGAGCAAAGCATTAGATATGGCGAGAGAGTTAGTTAAACAGCTGGAAAAGCAGAAAAAAAAGAACAAAGTAAAGCTGTCAGAACTAAAGTCAGGGGAAACATTTAAGATCGATAAGTATGATTTTATCGTGCTGTGTCAAGATGACTCTAGTCAGACAACAAAAGTTATTTCAAAAGGCTTTATGGTAGAGAATGTTGAATTTGACAAAATATCAACAGATTACAATAAGTCGAACCTTAAAAAATTGATTGAATCGGATATCCAGCCCATTATCGAAAAGGCTGTAGGCGCAGAAAATTTAGTTAAGCATACAGTAAGCTTGATATCGGTAGATATGCAGCATGAATTTAAAAATTGCATATGCAAGGTAAGGCCCATTACCTTTGATGAGGCAAGGGAATTTAACGACCTTCTTGTCAATAAGAATCTGAATAACTGGTGGTGGACATGCACCCCATGGAGTACCAAAGAACGTGGTTGTGACTACTCAATTGCCGTTGTTTCTCCTTCTGGCAATTTCAACTACGACCGCTACTATAACTACGGCGGTGTTCGTCCATTTTGTATTTTAAAATCAAATATTTTTATTGAAAAAGGAGAATAAAACCATGGAAAGAAATGATGTTTTCAACGCCTTATTTAATACTATCAGAGACTCGTTAGATTGGGCGTATGAAGTAGAGAATAAGGAATATGCGAGTTACGTCAATGGAGTTATTACTTTAGGTGACAAACTATTAAGCCAATTAGATAAAAATGATCAAAGCAAGGAGGGCTGGACTTGGTGGGAAAAACACAAAGACTTAGAGAGCTTATCAAAATCTTAAATGATGCTCGTAATCAGTATTATAACAATTCAAATAGTCCAATGAGCAACTTTGAATATGATAAGCTGTATGATGAGCTAGAGCAGTTAGAACATGAAACAAATATTATTTATGGTAATTCGCCTACTCAGACTGTGGGGTATGAAGTAAAGTCAAAACTGGAAAAGATAACACACTCACATCCAATGTTATCTTTGGACAAAACCAAAGCAACAGATGATCTAGTTAAGTTTTCTGATGGAAGAGATTGTATTATTTCTTTAAAGTTAGACGGATTAACAACACTATGTACTTTTGAGAATGGCAGATTAATTCAGGGTGAAACTCGTGGCAATGGTGAGATTGGTGAATTGATCACTCATAATGCTAAAGTCTTTGATAATTTACCGCTAAAGGTTTCAAATACGCATAAGTTTGAAATCGAAGGCGAAGCAATTATCACCAAAGAAGATTTTGAAAAGATCAATAGTAAATTAGCAGAGGACGATAAGTATAAGAATCCAAGAAATCTTGCTTCTGGATCGGTACGTCAGCTGGATAGTAAGATTGCAAAAGAACGTCATATAAGATTTGTTGCATGGAAAGTGCCATATGGATTTACAAGATTTACTGATGGATTTAATTATGCAAAAGAGCAAGGTTTTGAAGTTGTTCCATACATTCTTTATAACAGTGATAAAGATGACATTAATAAGATCATTGATGAATTAAAAGCTGTCGCAGAAGAAAAATCATATCCTATTGATGGTCTCGTTATTACATACAATGATGTAGAATATGGTAAATCTCTTGGTATGACAGGACATCATCCGAGACATTCTTTAGCTTTCAAGTTCTATGACGAGGAAGTTGTGACCACATTAAAAGATATTGAATGGGGTATGGGTAGAACTGGAATTCTTACGCCTGTAGCAATCTTTGAACCAGTAGAACTGGAAGGAACTACAGTTGAAAGGGCTTCATTGCATAACATTTCTATTATAGCTGATCTTTTACATAAACCATTCAAAGGTCAGGAAATTGGCGTATGCAAGAAAAACCAAATTATACCGCAGGTGACATGGGGAGAACATTCAGATAATAATTCTGATGTATCATTTATCTCCATTCCTGATACTTGTCCTATCTGTGGTGGAAAAACTCAGATTATAAAAGAAAATGACTCAGAGCAGCTGATCTGTACTAATCCAGATTGTAAAGGTAAACTCCTCGGCAAACTTGCTCACGCAGTAAGCCGCAACGCTTTGAATATTGACGGTCTTTCAGAAGCAACCATTGAAAAATTCATTTCTCTTGGTTGGCTTACTTCTATTAAAGATATCTATCATCTGCATTCCCACGAAAAAGTAATGAAAACCTTAGATGGTTTTGGCGAAAAGTCTGTAGATAAACTTCTTAGCTCTATCGAAGCAAGTCGTAATACAACTTTATCTCGTTTCCTATATTCACTTTCAATTCCACTTTTGGGTAAGACAGCAAGTGCTGCAGTTTCAGAAGCAGTAGATGGTGATTATGGAACATTTATTCATGTAATGACAGTAAAAGGAGCTGATTACTTCAGACATTTACCAGGTGTAGGTGATTCTCTTATTGACTCTATGAATACTTATTTCAAGAAGCATATGGATGATGTAATGGGTCTTTCTACAGAGTTTATCTTTGAACTGCCAGTATCTCCACTAAAAGAAGCTATGAATGCCGTAGACTCTAAAAAGTTGGAAGGTAGGACATTTGTCATTACTGGTAGTTTAAATCACTATACCAATCGAGACGCTGCTAAAGCGGAGATCTTGGCATATGGTGGTAAGGTATCTGATACTGTGAGCGCCAAGACTTCATATCTTGTAAACAATGATATTAATTCTAGTAGTTCGAAGAATAAGAAAGCAAAGTTACTTGGAATTCCGATTATCACAGAAGAAGAACTAATGGCAATGATTCACTAAGAAAGGAGAATATATAAATGGAGATGACTATCCAATTAAATAATGTTCAGGATGCAGGTTTATTTGTTGCTCAGTGCAATGAATATGCAGAGAATATCGACTATAGATTCGATCACTATATTGTCGATGCAAAATCATTATTAGGTGTGATTTCAGCAGGATTTAATAAAAAATGTATCGTTTCTATCAATACATCTGATTCTGTTGTTCTGGATAAATTCTATAAAGACATGGAAATGTGGAGGAATAACATATGATTTTTATTGCAGGTAAGACTTGTAGTGGAAAAACGAGAATTGTATCTGAACTTTGTAAGAAGTTCGGATATAAGAAAATCGTTACATACACTACAAGACCTATTAGAAATAAGGAAGTAGATGGGGTTGACTATCACTTTATTTCCGAAGAAGAGTTCGAGAAAAAGATTGAAGAAGGATTTTTCGCAGAATATAAAGTATATGATGCAGAATTTGGCAGATGTCATTATGGTGTAGCAGCAGAAGATGTGACAAATGCTGGTCCAAAGGATTTACTTATTGTAACACCGGCTGGATATAGAGATATAATAGAGAACTATTCTGTACCACATCGGCTACTTTATATCTATGCTAATAATTCTACCATCAGGAAAAGATTAAAAGATCGTGGAGATGATGATAAGGAAGCAGAGCGTAGAGTAAAGACTGATAATGATGATTTTAAAGGCTTTGAAACTGTAGCAGATAGAATCTGTTACAACAACTACAATGACGATCTTGACCAGACATTAAACTATATTAATGAATATCTGGAGGATCATGTATGATAAGAAAGAAATTATTTTTAGATTTTGATGGTGTAATTGCAAATACTATTGAAGGAATCATTTCTTTATATAATGAAGATTTCGCAGCGTATCCTGATTTTCAGTATGTCCCTTGGTGGAGGGTGGAGACATGGTGCTTTAAAGAGTGTAAATGTGCTACACCAGATTATATTGACTGCTATTTTAATCAGCAGCGATTTTTTGACAGGCTAAACTTTATGCCGTGGGCAAAAGAAGTTATCTCAATTCTCTGTAAAGTCTATGATGTAACAGTTGTATCTCATGGGTATTCACCTAATTTACTTCTCAAAGAAGCTTGGATCAAAGCACAATTCCCTGATATTAAATTCATTGGTGTAGATTTAGATAAACATAGTGATAAATCATGTGTAGATATGTATGGTGGTATCTTTATTGATGATAATGCTAACAATCTTAAAACATCAAATGCTCAGTATAAATTCTGTTTTGGGGATTTATACGAGTGGAACAAAGACTGGTATGGAGAAAGATTATATAACTGGACAGACGTATATCTTAAGCTGATTGGTGGTGATATTAAGTTTTGATTACCAATTCAGAAATGCTTGCAAAGGAATTACTCAAAGAAAATGGACTCATCACTGTAAAGTTTAATAATAGAGAATATATTATTGAGAACATCGGTAGAATATTTGGATGTGGTGATACTCCAAGTTCTCATAGATGTTTGAATATTAGAGAAACAGGAAGTGGGTGTTTATTGAGATGACAAAGAATGATAAGAGATTACTTATTGAACTAATCTGTGAAAAACAGACCAAGATGATTGCAAAGGATCATACGAAGTATTCTTCAGAAAAGTATAAGCATTTGGAGAGACTTAAAGTGATGATCAAAGATATGTGAGGTGATACATAATGGCAGATATTACCATGTGTCTAGCAGAAAAATGCAAAAAGAAAGATAAATGTTATCGATGTACAGCAGTTCCAAGTTATCACCAAAGTTGGAGTAACTTAACGAATTTCTGCAATGAAGATAATAATTATAAATTTTTCATCGAAGATTGGCGAACAATCGTAGATGTATGTAAGAAATAGGAGGACAAAAGATGCAGGTTATTAAAAGAGATGGACGCTCTGTTGAATTCAATAGAGAAAAAGTCAAGAATGCAGTTTTAGCTGCTTTTAAAGAGGTTGATAAGGAAGTAACTCAAGAAGCAAAGAATAAAGCAAGTGATATTGCTTCATATATTAATGGATTAGAAAATGAACCAATTCCAGTAGAAAAAATTCAGGATATTGTAGAAGACAAGTTAATGGCAAGCAAACGTAAAGACGTAGCAAAAGCTTTTATTCTTTATCGTAATGATCGTTCAAGAATTCGAGAAAGTAAAACTCAGTTAATGAAGGATATTACTGAAAAATTAATGGCAACAAATGTTCAGAATCAAAACGCTAATGTTGATGAAAAGTCATTTGGTGGCAGAGTAGGAGAAGCTAGTGATGCAGTTTTAAAGAAATATGCTCTTGATAATTGTATGTCAGAAATGGCAAAAAATAATCATCTTAATAACGAAATTTATATTCACGATCTTAATTCTTATGCAGTAGGTTCTCATAATTGTCTCAGTGTTCCATTTGATAAATTGCTTGCTAATGGATTTAATACCAGGCAGACTGACGTAAGGCCAGCTCAGTCTGTTAATACAGCATTTCAACTTGTAGCAGTTATCTTTCAGCTGCAGAGTTTACAGCAGTTTGGTGGAGTCTCTGCTACGCATATTGATTGGACAATGGTTCCTTATGTAAGAAAGAGTTTTGGAAAACATTATTTAGTCGGAATGAAATATATCAGACACATGAGTAATGAATGGCTTGAAACAAATGAAAAAGATATTAAGCGTGACAATCCATCTATTACCGATGGGGAATATTATCTTTTAGATTCGGACGCATACCAGTATGCTATTGACATGACAGAAAAAGAGGTATATCAGGCAGTAGAAGGTTTATATCATAACTTAAATACACTTCAAAGTAGATCAGGAAATCAGCTTCCTTTTACGTCAGTTAACTACGGAACATGCACTTTACCAGAAGGACGAATGGTTATTAAAGCTCTTCTTGATGTTTCCATCAAGGGTATCGGGAAGCTTCATAAGACTTCTATTTTCCCATGTGGAATTTTTCAATGCATGAAAGGCGTAAATAGAACACCTGGCGATCCCAACTATGATTTATATAGATTAGCACTTCAGTCTACTGCTCAGAGATTGTATCCTAATTACGCTAATGTAGATTGGTCTGGCAATGCAGGATATGATAAAAATGATCCAAAAACATATTTTTCGACCATGGGCTGCAGAACGGCAAACGGGTGGGATATTAATGGTTTTGGTCAGTTAAAAGATGGAAGAGGTAATATTTGTCCTGTTACAATTGTTATACCAACATTAGCGATGGAAGCTAAAGATAATCTGCCAATGAATGTACACACAGATGATTTAGACTATGAAGAAAGGCTGACAGATGACTTCTTATCATTGCTTGATACAAAAATCCATGAAGCAAAAGATATGTTACTTGAAAGATTTGAATGGATTTGTTCTCAATCTCCTGATTCCGCAAAATTTATGTATGAAAATGGTGTAATGGAAGGATATATTCCAAAAGAAGGTATTAGGTCTGCATTAAAGCATGGCACGTTAGGCATTGGCCAAATTGGATTAGCAGAAACTCTTCAAATTCTTATTGGCTGTGATCATACAACAGAAGAAGGTATGAAACTTGCAAAGCGTATTGAAAAATTATTTTTCGATAGATGTAAAGAGTTTAAAGAAGAATATAAGCTAAATTTTGGGGTGTATTTTAGTCCAAGTGAAAACATGTGCTACACATCTATGCAGAAATTTAAAGAAAAATATGGTGTAATCAAAAATGTTTCAGACAAGGATTTCTTCACAAATAGTATTCATGTACCTGTTTGGACAAAAATGACACCAATGCAGAAAATTGATATTGAATCACAGCTTACAGGATATAGCAGTGCAGGCTGTATTACATATATCGAACTTGGTGGAAGTGTAAAGAATAATATTGATGCTCTTGAAACTATTGTAAATTATGCAATGGACAAAGATGTTCCTTATTTTGCAATCAACATTCCCAATGATATGTGTACTAAGTGTGGTTACACAGATGATATTGGAGAAAAATGCCCTATTTGTGGGTCCACTGAAATTCGCAGACTTCGTAGAGTAACAGGTTATCTAACAGGTGACTATAAAACTGCTTTTAATAAAGGTAAGCAGCAAGAAGTTGAAATGCGTGTAAAGCATCAGGAATTCTAAAATAGGAGAATAAATAAGTGGAGAGGATTTATTTCCTCTACTACTTATTTATTGAGGTGTTTTACATGACAACAATATCAGAAGAAACTAAAAAGAAAAGAACAGAAACATATTATCAAAAAGCAATAGCAAAAGCTAAGTCAGAAATTGGAAAAACGTATCACAATCTAACTATAACAGGAATTGATTATGATAAAACTAAAGATTCATATTTTAATAAATCATATAATCGAGTTTATGTATTTACACAATGTAGTTGTGGGAAATCCAATATTTCAAATCAGTTGAACTCTATTAAAAGTGGTCATATTAAATCATGTGGCTGTATAAAGTTTAATAATCCTAACGTTGTAGAAGATTTAACAGACCAAAAATTTGGGAGATTGACAGTTTTAGGAAGAGATTTAGAAAGAGACAAATTGCTTTATGATTTAGGTAAAAAAGGTGTTCATTGGCTTTGTAAATGTGATTGTGGTAATCCAAAGTTATCAAGTGTCACAGGATATCAATTGAGATCTGGACGTACACAATCTTGTGGATGCTATGCCAGTGAACAAATTGCAAAAAGAAATAAAAAATATTCAACAAAAGTAAACAAAATAGAAGTCAATGATGATAATACGACTACATTGTTCGATGATAACAATAATAAATGCCTTATTGATTCCGAAGATTATGATATCGTAAAAAGATGGTATTGGAGAAAATCAAAAAAACGTGGCAGTATCGAAAAGGGATATTGGCTTACAAACGTAAAAGACGATGACGATTTTGATAAAAGTATTTTACCAATCCATCAGGTTATTGCAAAAATAAAATTTGGAGAATATAGTTCAGATAAAATTCCTGATCACCTTTCTCGTGATACAGACGATAATCGAAAATGTAATATCATTCTAAAATCAAATCAAGAAAATTCCCATAATAGAGGTTTAAGCAAAACAAATTCATCAGGTAAAACAGGAGTTAGTTTTAATAAACAAAAGAATTTATGGACAGCTTATATCACTGTAAATTACAAAACTATTCATCTTGGAGATTTTAAGGATTTTGATGAGGCAGTCAAAATTCGAAAAGAAGCAGAAGAAAAATATGGTTTTACATGCGATGAAAATGTAGCGGCTTATGACAAGGAGGTATCATGAATTATCTGAAAATTGAACATGAAGACGTATGCAACGGTATTGGTATTCGATGTACTATTTGGTTTACAGGCTGTTCACATGAATGTGCGAAGTGCTTTAATAAAGAAACTTGGGATCATAACAGTGGCATCCCATTCGATAATGAAGCAAAACAAGAAATTTTCAATGAGCTTTCTAAAGATTATATTTCTGGAATTACTTTAACAGGTGGCGATCCACTATATAAATACAATCTTACTGATGTTCTATCTCTTCTGAATCAAATCCGTCTTTCATATCCTACAAAAACAATCTGGCTATATACCGGTTATACATTGGAACAAATTTTACAACCATTGCTTATTAATACAATTCCAACAGAAGAGGAAGAAAAGCGTATTGACATTGTAAAAATGGTAGATGTTCTTGTAGATGGACCATATGTGGATGCACAGAGAGATGTGGCAGCGAAGTGGCGTGGTTCTACCAATCAGCGTGTCATTAATATTCCAGAAACATTAAAACAGCAAAAGGTGGTCTTATATTGTGACTAAAGAAGATGTGCATAAAAAAGACATACTTTACTATGCAAGAGCTATTCCACAGACAGGAATTTTTGAAGTCTGTGAACTGATTATCCGCACTGTGGAAGACGATTATTTTGTAGGGAGTGATAAGCGTGATCGCCACGCTTACCTCCTACGTTATACTGATTTAGATAAAATTGTATTCAAAGATAGAAAAACAGCTCTGAACAAAGTAAAGGAAGCAGAAAAGAACCGATCAACAGTGAAACATGAAACATATTATGAAGAATACTAAGAGGTGAGATTACGAGTTTTCTAATTGATAAATTCAAAGGAGCCTATAGAATTCTGGCTCCTATTGACCTAAGCAAAAATGACTTTCCACGAAAATTAAACGGAACATATGAAGATATCGACCTGTATATTGCTTGCCAGAACAACATTCAGATTTTTTATCAAGGAAGAAATGTACTACAAGTATATATCCCGTCTATTTGTCGTGGAAACAACATTATCAAAGCAATCAATGAGATTGATCCAAGCATGATTTTCAATATCAGGAAAACTGATGCAGAAGTAACATTCGAATTCAAGTTTGTCGATTCTGACAAAATTATCCCATTATTAAAACCTAGAACAAGTGGCGCATGTATTAGTCCGTACAGTCAGAAAAATGCCCGAAAGTCTACATATATTATTCCAGATGAAGATTTAGCTGCCTACAAAGGAATAGTGGCTAAATTGCCTCGTGAGCGCATTTTAGAGCTAACACATAGCACAAATTCGTTTTTGAAATCATTAGTCACTAAAAAGCTTACTTGGGAACAGCTTCGTGCTGATATGAAGCTTAAAGGGTTGAAAGGTAAAGAATATATCCATTCTATCGGCAAATGGGATAAGTACATTGCGTATCTAAATAAAAATATTTTGGAGAATAAGTAAATGGAACTGAGATTACATAAAAATGTAACTCCTGACATGCTTATCAAAGCTGGCTTCAAGCCATCCTATTCATTAAAGAATATTTTTCGTTTTAGAGAAAGATTATATAAGGATAGCATTACGCTGACCATCAAAATTGATCTCGCAGACGATGAGTTTCCTATTGAATGGGATGTACTTGATGCTAATACAGGAATTACATATACGACATTCTACTATACACCTAATACCTGCAGAGACCTCGTAAGAGAAGAAGTTATTAGGAATTTCAATGAGGTTGTCACCGAATTAGATAACAGAAAAATTTTATACATGGAGGAATAGAATATGGAGAATATGAGAGTAGCAGAATTCAAAAAGGTTAGCTTAGAACAGTTTAAGAAAGATATGACTGATGCTTTTGGTCACAAATATTTTGACGAAGAAATTGAAGAAATGTACAGCCATATCAAACTTCCTATCAGAGCAACTGCTGGCAGTGCAGGTCATGATTTCTTTGCACCATTTGATTTTACCATTGAGCCAGGTGAAACATTAAAGATCCCTACCGGAATTCGTTGTCAGATTAAAAATGGTTGGTATTTAGCACTTTATCCGAGATCTGGTCATGGATTTAAATACGGCATCAAGCTAACTAATGGGGTTGGGATTATAGATAGTGATTATTACTATTCTGATAACGAAGGTCACATCATGATTAAACTTGCTAACGATTCCTGCATCAATAAAACATACAGTGTTCCACAGGGACAGGGATTTTCTCAGGGTATCTTTATGCCGTATGGTTTGACAACGACAGACAATGTAACCGAAGTTCGTAACGGTGGTTTCGGTTCAACCACTGATATTCATGAAGCTGCACTCAGAGGATAAAAATAAAATAAATCTGAGAATATAAATATGTCGGATGGTGGAGTGAGAGATAGGATATGGTATCCGTGTTCGATGAACAGTCGGTGGTTCGATTCCATTCAGCTCCTTTTAGATATCCGACTTGCTATAAGGCTGTAAGAGGTTTTATAGCAATTGCGCTGACGAGCGTTTATATATAACAGCCAGTCTGGTTAATACACATACGAAAGGAAGTTATAAAAATGGTTAAATTACTTACCACAGGGATGCTTGCGATATCCCTATCATTATGTACGCCTGTCTTCGGGCAGGCAGAAGAACTTAATACACTAATCGAGGAAAACTACACTTATAAATACGCAACATCTGCCAACGTCAATATTCGAGAGGAACCGAACACAGACTCTACTATTTTAGGAAAGACTCTGCTAAACACAGAATTTCAAGTAGTAGAAGATGTAGATGGTTGGTCCAAGATCACAACAGAGGCGGGTTACGCTTACATAAAATCCGAATATTTGTCCGATACAGAAACTGAATATATTCCATTAGGAAGGTTTAAAGTTTCTCACTATTGTATTGAACCACATAAACATATTTGTGGTACAGGAACAGGTTTAACCAAGCTTGGTACAAAAGTACATCCTGGTTCTTTAAGCGTAGACCCACGTATCATTCCTTTAGGAAGTACGGTTATGATCAACGGAGTAGAATACATTGCTGAAGATACTGGTGGTGCTATTAAAGGTAACAAAGTAGATATGGCAGTAGCAACACATAAGGAAGCACTACAAAATGGTGTGTATTATGCTGAGATATATTTGAAGGTGAAGTAAATGAATGAAGTCGAATTACAAAATAAATTGAATTTAACCATAGAAGAAGCTGCACAATATTCCAATATTGGAACTAAAAAAATACGTGAACTTACAAAAGATAAAAGTTGCATATCGTTTATTTTAAAAGTCGGAAATAAGACTTTAATAAAAAGAAAAGCTTTTGAAGCATGGCTAAATAATCAATATTATATTTAATTTGATTAAAGAAGGGATAAGTGTTATATTGTTGATATGCAAGTATAACTTTATCCCTTCTTTTGAGTATAAGGAGAAAAAAGATGGGAAAAGATCTAACAGGAAAAGAGTTAGGAACAGGAATAAAACAAAGAAATGATGGTAGATATGAAGGGAGGTACGTAGATAGATTTGGTAATAGAAAATCAATATATTCAGCTTCTTTAAGAGAGTTAAAAACAAGACTTAAGAATTTACAAGCAGAGGATATATTGGAAATCTCCATCAAAAAAGATCTAACAGTGAATGAATGGTATAAGATGTGGATGGACGAATATAAATGTGCGCCTATTAGAGTATCCACAAGAACGTATTATCGGCAAATTTACGAATCTAAAATAAAAGATGCAATTGGATCAAAAAAGTTAACGGATATACAGCAGATTGATGTCCGCCGTCTTTTAAGGGGGTTAAAGGATCAAAATTCCAGTTTTGAAATCTGTGATAAAGTTAAAGCGATATTAAATGATATGTATGATAAAGCTATATTGAACCATTACGCAAAAGAGAATCCAGCAAAAGGCATAAAGTTAATAAGAGATGAAAAAAGTGACCCAAAAGTATTAACAGTGGAAGAACAAAAAGCATTCTTTACATGCTGTGCAGGGACGTTTTATGATAATGCTTATATAGTTCAAGTAAATACTGGATTACGTCCAGGTGAACTTTTTTCATTAAGAGAAAGTGATATAGATTTTATTAAAAAAACCATTCATGTTACTCGAACATTAACGTATTACAAATTTGAAGAACTTGGCGATACAAAAAAAGAATTCCATTTTGGTCCACCAAAAACAAAATCGAGCATACGAGATATACCAATTAATAAGCAATGTGAGATTGCATTAAAAAAACAAATCTTGCAAAAGAAAGTAGTCGAAGAAACAACTTGTAAAGAAGTAGACCCTCAATTTGCAGATCTATTATTTACAACGAAATATAATATGCCACTCAATGTACAAACTTACGTGGATTCCATTAAAAGAATTGTAAACGAGATTAATCTTACTAGATTCCCATTAGATTACATGGAACCATTTTCGGGTCATACATTTAGACATACGTTTGCCACAAGATGTTTTGAGGCGGGGATAAAACCTAAAACAGTGCAAAAATTCTTAGGGCATTCAGACCTGTCAATGACCATGAATTTGTATACTCATGTACTGGAATCATTTAAAGTATCACAGATGGATTTATTAGACGAATTTAATGATAATGTCTTAAATTCAGAAGAATCATACCCGTTTAAAATAATAAGGGGTAACATGGAAAGTGGCAATAAAGTAAGTAAAAATATAGTATGATTTTGTGGCTAAAACGTGGGGTCAAGCGTGGGGTCAGACACTAAAAATGGGGTCAAATATATACAAGAAACCTAGTGTTTATGCGGATTTGCTCCAATACATTGTATACAAACTGGCTGAACTTCTATGTATATCAGATGACACCGTATCTGCTGGATGATGGGGAGTAATGTGATGGTCTGGTTCCTGTACCGACGGGAATGGCAGTTTATGCTCTTCACACAGGTGTTCTTCACCTGCGTCAGTGGGTGATAGGCTGTCTTGGAAAGAAAAAGAACAATATATGCAGACATGACACAGAAATCGTAAGAAATCTGCGCCGTGGCTGCATTTTTTATGTACAAATATACACAAAAGTGCTATAGTTGTAGAAAAATAAACATTTACCTATTGAGTTTGAGGGTAAATGCGGAGAGGAGAGTAATCATGTCACAGATACTGGAACAGGCAGAAAAACTTTTACAGGCTCTGCCTAAGGAACAGCTGGGATTTTTCCCGACCCCATTTTACCGTCTGGACCGTCTTTCTGAAGAATTAGGCGTCAACCTGTTTATCAAGAGAGATGATTTTACGGGAATGAACCTGTTTGGAGGAAATAAGGTCCGCAAACTGGAATACCTTTTAGGAGAAGCAAAGGCAAAAGGCTGTGAGTATGCCATTACCTACGGCGCTACCCAGTCCAACCATGCTATGGAGACAGCAGCAGCCTGCCGCAGATGCGGGATCAAACCTATCCTTTATCTGACTGCAGTAGTAGAGCCGGATGATGCGGATGTAAGGGCAAATCTGCTGTTAGACAAGATCCTGGATGTAGAGCTTCATATTGTAGACATCCTTCCGGGAGAAACAGAGGATGACGCAGAAGCACGTTCCTTTGAAATGGGCGCTGCAAGAGCAAAGGAATTAAATAAGTCCGGCCATCCATGCTATGATATCCCAATGGGCGGAGCAAGTGTTGTAGGTTCTGTTGGTTTTGCAAATGGTTATGTAGAGTTTGAAAAACAGGTAAAGGCCATGAACCTGAATGTAGATTACATCTTCCACGCAACAGGAACAGGCGGCACCATGGCCGGTCTGGCAGCAGGAAGAAAGATGGCAGAAAGCGATACAAAGATCATCTCCATTACTGTAAGCCCTAAGGATGAGAAGTATTTACGCAAAGTAGAAAAACTGGCAAATGATGTGCTGGCACTGATAAAGAGCCCGGCTCATGTAAACATAGAAGAAGACCTTCATATGGATACCGGCTACTATGCACCAGGCTATGAGCAGCCAAACGAGGCAGCCAGCGAAGCCATCCGCCTGTTAGCACGCACAGAAGGCCTGTTTGTGGATCCTGTATACACAGGAAAGGCATTGGCCGGTCTTATCGACTATGTAAGAAGCGGAAGAGTTCCTCAGGGAAGCAATGTAGTATTCTGGCACACCGGCGGAGCAACTGCCCTGTTTGCAGAGCATGAGATTTTAGGTAAGTTATACTAAATCGCCTGCGTAAGCAGGCAATAGAGCACGTAAGTGCGGGATTTGTGAGTAGATAAAAGGAGGGATAAGGTCGTGAAAACACTGATCAAAAACGGCCTTCTCATCGATTCGGCCAACCAGGTACAGGCTTATTTAAACCTGATACTGGAAGACGGAAAGGTAGTGGCTGTAACAGAAGAAGAACCTGAGGCTGACAGGGTTATTGATGCCACAGGAAAAGTAGTGGCTCCTGGTTTTATCGACATTCATATGCATGAGGACCCGGTAAAAGACGGAAAAATTGAATTCTGTATCTTTGATGCCATGCTGCGTATGGGCGTTACCACAGCAGTAGGCGGAAACTGCGGTATCAATGTGTATGATCCGGTGAAATATCTGGATATGGTAGAAAAAGACGGCGCACCAGTGAATGTAATGCTTTTTGCAGGCCATCAGTATTTCAGAGAGGCAGCAGGCGCCCTGGATAAATATGCACCTGTTACAAAAGAGCAGCAGGAACATATGAAAAAAGGCCTTGAAAAAGCCCTTGAAGCAGGCTGTGTGGGAATTTCCTACGGACTTCGCTATGTTCCGGGAACAGGCCGTGACGAATTCTTAGATACTGCTTCCTGCTGTGAAAAGGAACACAGAATGATCTCCGCTCATGTAAGAGATGACGAGGACAGAGTGTTTGGAGCAGTAGCAGAAGTGGCAGAGGCAGGAAAATTATACAACATTCCGGTGCAGGTATCCCATATCGGCAGCATGGCCGGTTTCGGACAGATGAAACAGCTGCTGCGCCAGGTAGATGGTTACCGCATGAACGGTATTGATGTTGCCTGCGACTGCTATCCATACTTTGCATTTTCCACCAGAATTGGCGCAACTACCTATGATGATGGCTGGCTGGAGCGTTATCACTGTGATTACAGTGCATGCCAGTTGACAGAAGGAAAGTATAAAGGACAGAGATGTACACCGGAGACCTTTGCGGAAATGCGCCGTGACTTCCCGGAGTGCCTGACGGTATGCTATGTAATGGATGAAAATGACATCCGAATGGCATTTGCAGATCCTGGCGTTATGGTAGGAAGCGACGGCCTCATCGACAATGGCCACGGCCATCCAAGAGCAGCCGGTACTTTCCCAAGATTCCTTTCAGAGTTTGTAAGAAAAGGGGACATTTCTCTGTATGACGGAATTGAAAAAATGACAGCAGCTCCTGCAAAACGTCTGGGACTTTCTAACAAGGGCCGCTTAAATGTAGGCGCTGACGCAGATGTAGTTATCTTTGATATGGAAAAGATCCAGGACGGAGCAAACTTTGACGATCCTATGATCCCACCAACAGGTATTGACTATGTGCTGATCGGTGGTGAAGTGGCAGCAAAAGACTGCAAGATCGTAAAGGGAGATCTGGGAACTGCACTGAGAAAGCTGTCATAAAAAGTATGATAGAAAGTGTCATAAGATTTTTAAAAATATGGTCAGAAACGTCTGAAAAAGGCGACTGAAAATACAAAAGTACATAATACAAAAAGGAAAAGTGAAAGGGGAAAACAGTATGGAATTTGGTGTATGGTCACTTGTGCCGCCAGTCCTTACCATTGCGCTGGCACTGACAACGAAAAACGTATTTATCTCACTTTTGATCGGTATCCTTACAGGAAACTTGGTATTGAACCATTTTGCAGTATTTACAGGCTTAAATGCAGGTATTTACAGCATCCTGGATACCATGACAGAGAGCAACACCCTGATCATCGGCTCTGTACTGATCACAGCAGCAGTGATCCATCTGGCAGAGAAGTCCGGCGGTATTGAGGGCTTCGTAAATGTTGTTGTAAAGAAACAGGGGCTCATCAAGTCTAAAAGAGGGGCGAACCTTTTCACCTGGCTGTTAGGTCTGGTGGTATTTACTTCCGGGACCTTAAGCTGTATGGTAACAGGTTCTGTTGCAAGACCTGTAAATGACGCTTTAAAAGTACCTCATGAGAAAGCAGCTTTTATCGTACATACCACTTCCACACCATGGTGTGTATTATTCCCATTCAGCGGCTGGCTGGCAGCTATGGCAGGGTATCTGGTAACCGGTGGTGTACCGGAAGATCAGTCTGTATCCGTTCTGTTCCAGTCCCTGTTTATGAACTTCTACTGTATCCTGGCGATCCTTCTGGTTCTGGTACTGGCATTAACACAGAAAGACTTTGGACCAATGGCGAAGGCAGAAGCCAGAGCAGCAACAACCGGCGAACTGGATGATCCGATCCACAAAAAGGCGGACTCCGATACTTCTAAAGCAGTATCTGGTTTCACTCCAAGAGCCATCAACCTGCTTCTTCCGGTAGGTACTCTGATCGCAGTTATGTTTGCAGCACTGATCATTACTGGTAATGGAAACCTGATGAACGGTTCTGGTATGAAGGCTCTGATCTGGGCAGTTATCATAGCCTTATTAGTAGCATCTGTTCTTTGCGTAGCAGAAAAAGTATTTACCGTCAGCCAGGTAATTGACGAGATCTTCAAGGGCATGAGCGGCATGCTTCCTATTACCTTTGTTCTTCTGTTTGGATTTACCATGGGTAATGTAGTTAAGTCTCTGGATACAGGTACTTATCTTTCCAGTATTTTTCAGCAGTTCTTAAGCCCGGCTCTTCTTCCTGCCTTGACCTTCCTGATCGCAGTCCTGATCTCCTTTGCAACAGGAACTTCTATGGGAACTATGGCTATTATGGCAGTTATTGCACTTCCTATGGCATATTCCATGGGCAACAGCATTCCGTTAGTAGCAGGAGCTATGTTTGGTGGAAGTATCTTCGGTGACCACGCATCACCTATCTCCGATACCACCATTATGACCTGTTCCACTACGGGCTGCGATATCATAGACCATATAAAGACCCAGTTCCCTTATGTGTGCAGTATTGCAGTGATCAGTTTTGTACTATACGTGATCGCAGGATTTATCATGTAACGAAAAAATGATATAAAAAATCTTCCGGTATGGAAAAATTCCAACACCGGAAGATTTTTTGTTTTTATGATTTTCGCAAATCCCCCAAAAGGGGGTCAGATCTCACATCTTATCCCTGTAATTTCGCATTGGGATTAATAACATATCCATTGCGGTTTCTCTGAGGACTTGGCGGCATCTGCCACTTGTTATGGTCAGTATGCAGCAGCATATGGGACTTATGGCTTAATGGCTGTTCAAAGTAGTTGTCATAAAGAGCCTTTACATCCGGATTTTCATGGGAACGGCGGATATCAGCATTCTCATCCAGGAAATACAGGTTCTTTCCACGCTCAAAGGCCATTTCCATACCGTCATGCTGAGGCTGTCCGCCTCCGCCAACGCAGCCGCCCGGGCATGCCATGACTTCTACAAATTCGTAATGCTTTTCACCACGTTCAATGGCTTTTAACAGATTTCTGGTATTTCCAAGGCCGCTGACAGCAGCAATACGCAGGATCTGTCCATTTAATTCAAATTCTGCTTCTGTAACGCCGGTCTCCTGAGAGGAAGCACGTACATTTTTAAAGGCATCAGGTGCGCAGTTTTCACCCATGATGGCATAGTAAGCAGTACGAAGAGCTGCTTCCATAACACCGCCTGTAGCTCCAAAGATCACACCGGCACCGGAAGCGTCGTGGAAGATACGGTCCGGTTCAATATCAGTGAGACGGTCAGTAATGATGCTGGAACCTTTGATCATACGGATCAGCTCGCGGGTAGTGATGACGCAGTCTGTATCATGGCCTGCATATTCCTTGTAGAACAGTTCCATATTTGCTTCGCCCTTTTTAGCCAGACAAGGCATAATGGCAACGGAGAAGATATCTTCCGGCTTTTTGCCAATCTGCTCTGCAAAATAGCTCTTCATGACAGCGCCAAACATCTGCATCGGAGACTTGGCAGTAGATAACTGCTTTACAAACTGCGGGAACTCGCTCTTTACAAAGCGTACCCAGCCAGGACAGCAGGAGGTGAACATAGGACGGTCCTTTAGTTCTCCCTTGCCAAGGCGCACTAACAGCTCATTTGCCTCTTCCATAATGGTAAGGTCAGCAGTAAAGCAGGAGTCAAATACATAATCAGCGCCCATTTTCTTTAAAGCGTCAAAGATCTTTCCAATAGTAGCTTCTTTCCTTGTAAATCCAAGGTCTTCACCCCATGCAGCACGGACAGCAGGAGCAACCTGTACAACGACGGTCTTGTTAGGATCCGCTAAAGCTCTCCACAGTTTTTCCGTATCGTCACGCTCATGAAGGGCGCCAACTGGACAGTGGGTGATACACTGGCCGCAGAGAGAACAGTCCGCTTCATTGATCGTGCGGTTTCCGGTTACATTAATGGTAGAACGGGAACCGGTACCTTCCAGATCCCAGATATTCAAGCTCTGGATCTTGTCACAGACCTGAACGCAGCGCATACATTTAATACATTTTTCAGACTGACGGATCAGTGGGAAAGTTTTATCCCATGGCTGTTTTTCCAGACGTTCCTCAAAAAGACCGTCCTGGACATTCAGATCTGTTGCGATCTTCTGAAGAGAACAGTTACCGCTTCTTACACAGGTAGCGCACCGGCAGTCATGCTGGGATAAGATCAGCTGAACGGTAAGACGGCGGTCTAAGCGCACTTTTGGACTGTTGGTGTAAATGACCATACCTTCTTCTACCTTTGTGTTGCAGGCGGTGATCAGGTGGTCACGTCCTTCCAGTTCAATAACACATACGCGGCAGGCAGCGATCTCGTTTAAACCTTTCCAGTAGCATAAGTGTGGGATATGGATGCCGATAGATTCGGCAGCTTCCATCAGGGTAGTTCCTTCTTTTACAGATACAGGCAGTCTGTCGATCGTTAAATTTACCATAATTTCTCACGCCCTCCTTTGAAGATTCCAAAGCCGAAATGATCGCAGCGGAGGCAGCGTCCGGATTCCTGCGCAATTTCTTTTTTGTTCATGCAGTTTTCAACACCTTCAAAATCATGTTTTCGTTCACTTGCTTCCCGTTCAGACAGCTCTACACGACCGCAAGGTGTGTGGTCAGCGTTATTTGGCAGCGGGATCTCTACATTACAGGTGATTTCGTGATGATAGCCTAAATATTCATCAATATTAGCAGCAGTTACCTTGGCAGCAGCTACAGCTTTGATAACAGTAGCAGGACCGGAAGCACAGTCACCACCTGCAAATACACCAGGAATATCTGCAAATCCGCCGTTTGGAAGAGTAACAATCTTTCCGCGGGATACAGGAATGCCAGACTCTTCATAGTGCTTTGTCTCGATATTCTGTCCGATAGCAACGATCATGGTCTGACATGGGATCACATACTCCGGTTCGCCGCTGGCAATTACGCTTGCGCGGCCGTCTTTGATGGTGCTGATCATCTGCGGGGTAACACGGACACCGGATACATGTCCATTTTCATCTACTTCAATACCGGCAGGAGCAACTAAAGTAAGCAGTTCCACACCTTCAGCGACAGCTGCCTCGATCTCAGCCGGGAGAGCTGTCATATCAGCTACACGACGGCGGTATACGATGCTGACTTTCTTTGCACCCAGACGGATGGCAGTGCGGACAGCGTCCATGGATACGTTTCCGCCACCAATAACAGCGACTTCCTGTCCGGTAAGATCCGGGCAGTCCCCGAGACTTACATTTCTAAGGAAACCAACAGCAGAGGTGATGCCTTCTGCATCTTCATTAGGAAGTCCCAGTTTCTTATCTGTAGAAGCACCTACTGTAATAAGCACTGCATCATATACTTTTCTCAGTTCGTCCAGTTTAATATCTTCACCGATCTTTACATTGTAATGTACCTGGATACCGGTTTCCAGGATCGCATCTGTATCTTCTTCCAGACGGTCTTTTGGCAGACGGTAGTTTGGAATACCGTAGCGCAGCATACCGCCTAGTTTTGGCAGCATCTCATAAACAGTGACCTGATGGCCCATTAACTGCAGATAATAAGCAGAAGAGAGACCGGAAGGTCCGCCGCCTACAACAGCGATCTTCTTGCCTGTGGAAGGACCACATGGCGGAGGTGCTACTTTTCCTGCAAGGTCAGCAGCAGCACGCTTTAATCCACGGATATTTACAGAGGTATCTACCATATTACGGCGGCAGCGTGCCTCACATGGATGTTCGCAGATGAAACCGCAGGTAGAAGGGAATGGGTTGTCCTTGCGGATCAGCTGGATGGCGTCTGCATAGCGGCCTTCTCTTACCAGGGCAATATAACCTGGAATGTCCACATGGGCCGGACAGAGGGCTACGCAGGGAACCGGCTGGGAAATAGCGCAGCTGCATCGTTTGTTGCGGATATGTGCCTCAAAATCATCACGGCAGGTATGTACCATACGCCATACCATTTTTGCAGCTTCAGAGCCGATGGCACAGTCTGCGGTCTGCATAATGGAAAGGGAAGTTTCCTCGATCAGGTCCAGTATCTCGTAGTCAGCATCACCATTTAATACATTGGTGATCATGTGCTTTAACTGGTGAAGACCTACACGGCAGGGAACACATTTTCCACAGGTCTGTGCATGGCACATTTCAATAAAGGCCCTTGTTATGTCAACAGGGCAGATACCTGGAGGGCTTGCCACGATACGCTGCTCCAGATTTTTGTAAAGACTCTCAACCATCAGCTGGTCTTTACTTGGGGTGAACAACTCCAATCTGCTCATATGAATCCTCCTGAATTTTTATTGTATGTTCATCTGATCAGGCATCTGTCATTACAGATATTGCTGCAAAACCATGCCTGAAATCCTGTGAACACATATTTTGTTTAATGATAATAAATGTCATTAATAAGTATAACATAGAATTGTAAAAAATGCACTATAAAAAATACAAAATGTTTGCAATAATTTTTAACAATCTAAAAATTTTTGGTAGCATAGATATAGTATCGTTTGCAGTTCTTATTTCTGCGGTTTTAAAGGATTTATAGATGATATCAATAAATGAGTAAAATTTTTGAAGGAAAGCGATTGGACAAATTCCCTTCCGCTCGATAAAATAATAACACACAGCAAGAGATGCGAAGATTATTTACAGGGGGAAACTATGGGGGAGAGTATAAATATAGATCTGCAAAAGAAGGTCAGCCTGACCCGTCAAGAACTGCATGAATTGGAGACAAAAGAAAAGACGGGAAAGGAACGGCTGATCGAGAAATTAATATTGGTCCTTCCGGAAATTTGCGCAGTGACAGCAATTTTGGAGTATATGCTGATACCGGACAATAGTATGAACCGAAATCCGTATACATACCTGGGATTTTTGATCCTGATGATGGTTCTTTATAATGGATACGGCATAGCTGCCGCTATTTTGCATTGTAAGGGAGATAAGCGGTTGTATGAGAAATTTCGTTACCGTGCGCCCTTATGGTCAGCGCTGTTTTTATTGTTTGCAGGTTATGATTATCTGACCCTGAAAACAGGAGTTCTTACCCAGCCTTTTGTACCGTGTATGAACTTTATATTAAACGCAGCATGGACAGACCGGGCCATGATACTGGATTGTACCATCCATACGCTGGGACTTTTATTTTTGGGATATTTTGCAGGTGTGAGCCTGGGACTGGTAACAGGTATTACCTGCGGCTATTCAGAAAAAGCCCGTTACTGG
>OGZZ01000028.1_pt1 | contig 83355 bp, 70 predicted proteins | sample 1577021 | NCBI WGS metagenome assembly OGZZ01 (sample SAMEA3541526, study PRJEB24748) | human gut metagenome | biome: human gut; feature: human-associated habitat; material: faeces | place: China | collected 2012
GACCAACTGGTGGAGCTGGTGTAGCCTTGCCGGCAGGAATCTGTAATTTAATATAACCTGTTACTTTCTTTGCCATTGTGGCACCTCCTAATTATAAATGTGGTTTATGGCGGCTATTAAGCCTCCCACAGGCAGTCAAAACAACTGATGTCAGGCCTTTATATGCAGCCCGTACAGCTTTTGATCACCTTGATTACAGTACCTTCACATCTGTGAAGTCAACTTCGACCGGTGTTTCACGACCGAACATTTCAACATTAATAGTGACACACTGCTTGCCCTCATTAATGCTTGTGATCTGACCAACTGTATTCTCCCAGGCACCTGAAAGAATCTGAATCTGATCACCCACTTTACCAGCGAACTCAACCACTGGCTTAGATTCTTCAACTGAACCATTCTCATCATCGATTCCGAATGATTTAACTTCAGCTGGAGATAATGGCACTGGCTTAGATCCAGGACCAACAAACCCCGTTACACCTCTGGTATTTCTGACAACATACCAGCTGTCATCATTCATAACCATCTTAACAAATACATAGCCAGGGAATATCTTTCTCTCAACTGTCTTTGGCTTGCCGTTGTTTACTTCAACTACTGTTTCAACCGGCACAAGCACATCAAAGATCTGATCCTGAAGATTTCTGTTCTCAACTGTCTTTAAGATATTAACTCTTACATTATTCTCATAGCCAGAATACGTATGAGCCACATACCATTTTGCTTCGTCCATCTGATCACCTTTTCCTTACTTTACAATGAATTCAATTCCAAAGCGAACAATCAAGTCCACAACTGAAATAATTACACCTAATAATACGGATACAACCAATACAGCGATGGTTTCCTTTGTAAGTGACTTCTGGTCTGGCCAAATGATCTTAGAGAACTCTGCCTTAAGTCCCTTGAACCAGCTCTTTTTCTGTTTCTTTGTCTTAACAGCTTCACTCATCTTAATACCTCACTGATACTAATTACTTTGTTTCCTTGTGTAATGTGTGTGACTTACAGAACTTGCAATACTTTTTAGTTTCCATTCTGTCTGGATGGGCTTTCTTTTCCTTAGTCATGTTGTAATTGCGCTGTTTACACTCTGTACATGCCAATGTTATCTTTACTCGCACAACTTCCACCTCCAATTATTTATTTTGCAGGTGTTATTAACACCAATTGGTTTTTTCTTATATCCTGTACCGTTGGGTCAGTTCAGGGCATAAAAAAAAGACCGCTTCCATAGCCAGCCTAATATATCACATTATTTATCAATCCGTCAACCCATTTGTTATTAATTTTATAACTTTTATTTCTTTTATTATATTTATCTACATTGTATTTGTTTGCATTATATTAAAATTATGTTTTCATTGTTATATTCATTCATACTTATATTGTAACAATCATAGTGATGTCAATGCCTTATAAATCAAAAATTTCATCTACAAAATTTTCTTATCAAAATATTACTATAAAATGATTGCAAAATCAACATTATGCTTATAAAATAAGAATATGGCAACATTGTGCATTATTATAAACAATGTTATAATGTGTGTTAAAAGCAAGTTTTCCACCCAGCAATGTATCAATGTATCCGGTCGATATTTTTTATGGAAATGGATTTCCTGATAATTATATATTTGTTATACGTACCGATACATATTAATATAGCACTGTTTCTATAATCTTTTTTAACAGTGCTGCCCACTACAGATATAATACAGATTGATTATACAGACAAGGAGGTGACTGTTATGATCAGTAGTGTATATAGCTACTACCTGTCCCAGTACGGACATAGGATGAATTCCAAGTATGATACCCATACAAGATCCCAGCTTAAAAACACATACAGCAAGGTTGTAAAGATTAACAGCCAGACCCCTGTATACAAGCTTGACTTATCGAGTGCTGCCCAGAAATATGCAATAGACCTTAAGGAAAACGCACGTGCTCTTGAGAATATAACCCAGGACTTATCAGACAGTTCAAGCGGTGAGATGACATTTAAAAAATCTGCTGTGTCAAGCAATTCTGATGCTGTATCAGCACAGTACATCGGAGATTCGAGCCTTGCCTCAGATGATGAATCATTTGACATAAATGTAAAGCAGCTTGCAGCATCCCAGATTAATACTGGCAACTATCTGCATCCTCGCTCCAGACTTGTAAAAGCAGGTGATTATTCCTTTGATCTGTCTATTAATAATGTAACTTATGAATTCCAGTTTAGTGTGGAGAGCAGTGAAACCTTAAACAACATACAGAATAAGCTTGCAAGGCTTATAAACAGATCAAACATCGGACTTACTGCAACTATCAAGGAAGACAGTCTCGGCAACACAGCCATAAACATAGAGTCCGAAGCAACCGGAATCAGCGGTTCCTCACCTGTTATATTCAAGATTGAACCAAGCCAGAACAGCGATAAGACTGATGTATCTGCCAACGCTGCATTGATAAGCACTCTTGGACTTGACCGTGTTACGCAATATCCTTCAAACGCAATATTTAACATAAACGATGAAGAACGTTCTTCCATGAATAACCTTGTAACAATCAACAAGTCATATGCACTTGAACTTTCAGAGGTTACAGATAATCCAGTAACTATCAGCCTCAAAGCTGATGCTGATTCAATAGCAGAAAGTATTAATGAACTGGTATCAGGATATAACAATCTTATATCTGCTGCCAACGACAAAGCCAACAATCAGTTCCAGGGTACAGAACGCCTTCACAAAGAAATAACTGCTATAGCACGTTCACACAAAAAACAGCTTGAAAGCAACGGACTTACTCTTAACAAGGATGGTACAATAAGCACTAACAAAGAAGTTCTAAGCAAGGCTGCTGATGACAACCAGCTAAGCAAGGTTTTTGAAAGTCTTAACTCATTCAAAGACTCTATTAAAACAAAGGCTGAAAATATAGCACTTAATCCTATGGACTACGTCAACAATAAGATTATTGCTTATAAAAACCCTACACGTACATACAATGATCCGTATAACCTTTCAGCTTATACTGGCATGATGTTTAACGGATACATATAAATATATTGTTTAGCACAGTTGATTCATATTATTTATTTTGACGTATTTTATTGATGTATTTATATTGATGTATTTATATTGATGTATTTATATTGATGTATTTATATTGACGAACGGACGCTATAAGGCTAGTGAGGTATTTTAAGAATAATTCTACAGTCACCAGAAAGCTGATTGGATATTTCTAAGATATTCCATGTAGGTATTGTTTACGGACACAACCGCTCATACGAAACATCCATGTTTCGTTTTCGCTCGATTATACATCCATGTATAATCGTTGCTGGATATTGAGGGAATATCTAAGAACTATCACAATCAGCTTTCAGGTGTTCCTTGCGCATTATTCTTAAAATACCTCACAAGCCTTATGGCTGTCTTTGACATAATATAGTATTAAAATTCAACTACGTTGATACAGTGAAAAGCCAGAAAAAGGTGGGATTGAGTACCTCGTGCTCAATCCCACCTATGTATTTTATATTGAAATGGTGGAAATTGACTCTATTTGCAAAATTGACAATTCAAGTCATATTCGTTGCAAGGACTTAGCGTTTTACGCACAATTCCGCCGCTCATGCCTCTCACCTCTGATTTAGCCACACATTCATTTTCGTAAATTAAGCTAAAGTCAGACAGAATATATGCTGTCGTCCGTTTGTCACCAACTAATATTCAATCAAACAACAATACTGACAAATAAATGTATTTATGCTTCTGTAATATTCTTTGCTGCCTCACCATAAGCCCTTATGAAGTCCTTTATGTCTTCAAGTGCTGCTGCCTTATCTTCGTCATCGCTTCCCTTAAGTGCAGCTCCAAGCTTCCCAACCGCTTTATTTATCTCTGTTTCATCTATATCTGAGTGTTCCTTTACAAGTGTGCGTGTTGCGTTATACATCTCTAATGTGTTGTTAACCGCATCTACTGTCATTCTAAGATACTCATCTGTATCATCCTTCTTAGCGCCTTTAAGCTCAGGAATAACAGTATCTATACTGTGAAGCACCTTCATGCAATAATCCTTAGCTTCTCCTAACACCTCTAACTGCTTACTTCTTATATCCTCCATGATATACTACCTCTCATCCTAATAATAATATTATTATACCATCATGTTTACTATCGGTTCATAATACACGATAAATATATCGGCACACGCCAGTCATTCTTAACCCCGGCATACCAGATATCACCCTTTATCCATAAGCTGTCTATCCAACATCTGTCAGATCAACCATTAAATCATCAACAGCATCCTGATCTATATCTCCATTATCAAGTCTTGGCAACGGCTCCTTTATAAGCTTAACCTTCTGTATCTCCCAGCGGAAGCCCTTTCTTTCATTATATCTGTTGATAAGCCTTACAAAACGGTCTATCCTTGCTTCCTTATCTATAGGTACTATCAATGCTGTGAGTTTATCATTATACAAGGTTACATAACTTTCTGAAACGCCATCAAGTGCTGTGATTTCCCTTATTGTAACAGTACGGCTTATCTTCTCACCTGTTGGAAGAAGAATAATCTCAGGGTTACGCTTAAGAAGCACAAGACGTCCCTTCTCGTTAATCCTTCCAAGATCGCCTGTATGATACACACCATCCTTTAGTACACGTGCTGTATAAGCTTCATCCTTATCATAACCATTCATGACACAATCTCCGCTGACAAGAATCTCACCATCAGCTGCGATTGTAACCTGCGTTTCACCAAACAGCTTATAAGTACCGTCCATTGTATCATTTATTCCTATACAGCCAGATGTTTCTGTCATGCCATATACATTATATACCTTTAAGTCCCTGTCACTTAAAGCCTCAAAAAGCCTGAACGGACAGCTGGCACCACCGATAATAACCGTCCTTAAATCGTTGTTAAATGCTTTGATTCTCTTTAAATAATCTATCATAGATGGTGAACCAGGAAGAATTGTAGGATTATAATAATATGTGTCCGCATCTATATGCCTTAAGCCTCTTCCTATGCACACACACGCACCATTATGCAACGGCCATATAAGACTATATATATAACCAAATATATGATGAAGTGCTATCTGTGCCAGAACCTTATCATTCTCTTCGCATAAGCAGAACTCATTAATCTCATTGATAGTATTAAAAATATTAGATACAGTAAGGACTACTGCTTTATCACACTCCTGTGGAACAGCCGTAAGCATAAGTATATTGCCCTCCACAGCCGAATCCTCATCATACACAAAGCCTTCCACATCATCCTTTTCGGCATCCGGTATCATAATTGCGTTACTATCTGCAAGAATATACTGATTCGTAGATGTAAGTACATAGTCAACCCCGACCTTTTTAAGTATATCGTTGCGGGTATTCTGTGGCAGAAAGAAATCAACAAGCATAACATCCTTACCAGCAAGTATTATACCAAACATATTAACAATCCACCTGTATGATGAAGGACCATATAGTGCAATACGGTTTCCTGTAAATCTCTTAAGGTGAAGTGCTTTCTTACATACATCCTCAAAAAGCTTGCTATATGAAATAGTCATAGTATCATATATTATAGCTTCCTTATTAGGATATTTCTCTGCATTATTTTTAAGCATTTTATAAAATGAATTAAGCTTTTCCATAATCTGTACAACCTGCCTCTTATAATCTTTCTCAATATGCATTACTAAATTCTCATAATTTGGCTTTATGATATTACTTATATGCCTTTATTGTAAGTTAATCAATGATTTTATACAAGCATAATTATAACATTCCTGACAAAATTTTATTCATTCTTTTTTCAAATGTACATTCACTCTTTACCTTTTCATATCCATTGCACGCTATCCTTAGGCGCTCATCATCATGTGACAGATAATAATCCACCTTTGCAATAAGATCAGGAATATCCTCATATATTACAAGTTCCCTTCCATCCTCAAAGTTCTCTGCTATCTCCTGCTGGTAATTCGTTATAAGAAAGCCTCCACAGCCCAAAACATCAAACACTCTTAACGGAATCCCTGACTGTATAATCTTTAAAGATATATTTAGGTTAATCTTTGCCTGATTAAAAGCAAGCGGCATCTGATTATAATAATCCACCGGACCACACTGGTTAAGTCCTGACAGCCTCTCATCCTTATCAGTTGAATAAAGATTAACCCTGCACCTGTTCTGCAGCAGCGCAAGTGCCTTATAACGCTCTCTCCCCGTAACCTCAGTTGCAAGCGCATAAGTAACCTCCGGCTTAATAACAGAATAAGTTCCACCTGATACTTTCGCAAAGTTATCATTGATACATTTCATAATATTATCATTCACACAATCATCTATAACATATCCCCCATATATCTTCTCCTGTGTAGATACTATACCTTCAAGATAGCCCCTTGTATACTCATCCTGATACTTGCTTATATACTGATAATTCGACCTGTAAAGCTTGCCTACAAATGCCACATCACTAATACAAGAATTTCCAACATTGTTTGTAACATTGTTCACAGCATTACCAAATGCATTATTAATAGCCTCGGCAAAGATATCAGTATCAACAGCAAGTGGCATATGTCCAGCACCTCTTACTCCCTGCTTTGCATAGCTTTCAGCCTGGATTCTGTCAAAGAAATATATGATATTGCAGTCATTCTTTAACGCAGCTGTCCTTCTTATATTGACAGGGCAGTCATATACCCATGATATGTACTTAAGCTTCCTGTATCTATCTGTATTAAACTCAGACACTAATCTGCTGCATACATCCGATACCATAGGAATAAAATTCACTGAAAACACAGCATCATATGTAACATTACTATTCTTAAGATAGTCAGACAGCTTTCTCTCAAGCTCATCATCATTATCCCAGTCTTTCATGTCATAGTAAAACACATCATAGCTTACATTCATCTTCTTTAATGCATTCTCTATGCCCTTCTGCATGAATGCGAACCATTGGAAAAATAATATATTCATGTTCCTCTCACCCTCTTTGCTTCTATTGTATACCATCATATAGTATTGTACATTTTTCATCTGGCATCTGTCTATGACGCCTGTTACATTCTTATTACATACTTATGATGTTCTCATAATATTATTATGATATTCTCGTAACATTCTTAAGGTATTCTTATAACATTCTTATCACATTCTTATCATATTCTCATAACATTCTCATAGCAGAACCTTACTGAATTATAATACAATGGAATACCAGTTACGTAAACAATCACTATGAATTCAACACACAAAATCTTTACTCTATTACTATGAATTAACCCACTCATCTAAACAACCACTATTGCTTTCTTACGAAAATACATTTATATTAAAGATATAAGGCTTGTATGAATATTAAAGAGGAAGCTTATCACTTATAGATGCCAGAATAAAGAGTTACTTTGACAGCACAGTTATATTTAATTTAAGCCTTTAGAAATGAGGTTTTTCATGAAAATATATATATACAGATACGGCAGCATATGCGAACCTGACATAATAGATTCTTTCAAAAGACTTGGACTTGACGTTCATGAAGAATGTATGGAAATATTTAATAAAAATCTTACTCCATCTGAATGTATAAAGCGGACAGCTTCTGATATAGTTGACGGCGGCTACAGCTTTGTGTTCACCATTAACTTTTTCCCATGGCTTTCCGAGGTATGCAATATAGCAAATATTGTATACATAAGTCTTATCGTTGACAGTCCCGTGCTTGAGCTGTACTCAGAATCTCTATCCAACCCTTGCAACCGTATATTTCTTTTTGACAGCATGCTTTATAAGGAATTCGCACCTTATAATCCAGGTCATGTATTTCATATACCACTTGCGACCAATGTAGCAAGAACTGATAAGGTCATACAAAATGCCAGCATAAGTGAGCGTAAGCACTTTTCAAGTGACATATCCTTTATAGGTTCTACATATCAGGAAAAATGCGACTACAACAAGATAAAACTTAACGAATACGATACCGGATATGTTGATGGGTTAATAGAGGCACAGCTAAAAATATATGGATATAACTTTATTGAAGATGTCATATCTGAGGAATTCGCAGAAAGATTCATAAAAAGCAACTTAGGAACTTATGAATTTCCTGAGAACTCCCGCTGTAACTACAAAGCACTTGTAGCACAGCACTACATAAGTGTCAAGGTTGCAGAGCAGGAAAGACTCCGTGCCCTGCGTATGTTATCAGATTCCTTCAATGTAGACATGTATACAGGCAGTGACACATCATCCATGCCGCATATCAACAACAGAGGCTTCGCCAAGTCACTTGAGGAAATGCCGCTTATATTTAACAACAGTAAAATCAATCTTAACATAACCGCCAAATCCATACGCTCCGGACTTTCGCTGCGTGTATTCGACGTGCTTGGCTGCGGTGGCTTCCTTATAACCAACTACCAGGCTGAATTGCCCGAATTCTTTGAAATTGGCAAAGACCTTGTTGCATACGAAAGCATGGAGGATCTTAAAGCAAAATGTGACTACTACCTTAAGCATGAGGATGAACGTATGGAAATCGCCAATCACGGATATGAAACAGTTAAGAAGCTGCATACATATGATACAAGACTTATACAGATGATAGATATGGCATTCCCAGCAAAATGATGAATATAAAAACTGGCTTTGCAGAATAATTTCTAGAAAATAAAAAGAAAGGAATGTCAGCTTGTATACATAATAGTGAAAACAACTGATATACAACGAATAAAATAATTATGCGTATTCTTGAGTTTGAACATAAACACTTCGGTGTTGAAGATATGAAAGAAATACTTCCTGCCATGGGACATGAACTTACAGTTATATCCACTCCGCTTATACTGGAACGAACAAGCGAAGAGTTTGATAAGCTGTTTGATAGTCTCATTATAGGAAATAACGATAACCACAATAGTAATAGCTATAATAGTAATAGCTGTTGTAATACTGTCATGCCTAGCAAGCAGAACAAATATGATGCTGTATTTACATTTAACTACAGCGTTGTCGTGTCCAACTGCTGTAACCGCCACAACATACCTTATATAGCATGGGTATATGACAGTCCTCTGCTTACAATATACTCATACACTATAACCAACCCCTGCAATCACATATTCCTTTTCGATAGTGCACAGTATATTGAGCTTAAGAATGGTGGAATCGATACAGTGTACTATATGCCACTTGCTGCCAACACTGACAGACTGGATAAGCTCACACTGAATGAACATATTCATGAGGTGTTTGACAGTGACATATCTTTTGTAGGCTCCATGTACAACGAAAAGGGAAACTTCTACGACAGAATCTATGACAAGCTGAACCCCTGGACGAGAGGCTATCTTGATGCCGTCATATCCGCCCAGCAGAATGTATATGGAATGAACTTCCTTGAAGATATGCTGTCTGGAACACCAGAAACTAACAAAATACTTGCAGAGCTTATGCGTGTGGAGCCCTATATGCCTAACCACGATGGCATAGAAACTCCTGCATACGCATATGCCAACTACTTTCTTGCAAGAAAAGTCGCACAGAACGAACGTAAAGTCCTCCTTACTGCTGTATCAGAGCATTTTAAAACAAAGCTGTATACACATAACCAGACACCTGATATGCCGGATGTTATCAATCAGGGACCTATAGACTTCTACGACAACATGCCATATGTGTTCAAATGCAGCAAAATCAACTTAAACATAACACTGCGAAGCATAAAAAACGGCATACCACTAAGATGTATGGATATCATGGGTGCCGGCGGCTTTCTTATGACGAACTTCCAAGCCGACCTGCTTAACCACTTCGTGCCTGATGTTGATTTCGTATACTTTGAATCAAAGGATGACCTCATAAACAAATGCGATTACTATCTAAAACACGAAGATGAACGTATAAAAATCGCTGCTAACGGGCATAAAAAAGTCCTGCAGCTGCATAACTACAGGACAAGACTTAATGAAATATTTAGTGTATGCGGGCTTTTGTAATGCCCGCATACAACTGCATAAATCCAGCCTTTGAGACTTTTGCTATGATATATTATGTTATAATGTCAAAACATCTTAAGATATATCCCCATTGCTTTAACCTCCACATATCATATTTCACATCTATTACTATAAAGCTTTACTTACCTTTGCTACAAGCATTTATTTTGTTATTACCACTTTTTATTTACCACTTATTATACAATATGTTAATAAAATATAAAATCCTACAACTGTTTTTTCACAATACCAAATATCCTCTCCCACGCATTTTTATAATCATACATTTCCATTACTTTTCTATGTCCATTGGCAGCTATTTCACATCTTTCTTTATCGTGGTTCAGATAATATTCAATCTTGTCAAGCATATCTTCATCATTATAGAACAGCACCATATCTTCTCCATCAACAAACAAATCATCTAGCTCCTGTTGGTAATCAGACAGTAGAAAGCCGCCTGCGCCCATTATATCCAACGCTCTTAGTGGAATTCCTTTTCGTATACATCTAAGTGTCAGATTAATATTAATCTTAGAATTATGAAAAACAACTGGCATTTTATGTAAATATTCAAGAGGCCCTTTATTGCATACGTTATGTATAGCCTGTATAGCCGATGTTGTATACAATGTTAATTTATATTTTTCTGCCAACTTCTTAACAATCCTCATCCTATCGTTGCCTGATATTTTCCTGCTTAAAATATTCTTAACAACTTCAGAATCACCTATATGATATTCATCTATATGTGTAAACGATATTATTTTATTTATCTCTTTCATTAAATCTTCATTAACAAGTTCATCCAATAAATCCATTCCAGCAAATAAATTGTTTACGCCTAATATTGCATCAAATCTTCCCTTTAAATAATCATCCAATCTACAATACAGATCATCATAATCACTTATAGAGTTATACATGCTGCCCATAAATGTAATACCATTATCGTAACACATGCCATTATTAATTTTATAATTCATCTGATTTAATTCTGACATTTCACATATTTTGTCTTCATTACTTCCTTTACTTATAAGCTTATTAACACGACTGCAATTCACTGCTAGAGGCATGTGATAAGCATGTTCAACACCTGATTTCTTCAAACGTTCTGCTTCAAAACTATCAAAATGAAATATATAATTATAAGGATTGTAAATCATATCCGAATATAATGTCATGCAAGGACTATCATAACACCATGATACATATTTTATTTTCTTTCTCCATGCGACCTTTGATAAAACTGGTAGAAAATTGCAGCTTAAAATACAGTCATATTTTTCTCCATCGTATCCATTGTCCAGCATATTCTCTATGTACTTTATAAACTCTGAATCCGAGATATTATTTTTCAACTTATACTGAAGCTTTGTTACATTAAAGCCAAAGCTGACAAGCGTACTAAAAATATCATCGCTAATAATTTCCTGCCATGTATAATATAAAATATTCATTAGTTAAACCTTCTTTAAAATAAATGTAAACTTATTTACATCATCTTGAACAATTCATTTATATGTCCACTCTGTAATAATGGAATTGCATCATATATCTTCTCATAATCCCAATCCCACCATTTTATCTCTAATAATTTTTTTATAGTCAATTCATCAAATCTACGTTTAATAAAATGTGCTGGAACCCCACCTACAACTGTATATGGGGCAACATCGTCTGTAACTGTTGCATTTGCCGCGATAACTGAACCATCACCTATAGTAACACCCGAAAGAATCGTAGCTCCTGTACCTATCCATACGTCATTTCCTATAGTTATATTCCCTTTGCTACAGGGATGTCCCTTTATTGCTGCATATTCACTAATAAATATATTAAACGGATACGTTGATATCCAATCCACTCTATGATTCCCACCACAAACTATTTTCACATTTTTTGCTATAGAACAAAATCTGCCTATAGTTAATGTCGTTTCATCGCCTTCATATGTTACTATATCTGGTAAACCATAAGTAAACTTTCCAACAGTAGTATGTTCATTATTATATAGTTTTGGACTATCCATTAAAGCTCTTTTTTTCATCAATTCCATACGCTGTTTCTTGTTTAAAAATCCCTCTATATCACTAAATCTTTTTACCTTTTCTACACCAAAATAAATTTTTAATGTCTGCTCAAATTCATAATCATAAGTTAAGCAATTAAAAACATAATGTACTTCTGAAGGATTCACTTCATTTAAAGCAGATAATTTCAATACTTCTAAACCATGAAAATCATCTGTTTTTTCACTCACATCATAGATTCCGCTTATATCAAATGAATAGTCAGAAATTTCTATTCCATAGAAAAGTAACTCTGCATAATACCCTTTTCCAAGTATAATTATTTTTTTAATATCATTCATTATATTATCCCAGATTTCTTCTATCACCAGTCCTGTCAATTATTCTGATGCTGATTCAACATCAGCTTTAATCACATATTGATACGCATTAAACTGAACCTTATCCGCAGCATCCGGAATTTTTTCCAGTGCATTAAAAAATTTATTTTTTTCAATATCAGATATATTACTACTTTCAACTTCATTTATAATAGCTGCATATTCTTCTGGTATATAGCCACATGAATTTAACAATTCTGCTATTGATTTCAATGTAAAAAACTTAACATGTGTTTCATCTAAAATTCCTGACTCCCTATATTGAAACTCGCCTTTTAACAAAGGAATCAAAACCGATATATGCATAATATTAGGAATGCTTATTAATAACTTTGCCGTGTTTTTTAAATATTGCTTAATATTCATTAAAACTTTAGCTGGTTCCAATAAATGTTCTAACACATCCCCCATTATTACATAATCAAAATATTTCTCAGGATAATTCATATTCATATTTTCTATATTTCCCTGAACAATATGTAAATTATTTGCACCTATTTTAGCAATACTATCTACTATTTCTATCCCCTCAACCTTAGAATCAGGCCATAGATATTTTATCTTTGATAATGTTGCACCACAACCACAGCCTATCTCTAATACTCTTATAGGTATATCTTTACTATCAGTAATTAAAGATATTATATCTTCTCTGGCATAAGAATAATACTGTATATCAAAATTCCACTTTTCTTTAAATATCATTCTATTTGTCTGCATAAGCTCCTGCTGTCTTTTCTTATTCTCACCAAATGACTTAGAACCCCAATGGAATATAAAACTATTATGACACAATACACATTGATATCCTGCATATTGTAGTCGCACACATATATCAACATCCTCGTAATATCCCATTCCATATCTTAAATCCAAAATTCCGATATCATCTAAAGCTCTCCTTTTAAACATAAGAGCAAAACCTGATAACCATACTCTTTTTTCATAAGGATTCTTTGATGGAATATTATTAGATATCCCATATTTTATATATTCCTCTAAAGATTTGTATTTTTCCTCAATCATCTGACCAGCTGCACAATTAGACTCACATCCAACTGCTCCAACCTTAGAATTTTCATACAATCCCATTCTCATCCAAAATATAGCATTAGGTGTTACTAGAGTATCATTATTAAGTAAAAATATATCATAGTCTGACGAAGCTGCCTTTATACCCTGATTGCATGCAGCTCCAAATCCTTTATTATCATTATTTTTTATCAAAATAACATTATCCTGTTTTTCCAACCACTCTCTTATACCATCACTGGAATCATTATCAACAACAATAATCTGATTATCAATTATATTAATATTATTTTTTATACTATCTATACATATTTTCATAGCATCTGATGAATTATATGAAACTATTATTACAGAATATGGATTTACTTCAACACCCTGATTCTTAACTTCATTAATAACATTGCATATATATTCTTTATCCTTTTCATCTTCGCAATAAAAAAGTGCATTTTCGTAACATAAATAAGCCTGGTTGATATTCCTGGTTAGATAATATTCTCCCAATGCAAAATAAAGTTCGTAATCTTTATAATTCTGTTTTAATCCTTTGATAATCTCTTCATAACATTCCTCATACATTTCATTTCTTAAAAGATCTGATATATACTGATAATCAATCATTATTATAGTCTCCTATATGTTTAATCTTAATATTGGTTATAATCATCCCCTACAAAATTCGCTAAAATGATTATAAACACCAGTCCATTTTATCTACTGGTTCCTTTGATAATCCCCATTTAAACGACTCATCCTCTCCACAATACTTACATGATTCCATTGGCTGAATAAGTCTGTCCTTTATTTTCCAACCATCAATTCCCGGTTCGTAAATATCTATACAATCGTGAGCATCCAATTCTGGTAAATGTTCATCATATTTTTCATTAAAGTATTTATTAACAAATGGCGTACAACATGCTGCCATCATTCCCTTTGATAAAAAGGTGCAATTTCTTCTATAACATTGGTTAAATATTTTTTCCTTGTCTGAATCCCCTTTAATATTAACATGCTTAGCAAAACTATCCTTTTCAATCCTCAATTCTGCATTCAACATGTTATCTTTAACATATTGAATAATCTTGTTATTATTAAGGCACTCATAATCTGATATTGATATCATAACATTATTTTCCTTAATAATTCTTATCAAATCATCAGACATTGATAATAATAATATACCATTAGTAACCACTGTTATATTCGCAGTGTCAAAAGCATCTCTTGCTGTTTCTATAAATTTTCCTATATCTTTATTTAGAAGTGGTTCTCCCCCCAGCAGATATATTGTTTTTATATTTGAAAATAGCTCTGATAACCTATGTATATCTTTATCAAACTGTTCATAATCAGCATATACCGGATGACTTACAATATTAGAATAATGAGCACAACCACGACAATTAAGATTGCAATGATCAGCAATATGGAATTCTATCTGATTAAGTACCGGACCTACTGCTGAATATTCTTTAATAGCTTCATTATTGTCTACTTTGTCAGGAATTATATATATTTTATCTATTCCGATTTCTCTTAATATGTTAGTATAATAAGTATTTTCTGGTTCTGACTGCAGTACTCCATCTATATCCCCATTCTTATATAATTGCAACATATCACTTAGTGAATATGTTACATCTGATTCTGCATAATTACCAAGATTTACATCGGATAAACCGACTATAGCATCTGATACACCATATCTTTCAGCAGTCTGAAGTGCATCATTCCAGCTTTCAGCCTGTCCAAATATTATTAACCTCATATTAATTTCCTACTTTCCATAAAATATTAAAAACCATTTAAATTATAACTTTTTTATAATTGTTACGCAATTAATTATTCAGGTAATTGAACACTCATAATCAATCTGATAAACTATTGATATGATTATAATTTGTTATTTTAATGTTAAATAATACATAGGGGAGATATGAATAACTATGAACTCTACTAAGGAATTACTTATAAAAATAAAAGATGCTGCACTTCATAATGCAATAGCTGCTAAAGATATACCTATTAGAGATATAAAAGATGCTACACTTGCTGAATATTATTCTATAATAAATGACACAGAAAAACATCAGAATGAATTATTATCTCTGTATAATGATATTGAAGCTATATCTGATAATGAAACAAATCTTGATATTATCATGCATTTTCTTGACAAAATGATCAATCACCTAATATATCTTGATTACCTAAATGTACATCATATACCTGAAATTCTTCCTGATGATATTTCACCAGAAAATCAATATATACATTATCTGGAATTAGCTGATTACTACGCTGATATAAACCCATATCAGACTTATCTCTGTATGGAAAATGCTTATTTTCATTGCAAAAATGAATCCATTCGCAATAATATATTAAATAATATGAATATTTATAAAAAAGATAACAATATTAATATCAAGAAAACAAGTATTGTTATCGTATCTTATAACAATCTTTATCTTATGCAGCAGTGTATATATAGCATTAGAAAACACTGTTTTAAAGGAACATATGAGATAGTTGTCGTTGATAATGCATCTACAGATGGTGTAACAGAATGGTTAGAAACTCAAAAAGATATAATACTAATTAAAAATTCAACTAATTACGGTTTCCCTAAAGGTTGTAACATTGGGATATCTCATTGCAATAAAAATAATGATATATTTCTCCTTAATAATGACACCCGCCTTACGCCTAATTCATTATTCTGGCTTAGAATGGGACTGTATGATTCTAATGATACAGGTGCTACTGGTGCAGTTAATAACTATAATGGAACAATCGAATATATTAATCTACCATATAATTCTGTTGAAGATTATGAACGATTTGGATATGTTAATAATCAATTCAAAGAAAAGTCTTTCGAAAACTGCACTTTTTTATGCGGATTTGCTATGTTAATCAAAAGACAGGCTCTAATGCAAACCAATCTACTTGATGAAAAGCTTTCTCCTGGATATTATGATGATGATGATATATCATTTCAATTAATTAACAAAGGATACCTATTAAAAGTCTGCCATAATAGTTTTATATATCATGCTGGGAGTCAGAGCTTCAAGAAAATAGATCTTAATAAAGTGCATGACATATATGCTAAAAACAGAAAATATCTTACACAAAAATGGGGATTTTCGCCAGAAGATGTCCGTGTAAATATGGATTTAGAATCACATATTAAACAATTATCTGATGATTCTCTCCATATTCTTGAAATAAATGCTCATAATGGTGCCAACTATGAACACCTTAAGTATATATATCCTGATATGAAATACTTAGGAATGGAACAGAATTCACATTACCTTAACTGTGCTGCAAAAAATGCACCTATAATATGTTGTGATTATATGCAATATGATTATACTCCTTACTATAAAACAATGGATTATATCATTGTAAATGATTTTAATCTGTTTACAGATATGCAAAAGGAATCACTACAACGCATATTAACACCTGTTATTAAGTCAACCGGACAAATATTATTTATAAATAAAATCATATCTGAGCAAATATGATACTTCAAAAGCCAATCCCAATTCATACATATACCATAGGGATTGGCTTTCATATGTTTTTCTTACCTTAATCCATATTATAATATCATTACTATTTTAATAATATTTCCAACATTTTAACTATATTATCAGTTACATTTAATATTTCCGCATCTCTAAGTATTATTTCCAATCTGTGGTTAAATGTATCCGTTTCCAAATAATCTTTTTTATATTTTCCCAACATATAACAGCTCGATACAAGATAATTCGTACTATTTGATGAAACCCCACCAGATGACATATTAGCATCAACTAATATATCATCTAAAAAAAGAGCCTTATATTCTTTAGCAAGTCTTAGGGCATAGTCATAATCTTCCAAGGCTGTAAACTGATCATCATAGCCACCTATCTTATCATAACATTCTTTTTTCATAATCAGGCATGGACATGCTACAAGATTATCATACAACAACTTGCCAAATATATTTCCTGACATACTATTAACTTCAACATCATATTGTGGTAATACTATTCTACTATTACTATCTAACATATATTGCATTCTGCTGTAACAAAAACCAACAGAATCATCGTTTTCCATAGCTTTTATCTGCTTTTCCAGTTTATCTTTATGCCATATATCATCTGAATCCTGAAATGCTATATAATCACCACTTGCTATTTTCATTCCATAATTTCTAGCATATACAACACCCTTATTTGGCTTATATGAATAATACTTTATTCTGTTATCTTTATATGAGCTTATCAGCTCTTTTGTTTCATCTGTTGAACCATCATCCACTATTATTAATTCTAAATTATCATGTGTCTGGGTTAACACACTATTTATCGACTTTTTTATAATATGTGCCCTGTTATAAGTAGGCAAAATAACACTTACCATTAATATCTCCTGTTGTTACTTCTATTGTCTTATACAAAAAACATGAATTATTATCAACAACAATATAAATTCTATTCGTCAAAAAATGTAATTAAAAATATTCATTTAACATTTCTTCAATATACATTGAAAAATCTGATTTTTGTGCATTTACAGAAGGTACATTGGTTTTATCTAATTCATTTACCATATAATTACATATATTATTGCGTAACGTAATCTTATATAATTGCTCTAAAAATATATATTTGTCTATTACCTTTTTATAACACAGAAATTTTATTCCTTCCTTTGCATCTATATCATTAACCAATTTCAAAAAACCTGAATATTGTTTTAATCTACTTTCTATAGTTGAATAAGCAGACATATCAAATATCTGTGAATTACTTTTTTCCTGATCATCTATTGATTTAGCTTTCTTCTCGAGCTTAACATTACTCCTGAAAAAGTCACCTCTGATTAACGCATATAAATCGACAAACATATGCGGATAGAAATAATATGCCTCATTTGAATTGCTATACTTATCTGCTAACATTTTTATTAATTCATTATTAACAATTTTTCTATTATACATAACTCCTGATAAATAATTGCCAATCAAAAAGAATTCTTCAACCGCCTCTCTTCCCTGAATTGCATACTTTTCATTTTCATATGGATAATCATCGCCTCCACATTTAATTATTGCCAAATTTAAGTTGTTCTTAATTATATTTATATATGGCTCAATATTATCCAATATTAATTCATCTTCATCACTCAATAATAAACACCAATCACCATTAGATTTCATAATTACTTCATTATAATTTCTCCAAAATCTCATATTTTGCTCAAATTCATAGTAATGAAATCTACCATCATTTATATTTTTAAGTTTTTCATACCCCTCAACATTTTTATCACTGCCATTATTTGATAGTATTACTTCCAATTTAACACCATCTATTTTCCATTCATATTCTAATAATTTATTAACTAATGAATATGCTCTTTGTCCACGATTATACGATGGAATACATATACTTAATAACATAATTTTTCTCCTTTTAACACTCTAACATTTACCATTCATAATTCCATTTTTACTAATCTATATCCCTATTTTCTTTATAATCATCTCTATTTTATTATACTGTTCCTTACTAACATCATAATTAATAAGCTCAACTAACATTTTCTGCATATCTGTAAAATTAGCTTCAATATATTTATTATATCTTGCATCTGGTATCAGTTCGTTTATTCTTGCCTTTAAATTGATAAAATAATCATATGAAACCTCCTCGTCATATCTATACACGAGCATCTTAATCATACATAAATACCATGTATCAAGCATATCAAACTCTAAAGCTTCTCTATATCTGTTCCATACGCCTCTTTTTATATACTCTTGATACTTTAATTCATTTATACTCATCAAGTCCATATGATATGTTTCATTTTTCTTTAATACTGTTGATTGATAATTAATAAAATAATGATAATATTTCTTATCTATCAAAGATACCCTAAAAAGCGTATCTGTAAATACAAAGAGAATGGCATTACTGACTGCAAATGTAACCGCTACTTTTCCCAAACGGATTGTGATATAGGCTGAGATTCTTCCCGTGACTGCCATTATCATGGCTATAATCTACACATGATGCCATGCCTTATTATCAATACTTCAAACGCGAAAAAATAGATTTCAAATTAGAATACGGCAAACACCGCTCAATCAAAATGTGGTACTGCCACCTGAATCAACCCTGAAAAAATGATTTTGGATGCTGCATAATCCTGTAGATTATTATATCAAATTTTTGAAACATAGCGACGGTTATGTTTATTTCTTGCATTTATTTTTACGTCCAAAAATAATATTTGCTTATAAAAATTCAATGCCAGAGTTTTGCTGGCATAATCACTCAAGATTCTGAGAGATTATTTACTTATAATTGTTTATTGCTTTTAAGTGATAAGTTGTTTAAAATGTTCATAAAGAGCTCCTTTGTTGTAATTGTTAAGAAATTGAACACCTTAATTTTACCACAAATAGATGCTCTTTTTTCATTCACTTAATAAGTCAAAAGCAATATTCAGTTAAAATACAGAAACTATGTGGCTTTCAGCCACTTTCACGGCATTGCCGTGAATAATTCAGGTTTATTATATATTTCTATTTCTTACGCCGATTATGTAATATTTAAATTATAACTATTTTAAAATTATTATGCAATTTATATACCACCATTAATTATTTAAAATTGAACAACCTTATACAATCTGATAAACTATCATTAATAAACCAAAAAAACTTTAATTTAATTATTATACAAATTAAATTAATTATAAAACTATTAAAATCAAATTTCAAAAGGAGAATGTCGATATGCTTGACCTAAAACAATATAATTACCATGGACCAACTCCCAAACCATTTTTCAATACAAATTACTATTCTGGTAATGATATGTACTGTGATGGAGAAATTGAGGATAATATAATCCGCATAATAGCCAACAATCCAACAACTGACTATGAACAAGATATAAGCGCCAACTATACATGGCCAACTTTCTATCACTTGACACATATACGTCAAAACATTCTCAGCTGGTATCCTTTTAATACTAATTCTGAGATTCTTGAAATTGGATGTGGAATGGGTGCTATAACAGAATTATTATGTCAAAAATGTAATTCTGTTACAGCTGTTGAATTATCTAAACGAAGGGCTACTGCAACTTATCTTAGATGCAGGGATTATGATAACCTGGAAATCATTGTGGGTAATCTTAATGACATAGAATTTTCAAAAAAGTATGATTACATTACACTAATAGGCGTACTTGAATATCAAATTCAATATACTCCGTCCAATAATCCATTTAAGGATTTTCTTAATAAGATAAGTCAACTTCTTAAACCTGATGGAAAGCTCTTAATTGCTATCGAAAATAAATATGGACTAAAATATTGGTGCGGTATACCAGAAGATCATAGTGGAATTCCTTTCGATAGTATTAACAACTATAAATACAGTAATATTGCGAAAACTTTTTCCAGGAAAGAATTAGAAGATTTAATTAAATTATCTGGTTTCAAAAATACTTTTTTTTATTACCCATTACCCGATTATAAATTTCCTCAGATTATCTACTCACAGGAATATTTACCTAAAACAGGTTCTATAGATAACTGGAAACCTTATTATTACCCTAATGATAACTCAACAATCGCCTGTGAAACAAATATATATTCTGATGTCATCGAGAATGACGTTTTTGAATTTTTTTCAAATTCTTTTCTTGTTGAGTGTTCAATGAATGATAGCGATTCACATGATAATATATTATTTGCTGCTGCAACGCCTTTCAGAAAAAAAGAATATCAGTTAACAACTGTATATTCAAAGAAAAATGGCTATTGTAAACTAGCTAACAAAAATAGCACTCCTTTTCTATATAATATTAAAAACAATCATGATTTATTAAAGGAAAGAGGATTAAACATTTCAGATGTTTCAATTTATAACGACCACCTAACATCTGAATATGTTAATGGAATATCATTAACACAACAACTACTAAATACTTACAAATCAAACAATATAAAAAAAATATATGATTTATGGGATAAAATTTATACAGAAATTAAAAGCAGTTCTGACACTTCACTTTTATTAAATGATATATTTAATTCTAATGAATCATTTTGTATATCAGATCTTGATGACAATGATAAAATACTCAAATTAGGTTTTATTGACATGGTACACAAAAATTGTTTCATAAATGATAACAAATTCATATGGATTGACCAAGAGTGGTGTCTGCATGACATTCCTGCAAGTTTCATACTTTTTTATAATATATGTGAATTATACATATCAAATACATGGATTAACTCAATTATAAAATATAATGATATACTTAAACACTATAATATTGATAAAAATAAAGAATGTTATATAAACATACGCACTACTTTTTTTAACACAGTATTAAACCCTTATACCATCAATAACTATAATTATCTATCTACGTTTAATGATAATAATATAAATGATAACATAAATTATCTTACTAATAAAATAAAAAAAGACAACAAAACAATATCAAACATAAAAAATGAAACAATTAATAATATCAATGGCATAATTCAAAATCAGAGTTTAAATGATATGATAATTTATGTTAATACACTAACCAATAACACTATCATTAGTGATATTCCTGCTATGCCTGAATTCATTGTACTATATCTTAATTCCAGCGAGGCAGATAAAGAATATCTTAATACTAATATACGAAATTATGATGATATAATAGCTTTTATTAATAAACAGCATTAATTTTATAAACTAATGAGCTATAAATTTTAAAATATGAATATATAAAACAATAATTAAAACATAACAATTTCAATAAATATACTACGGGAGATACTATGACAATCAAAACTGAATTAGAGAAAGAATTCCAAAGCTATAATATAGACAAAATAAAAATTTTATTAAATCAATATCTTACAGAATACAGTAACGATTATGATCGTTTTTCTTACCTGTGTAATTATAATATCCTAACCGGTAATTATAAAGATGCCCTTATGTATGCTAAAACTGCAATAAAATTAAATCCACATTGTATCGAGTCCAATTTTAATCTTGCGTACGTTTATGATTTAATGGAAGATTATCCAAACGCTTATCTATACTATCTCATATTAAAAACATTACAGGACAAACGTAATATTATATGCATACCGGATAATACAATAATTGAGCGTCTTAATTATATAAGGCAGATTGCAGAAGAAAATGATTTTTTGAGAAACTATATACTATATGCTGAAAATTATATTCAATACAGTTCTAATGATCCTTTTCATATAATTACTGAACTTATTGGTTTTCCAATCATGCCTGATAATAATCTGTATATATGTGGACGCTATAATGATCTAATGAATCAATTCTTTATTGATTTGCCACCTAAAGATTCATATAGATGCAAAGTTGAATTATTAGAAACTACAGGAATACAGGCAAACAAATTAATAATTGACGAGAATACACCTTGCATTCTACCTGTTTTTTCTTCTGATGATAATAAACAGGAACTTACATTTACTCAAAATGATACTTCGTCCTTTTCTTATATATTAGGGGCTAAAAATACGTGGTATTATTTTAGAATTAATCAGAAAACCGAAATCACATCTAAATCATCATTTATAAATGGCACACCTATTTTATGTAAACATAAACCTGGAAATAAAAAATTAGTTTTAAATATATTTATAGACAGCTTTAGTTTTCGTGTCTTTCAATTATTTCCCGGCAATAGTGATTCTATTGAGTCATTCAAAAAGTTAATGCCTAACACCTATAATTTCTTCAGTAAAGGTATTATATGTACCAATGCATATGCTGATTCAGAATGGACAACGCCAAGTCTTTCTTCTTACTGGACTGGAAAATATAGTGATAAAACCATGAATCTAAATACAGACGTATGGTTTCCTTTTGACTCTGATACAAAACTATTGTCTGAATATTTTGATGAAAATGATTACTTTACTGCAATTATAAATAGCAATGATTCATGCACACCTTCAAAAGGTTATATGCGCGGAGTAAAAAGAGAGCTCTACAAAGCAAGAGGATATAATAAAGAAGAACTTATTGCAGATACACTTGAGCAACTACGAGCTTTTAGAGAGTGTGACCAGTTTGTCACCTTGGAAATTGAAGATCTTCATGATATAGCCGGCAGCTTTCCACGTTCTATATCTATTCAGACAACAACAGATATTAAACATCTTGAAACCGATAATTATATGTTGTCAACCGTTAAGCAGACACGAAGTTTAAATAAACAAAAAATATATATGAATGAACTTTCGCAACTGGATTATTATCTAGGATTTATATTTGATTATATTGAAAGCAACTATAATCCTGATGATTACGTTGTTTCATTATTTTCTGATCACGGAACAGCTTTTATGGTTGATGATTCCGAATTAACCATATGTAAACAACGTATGAATGTACCATTTATGTTCCGCGATAACATACATCAAGGAATTACATCCGAATTTATACAAAATGTTGATTTTCCAGCAATATTATGTAACATGTGTGGTATAGACTACAACTTCAACCATACCGATGTCAACCTTCCTGAATTTCTAGGTGGAGATAAAAGAGAATTTGCATTTGCACAAACTATATTTCCTGGTGATTGTTATCAGGCTGCAATTATGACACATCAGTACACTTACTATTTTCTTAGCAAAGCAAAAGTCAATTCCGAATTCAGAATTGATATTTCTGATTCATCATATGATGTTATATATGATAATGAATCCAATTCACTCTGTACAAAATCAGAACCTGACATGAATCATCTTACTAATATCGTATTAAAACATATACAACATCTTATAATACAATAATTTTAAATATCCTTGCTACTAATTATATTCCTAATTAGAACAGTTATATATTATCTTTAACTGTTCTAATTAGCCTTTTTATCATTTGTATTTCATTTGCAATGTTACTTTATTTCTATTACAATTAACACATACATCATACATTTCTAATTTACACTAGAAATCCTACTCTCAATCGCCTTCTTCAATTTAGTAGAGCTTGTACTCTGCGTATAAGGGAAGAATACCATCGTTGAGCCATTCTCCTCAAGAAATTTCTTTTCTTCAAGCCAATATATATTATGTTCATAATCACTTCCTGAAAACTGTACATCAAAATGATATACCTTAAACATATCTCTTGTTCCAGCAAAGTCAAGTGGAAGCTTAACAGCTTCATCCACATACCTACATGAACGAACCATTTCTATACGTTCTTCAAATGGTACGAAAGGTTCTGCCTGCTTATTCAGTCTGACTCCCTCGTCTGATACAACACCAACTATAAGATAGTTACACATCTCCTTTGCACGCTTGAACATATTTAAGTGACCTATATGAAACAAATCGAATACGCCTGCTATATAGCCTATATTATATGGTTTTGATACCACTGTTGCCTCTGACTTATCAACTTGTTCTAAATCCTTAGACATATCTGATTGTCCTGAAAACCTTGGTGATTTATTATCCAATATGCTTATTCCAGCTAAGGATTGCCTATTTTCATCACCCACATGTATATCATTCTGATATCGCTTGTTAAGTCTTGCAAGTATATTCTCCCTTCTCTTATTAGGATAATCCCTGCCTGGATCATATATATGATACTCTTCCACACCTAACTTTCTTAGCTGATTAACAACACCATAATATTTTTTAATACATATTATAAGATATATATCGTCAACTCCTATGCTTTTTATAATATCTGGTGAATTAATCGGTATTCCCTCAAGCTTTGTTCCCCACTTTGATTCATTATTATCTATGATAGAATATACTTCGTACTGCCCTGTAAACTGAGCAAGAAAACGCTTTGTATAATTTCCTGAGCCAAACAACAGCACCTTCTTTTTATTTCCATTAGTAGACAGCTTTTCTATTCCATCAAATATATTCACAAATATATCATTATATTCTTTATCGCTATAGTTAACCTTTTCTCTGTTTGTATAAACAACTGCCGGGGCAGTTCTTTTTTTATTATAAAAAGGAGTTAATTCTTCCTGGTTTCTTAACTCAGTAGTAAATCTTGAAGCCAGCCTACACCATATATCTTCACATTCTGTAAGTTGATATCTTTCCATCATTTCTCTTCTTGGAACAATCCTTTCGAACTGCTTATCTGTCCCGTCATATATTATCGATATTGAACGATACATTATTACATTGGCCGGGCAGTTCTCCCAGTAGAATTCCTGATCATAATATATAAACCTGTCTTTTTCATTCTTTGCAGCTTCATCATAAAAACAGTTTAAAGGAACCATGTCAATATATCCCTTTGATAGAATAACCCCCAGGTCTCTTCCGTTGGCACTATTCTTTTCTTTTTCAGATATTATATCCGTGTGTTCCGATGACGCTAATATAAGCTCATACATAGTGTCCATAGCCTGTATGAAAGCATTTTTATCTTTCTTCGCAATCTCTTTTAACTTAATCATAGCAACCGGCTTATCTATATATGGCATAATAAACTTGTCACCTTCTATATAGGAATTAACTACGTTTATTCCTCTGCTATGTAAATCATCAAGATTATCCTGCATAGCCTTTAACTTATGTATTCCATCAGGATATACTGGCTGTTTATACACTATTTTATAATTTGTTTCAGCATCTAATTTATTTTTGCTTTGATAATAGTTCTTATCACATATAACAGTTACCACTGCATTTTCTCTGCCACGATCCATAGATATTGTTGCGTGTAATATATTATTGTTATTCGTATTTAAACTCTCATTGTTTAATGCAACAACCGTCTCACTATCATTATTATCGTCAATTCTAATAATGTTGTAGTCACTTTTTAAATACTGTTCAGTCGAAGCTCTATTACTTATTACACTGCTCTCTATAATATAAGCGTTCGCCATCGTATGGAACAAACCATTCTTAATCAGATCCGTATATAGATACTGCTCATCAAGAAATACACTTTCAGGATGGTTATACAATGGAAAATATCTCATAGATAATTCTTCAACTGGAGTATAATCTTCTGAATAGACAAGCTGGGTTTCCTCTAATGATGGCATTACAGAATAAAACTTATTATTAAACCCTGCTGCTGATAACATATTATCAAGTTCTACTTTAGAATAGCATCTTCCTTTGATGTCATTCATATCTGCATCCGTAATTCTTCTATAATTTTCTATTCCATCAAAGCTGTGGTTCGTGTATGGATCCCTGTCTCCGCATATATACTTTATTCCATATCGGTTTTCTGCCCCTATCAGCAGCTTTCCACCCTGCTTAAGATGCTTATAACAGTATTCTAATAATTCACTTACGATTTCACATTCTTCTATAATGTCTATACCAACTATGTAGTCATACTTTTTATAATCTGATTGATTATCACAATCAAACTTATATTTATATGATAATATAGAACATTCATCCACTTCCCCTTTAGCTTTTAGCAATTCAATAATAGCAGAATCCTTATTGTCTGAATACATATACAGTATTTCACAACCCTGTCTAAAGTCATACCACACTAATGCACCCTTTGAGAAATCTTTTGTTATTGAATCACACTTAGATATATCATACGTACACTGCATTATTATAATTCCTCCATGAATTAAAAAGCCTTTAGATGTATTATACTCTAAAGGCTTTATAAATAGCAAATTTAATTGTCATATTTAATTCTGATATTAATCCCTGCCAGGCACTTCCTACAAGTACCAGTCTTTTGCCCTTCCACAGCCTTAATGCTGACTGACATAACTCAACTGAAAACTCATTACTCCCCATGAAGGAATATACCATCATGTGCTTTCTATATGATTATATATATCTATAAGCCTTGTCCAATCGTAAAGGTTATCAAAAATCTTGATATTATCTTTCTTTATCCCCAATATTTCTAACTGTTTTTTTAATTCATCTGAATGATTTTTATTGGCTATAATATATATATCATCCCTATCATTATTGCATATATTATCTATCAGTTCTATTGTATATCCATTAAAAATTTTGCCAACTTTATCATCCGAATTATCATACACTGCAGCTGCTTCTATATTCATATACTGCATTAGTAATATAATACGATTAGCATATGTACCTGCACTAACTATGCTATATCTGCGCCCTTCTTTCAATGTATCAATAAGGAGATGTGCCATATCTTCTTTTTCTTTATCAATTTCTATGGTATTTCTGATGCCACTTATTAAAACATCTAAAAGCCGTTGATTATAACTATCAAGCCAATGATAAAATGTCTTATTTGCTTTAAATGCTTTCATCTCATCTAATATTTGTCTTCTGAATTGTTGACCTGATTCTATGCTTAGTCTGTTATAATTCCAACTGTATGCTCTTATTTTTTCTTTATTTATTTCAAATTTAACAGCCTCACTTGTATCTTTATTAATAAACCTATCAAGGTAATTAAATTCATCAATTATGCAATTAATTTTATTATCAGACTTAACTGAAGAACCTTCATTATCAACCCTGTAACAATAAAATGCATCATTAGTATATATACAGCTATCAGCAAGTAATCCAACAAGAATAGAAAAACTTGTATCCTGAAATGATGCTCCTTTAGTTTCGTTAAACCTAATATTCTTGCTAACAAGAAAATCTTTTTTATATATTCCTGACCAGATATGCACTGTATCCATAAATCTTACTTTAGTATTATTGTATAAATCAAATTTTTTATTTATATATTCATCTGATAACACCCTAGCATTTTCATAATTGATAATGTTTCTTGTTTCATTAGTAACAAATTGTTTATAACCGCTCTTCACAAAATCTACATCATATTTTTCAGCCAGAGCATACAGACAGTAGAACATATTTTTATCAATAAAATCATCTGTTTCTACTATTCCTATATACTTGCCACCCGCTGCCTGAATGCCTAGATTCATCTGATATCCATAGCTTTTAATATCAGATACAATGACTTTTATTCTCTTGTCTTTTTTTTCGTATTCTCTTAATATCTCTAATGTACCATCCGTTGAACCAGCATCTACACATATTATCTCTATATTATGTAATGTCTGCGATATTACACTGTTAATACTAGTGTGTATATAATTGGCTACATTTAGAGATGGTAAGATTATCGTTAATTTATTCATTCACTTTTCCTTATCTTAAGAATAAAATTCTTCAATATATAATGGCTTTTTTATAATTATTTTTTTTTCATCGACATTTAATTTTTTCAAACACTTTACTATTTCATCAATGATTTTCTCATTATATATTGCCAAAACAATATAATCATAATTAAATAATTTTATAGTTGACGGATTTTCGACTTCTATATTATAAATACTATTTTTTTCTTTCCAATTTCTATCAACCCATTTTATGCTATTACACAAATCTTCTTTTATTATTTGTCTTATATAATCTTTCCCGACATTTCCTGCGCCATATACAACAATATTTTTATTAGCAATTTCCTTCTTACATGAAATTATATATCTAATACTTTTTTCATAATGACTAAATCCCATCTTGTTCTCTGCCATTCTAATATGAACACTAATCCAGTGCTCTAATTGTGATAATAAAACTTCTTTGTATTCACTTTTTTCAAACTTCTTTTTTAAAGACAAATATAATTTATTTACATTAATCAAAAAGTCTTCATGTATTACATGAGTTATCGATGCATTATTCAACCTATAATGATACCCACAATATTTCGAAATGTATACTTTCTTGCATAACAATATATATTTATAAACAAACTCTCCATCCTCACCATAATAAATACCAGAATTAACTTCTTTAATAATTTTTTTTGCCAAATTAGTCTTAAACATTTTTCCACACATGTTTGTTAATATTCCAATATTTATATTATCTTTCGCATATATCATATTTTTTATTACAGGACTATTAATATTAACATCATAATCTCCTGGCAGAATACCATCATAGGTATATTTATCTCTATATATTAATCCTGATGTCACTAAATCGTTTTCATATATATTTGACATAAGCTTCTCAATATAATCTGGCTCAACGTAATCATCAGAATCAACAAAAGTTATATAATCACCTGTAGCATTTTCAATCCCCGTTTTTCTAGCCAATACTATTCCTAAATTCTTTTGATTTTTTACTAAAATATTACTGTTTAATTTCTGATATTTTTCACATGTTAAAAGACTACCATCAACAGAACCATCATTCACAAGAATTATTTCTGTATTTTTATAAGATTGGCTTAATACACTTCTTATGCACTCTTCTAAGTAATCTTGTGAATTATATATAGGGATTACTATGCTTACTTTGAAATTTTCTTGTGTATTTTTCATTTTGAAACATCCTAACTAGTTCTTAACTTTTTTTATTTTCTAACTTATCTTTATTACATCTATAAAATTATGCATACAGACTTACATCTAAAATATATTTAAATTCTAACTCATTAGCATAATTTATTAATTCACTACTCCTTTTTTTTGAAATAGCTATTAAAATTAAACTATTTCTATTAATTTCATCAATTGGTTTGATTAAAATATCTTTAATTTTTTTATTACCTGTATTCTTTGTTTCTGAAAAACAAGAAACTTTTATATTCCGTTCAAGCAATAATTCATATAAACCCTGTCCAATTTTCCCAGCACCATATATTACTACATTATCATAATTTTTTATTTTTTCCAACACATCTCTAGGTAATTTATACTTAAAATATCCATTATATATTTTCCCCTTAACAATAGATAAAATAATATAATCCTTAATATTTCTATCAACTTCTGACATGTCAAAATAATCAATATTTTTATAGAAATCAATTAAACAAACCGATTCGTTTTCTATCAATTTATCTATATCAATAACTAATCTTTCATCTTGTTCTTGTTCTATATATTTATATAATATATTTATCATTCTACATTCTGACATTAATTTTTTTTGCAAATTTTCATTTGATGAAATAATAGAATTATTTCTTCTTTTATAATAATAATAACATTTTTCCAAACTTGAAACCCTTTTAGCCTTCATCAAAGTTTGAAAATAAAATATATTATCCTCAAATATCATATCATTCTCAAATGAAATTTCATTTTTCACAATAAAATTTCTATTATAAAATGCTGACCAAGACATTACATAAGCATTATTCTTTTCAATGCTATCACAAAAAAATTCCTTTCCTCCCATTATATTCGGATAAATACTTTCTCTATCTTTCTTTATACACAAACCATTAATTTGAATATCATAATATCCAAAATACAATATATCCATCTCCATTTTTTTTGAATAATTATACAATTCATATAATGTATTTTTTTTAATATAATCATCGGAATCCAAAAAAAATATATATTCTCCTTTTGCACACTGTATCCCTATGTTACGCGAATAAGATAAACCCATGTTTTTTTCATTTATCTTATATATAATTCTTTCATCTTGTTCTTTATATCTATTAATTATTTTTTCACTTTCATCTTTCGAACAATCATTTATACATATTATTTCAATTTCCTTAAGAGATTGTTTTAATACGCTCTCAAGGCATTTAGCTAAATATTCTTCAGTATTATATATTGGTATTATAACGGAAACTTTTATTTGATTCATAAATTCTTCTCCACATTTATTTAATTAACTCTCGTTTCTTAATGCTATTTCTGTATATAACCAATCCCAGTATTCTATGTCACATTTTTTATTAAATCTTATAATCCTTGTATATTGTATTTCTTCTTTTTCTACGCTACTCATATATATTTTATTTTCATTTATAAACATACTGTCAATTTCCACTGATGTTACATTTTCATTTTTCTTTATGTTATTAAAAAAGAACGAAAAATTTTCATTAAATATATTACAATCAGAAACTCCTAGCACCCTAGCAATTTTAATTACATCTCTTTCCTTTTGGTGATTTTTTGCAAAAACAATATTATACATTACATAACATCTTCTATTAATTTCATTCACCATTTCTATACATTTAATCTCATATTTTACATTGTCTAAATATTTCTTGCACACTTCCTTATCAATTATATCGCTTGAACTGTTGACTTTTTTAATAAAACACTTTTTTCCGTCTACAATTTTCATACTAAAAAATCTTATCTTTTTTAAGCTCAAATCCTGGAATCCAAACATATTCTTTTCTATTATTAATTCCTTATAACTTGGCGTAACATCAATAACAACATCTGTTTCCTTGCATAATAATTCTGTTACTTGAAAAATATAAATTCTATACTTGTTATCTATTGCCCATGTCGTTGGATTCGCTACTGAATAAATTTTTCCATTTTTTGACTTTACGCGGTAATATATCATACCAAAAAATCCAACTACATTATCTTCTTCTAAAAGTACATATCCATAATCACCTTTTTTATATGAATATTCCTCACTAAAATCATATGTAATTAAAGGTTTAATAAATTTATATACATCTAAGTCATGCATGCAGCCAAATCTGCTATAATTTCTTTTTAAGCATGATATAATACCACTCAAATATTTGTCACTATATTTTTTTAGTTCAATTGATGACATTCCTAATCTCCCTATAGATTTTCAATAATTGTCTGTACTGATATTACATTTAAATATCCAATTTCCTTTAATTCTTTTTTTATATTCTCATTTTCATATAATACCGTAATAATCACCAGATCAACCGTCTTTTTACCGTTTTCTGGTTTTACAATATCTATTTCATAACTACACTCCACACTTCCTCTATCTAATATCTCTACAATATTAATATTTTTGCAGCTAGTTATTATTTCATTTAAAAACACTTTTCCAACCATTCCATATCCGTATATAGAAATATTTTTGACATTATTTTTATAAAGCCAAGAAGAAATATATTTTCTGTCCTGATAACATCTAATCCATTTTGCAAATAAACTATAAATTTGCTTATATTTCTGAAACGTTGTTTCACGTATCGCAATATCCTGATAAGATTCATCTTCTAAATTCATATCAATTTTTCTGTATGTTTCAAAAAAACACCCTGCTTTATTCATCTGGCATGCTCTGTACATAGCTAAACTGTTCACTTGTTTATCATATGGTAATAATTCAATCTGATCTTTATGACAGCATATTAACTTTTCTTTAATTTGTATAACATCAGTTATATCTAAATAATGTGTCACATCATGAAATGGAACATGAACTTCATATTCATATACTTCAGTATTTTTACTACAATTTTTTTTAATAAATTCTAATGAATATAAAAATGCCGCTGTATGATCTGGATGATTATCATCTCGCCAAGGCAAAAAAATTTTAGTATAATTCTCAAACTGTATATTTTGCGCGCAGTCTTTTATACTCATCAACGTCCCATCTGCAAACCCCAACCAAGTATAATCATCTATTCCAGCAAATTTCATTTCGTTAATGAATTGATTTTTTCTGATAATTGCTTCTTGCTCAGGAACTACATTAATATTTCCCTGTGAACCATCAGTCATTACAACAACACTACATTTCTCAGGATATAATGATAGTAATCCTCCACATCCTATGCACTCATCATCTGGATGTGGAGCTATTATTAATATTTTATCATCACATTTGATATTAATTAAAATCTTTGACATTACTTTTCTCCAATATTATTTATTTTACAATAAACATTTTAAGCCTTATAGTAACCGAAATCATTTTTTAATGAAAAAACCTCATATTCTGGTTTTATATATTTTCTTATATTTTCTTTTATTTCATTTTCATAATAAAATGTACCAATTAAAATTGTATCCATACTTACATTTGTCAAATTTTTAACACAGAATAAATTTTGTTTCTTACTATTTTCTTTGTCAATAAAGTCAGTTTGTATATTTATTATTTTACACCTGAATTTCCCAAACATTCTCTCAATTAAATCTAAAAATATATTACAATCATCCCCGCGTCCATATATTCCTAAAGTTTTTCTGGCATTATAAAAATCTATCTTCAATAATACTTCTTTTAAACTTTCATTAACTATTTGATATACTCTTTCATCAAACTTGTATTTTTTTTCAATATCGTTTAAAAAGAAGCTACAATATTGAATATCAATTAAAACTGATATATTACAATCTCTCATATCGATTTTTTTAATAGTATTATATACATTATTAAGAACATTCTGTTCAAGAGTTAAATTAATTTTTTTACTCTCTTGCAATGCTCTTCTAATACCACGCATACCAACCATTGTATACAGCGATTTTACAATATTAATACTCTTCTTCATTATGTTTTCATATATATATATCTTATTCATTACTGATAATTCTGTTTTACTTGATGTCATAACAGAATTATCCCTATATCTTCTATGATAAAACACATTATCTATTATCATCATTCTTGGATTACATTCCATAGTTCTATAATAGAATTCCAAATCTTCATAAAACGTCTTTTCTAAAAAAAACAATTTATTATTTAATAAAAATGTTCTTAAATATAATGTAAAAGTAATATTCAACATTGATACTCTATAATAGTACCTTTTTATAAAATCAACACCATACATAACTTTATTAATATCATTTATCCTCTTATGAAAAAAATATTGTTCACTACTTTTTCCAATAATATCTCCAAAATATCAGCCGCATATGTAATCATATCCAAATTTATTTTAGAAGCTAAATTGTAACAATAATCTAATGCATTTTTTTCCAACATATCGTCTGAATCAATAAAGCAAACATATTCACCATTAGCAACTTTTAATCCTGCATTTCTAGCTGCTCCCTGTTTTTGATTGTTCTGATTAATAACACTTATATTTGAATAACGCTTCGCATATTGATTTATTAATTGTAAACTTCCATCTGTTGAACCATCATTTACTATAATAATTTCATATGAATCAAGAGTTTGATTCAATATGCTATCTAAACATTCTGCCAAATATTTTTCTGTGTTATATACTGGTATAATCACACTAACTTTCATTTTTAATCACCATGCTATTTATAATCCAATATAGTAACCATTTACAATTCACAACATTTTAAATAATTCCGTGAACGTAGCTGAAATCTACATAGTTACTATATTTTAATTAAATCTAAATTATCCACGGCAATGCCGTGAAAGTGGCTGAAAGCCACATAGTTTCTATATTTTCACTAAATATTGCTATTCACTTATTAAATGAATGAAAAAAGCACATCCATTTGTGATAAAATTAAGTTATTCAAAATCTTATTAAAATAACTCAACGGAGCCATTTATGAGCATTTTAAATACCTTATCCTTAGAAATCAATAGAAAGATTACAATTAATTTCGATAGAAGTGATTTGTCCTCCGATGCAGATCTGCTTCTTAATAAAAGGATTTATAAAGAGGAGTGATATTGACAGACTTTTATGTCAATCATTTAATACCAATAATTCTGCATTGTTCAGATATCACACTGACAAAGAAAATCTTCTTCGGTTGATATATATGATCATTGCAGATTACATTGTAGATAATGCCTCCCATGAACTTACAAGTGATCCTGTATTTAAACCCATGCTGAATAAAGAGACTTTAGCATCACAACCAAAAATTTCAAGATTTCATAATCACATTGGCGAAAATCCCCTAAACCAGTTCTATCCTATAAACTAAACACTTAGGAAGAAAACTTACAGTATTCAGTTACATGAAGCCATCATCCTTAATTTAGATTCAACTCTTCTTAATAACTATGGCAACCAGGAAGAAAATGACTTTAACTTCCATTATTAGGATAATATATATCATCCACTTGTCTGTTATGACAGAATAACAGGAGATTTAATCAAAATCCAGTTAAGCGAATGAACGCAATATTTCAGTACTGGAGCTGTTGATTTTCTCCAACCTGTCATGAATGAATATTTTGAAAATTATCCATCAATTAACTTGCTGCTTCGTGTTAATAGTGTTTTTCCAAACCGTAGCTTTATAAAAAATGTTAAAAGAATTGTACCAATTATGTCATCAGCCTTATAAAAAAAACATTCTCTGTAAAAAACTGTATATCTAGTTGATGAGCTTGATGAAATCACCAAAGAGAACAAAGTTGATTATACTGTTGTTTATGGTAAAATCATGTATCAGGCAAGCTCATGGCCTTACTAAAGACAAGTCGTCTGTAAAATCGAGAAAATTAAAACTCAGTTGACTTACATGTACACATTTATTGTCACAAATATGGATTCATCATCTGAATACATTATCTGATTTTATTGTAAAAGAAGTCCGAGGGAGAATTCCATTAAAGAAATCAAATCCGGCTTTGATTTCACTTCAGTAAGCAGTCATTCAATGCTTGTAAATGTCAACAGACTTCAGATACAGTTAGAAACTAACTTTAAATTTACTAGAGAGATTTTATATCCTTTTTCAGGTAAATAAGACTAATTTTCATGCTACATGAATCAATTTTCCATTCAGATACTGCTCAGTGAATAATTCAGATAACGTTATATTAAATCTCTTTTTTCTTCTTTGCAATTATTATTACATCATCTTCTATAAAACCATATCTTTCGATTTGTTCTTTTGTAAGTACTCTTTTCGGTCTACATATATCTAAATCAAATCCATATTTTGTATAAATATCAGCAAAATCTTTACCATACAATCTAACATGATCCTTTTGTCCGTAATATTTCAATCTTTCTTCCGGTGAAGATATACTAATATCCTCAAATGTATTCATATCATTACATATTGGGAATGAAAAAATAAACATGCCATCATCTTTCAATACACGTCTAATTTCAGATATAGCACTTTTAATATCAACAATATGCTCCAACACATGATTACATATAATATAATCCATTGATTGATTTGCATATTGCATATTAGTTATATCTGTTACATGCATAGCCCGACCTTTTATAATATCCCCTGTATAATAATCTATATTAATATTATTCTTTATAATACTAATTATATGCATTTCCGGAGCAAAATGAAGTACTCTTCCACTAATATGATTAATATGTATTATATTCTGAAGCACATAAAGTAGCCATCTTTCTCTATCAGATGCACCACAAATCGGACAAATGCATTTTTTTCTATATCCTCCTCCAATTACATGATGTTTTTTGAAAACATCTGCACAAATACCGCCTGGTAAAAAACTCTCAACTTTGTTGCCGCAAACTATGCATTCTTTTTCACCTTGTATACTATTTATTTTTTTTACACCTTGATTAGTTTCAATAAAATCAATACAATCATATACATATATATCATTTCTTTTTTTACATAAAACATCATTCTTTATAAGACTTAAAATACTTTTATCCCTTATTGCAAATAAAATATTTATATCATCATATTTTATTAATTCATTCCAAGATATAACTTTAACTCCCTGTATTTGAATTTCTTTTTCAACTTTTGATTGTATAAAATAATCAACCGAATAATTAAGATTTTTTAAGATTCTCAACAATTCTATCCCGTACTTACCAGCTCCATATATAACTATCAAATTATCTTTTACCTATTCCTTTCGCAATAATTATATTTCAATATTTTTTCTTGCGCTATCAATTTTATCCAAAACATACCTAGGATTTTGTATATATTCTTGTGGAACCCAACTTATTTTATATTCATCTACACCATTGTCTTTCAACATTCTTTTTATTGATGCAACAGAATCCGCATTTAATACAGTAATTATTACCTTATCCACCTTTTTATAATTAATTTCCGTTGGATTTTTTATATTTTCATCAATTTCTTTTGATAAAAATTCATAATTTCCATCAACCCATGCAATAATATTGTTTTTCATATATTTATATACATATGAATATGCCTTCACTCCACTTTTACCAGCTCCATATATTACTACTTTTTCATCCTTTTTTATACCACCATAAATACTCAATAATTTATTGGATATTAAATCAAACACTTCTGGACAAAACCAAGCATACATTCTCATTTTATGCATATACAACTGTGTCATTAATTCATCTTTATATTTTGACTCTAAAAAAAAATTTTTCATAACATCAATATGCACATTAACTTTATCTATTATATCGCTATAGTTGTTTCTGGTAATTGAACCATTTACAACTCTATAATGATAATAACAATTATGCGTAACATATATATCATTATTATTAACAAGATATGGATACGTAATTACTGTATCATTAGCCATCTTCCCACCATCTTGTATTATATTAAATAATTTTCTCACTATATCTGTTATAAATAATTTATTCCATAATGTTGCTGGTATTAAAGACTCAAAAAAAATCCCATCATATAACATATACGGAAGAATTTTATTTACAAATTCTTCCCCTTTATAATGTCCTTCTTCAATCTTTGCTATCTTTTTTCTCTCATTTTTCCCATTCACATCTATTATTCCAGACTCAACCATCAATGTATCATTTTCTTTCATTATTTTTAATAAATCATAGTACATATTCTGGTCAATCCAATCATCTCCGTCAACAAATGCCACATATTTACCATTAGCAATTTTTATTGCATTTTTTCTTGCCTTAAATGCACCTTCATTCTGCTGAGAGATTATAATTATCCTAGAATCCTTTTTTTGATATTCATAACATACCGATAGCGAACCATCCGTAGAGCCATCATTAACCAGTATTATTTCTAACTGCTTATATGTTTGATTGATAACACTTTCAAGGCACTGTCTTAAATACTTTTCAGCATTATATATTGGTATAATAACTGAAATCAATTCCTTTTCTTCCATTAACAATTTCTCCTATCAATTAATCAACAAAAAAAACATCTCTTGTATATACTTTGTTTTTCACATCATCAAGACATTTATCATATCTATTGGCAATAATATAATTACTCTTAGATTTAAATTCAATTAAATCATTAACTACTTTTGAGCCCATAAATGTTTCCCCATCATTTAATGTAGGTTCATATATAATAACCTCTACGCCTTTAGCTTTTATACGTTTGATAACACCTTGAATTGAACTGCTTCTAAAATTATCGCTATTATTTTTCATTGTTAATCTAAATGCACCAATTATAATATGTTTTTTATTTACTTTATCATATGCACAAGATTCACAATAATCATAGCCATGCGTTAATTTAAGCACAGTATCTGCAATATAATCTTTACGTGTCTTATTCGACTCTACAACTGCTTGGATTAAATTTTCTGGTACATTATTATAATTAGCCAATAACTGTTTAGAATCCTTTGGTAAACAATATCCACCATATCCGAAACTAGGATTATTATAGTATTGTCCTATTCTCGGATCTAAACACACACCTTCTATTATTTGTTTAGTATCCAACCCTTTGCTTTCTGCATATGTATCTAATTCGTTAAAAAAAGCTATTCTTAACGCAAGATAAGTATTAGAAAATAACTTTACTGCCTCTGATTCTGTATATCCCATATATAAAATATCAACATTATTTTTTAGTGCTGCTTTTTTTAACATTAAAGCAAACTCTTCCGCTTTTTTTTTAATATACACATTTGAATTATCAATCCCAATGATTATTCTAGATGGATACAAATTATCATATAACGCCTTTGATTCTCTTAGAAATTCTGGGCAAAACAAAAAATTCAAATCTGAATATTTACTAGCTATTTTTTTTGTATATCCAACGGGAACTGTTGACTTAATTACAACCATAGCCGATGAATTATATTTCATAATGTTTTCAATAACCAATTCTATAGATGATGTATCAAACTGTTTCGTGTTATTATCATAATTGGTTGGAGTTGCAACTATTATATAATCAGCATATTTATATGCTGATTTTTCATTCATCGTTGCATGTATATCTAATTTCTTTTCAGACAAATACTCTTGAATCAACCCATCTTTTATTGGGCTTTTTTTGTTGTTTAACATATTTACTTTTTTTTCTACTATATCAAGCATATAAACCTTATGTCTCCGAGCCAATAACACCCCAATTGAAAGTCCGACATATCCTATTCCCACAATTGTTATTTTCACATTATTATCCATAAAATTCTCTTTCTATATACTATATTTCTGTAGCACTTGAACATCTTCTGCAAAGAATATCTATACTTTCATCACCGTTAATAGCAGCTTTGATTTTATCAATTTCTTTTCCATTCATTATTTCCGCATATGATTGTTCAGTAAGATTTCCAAGCACATGTTTCATTCCATAATCCATACAACACAGTAAAACTCTTCCATCTGGAAGCAAAATATTATGATTTAAAGCCTGTCCACATAAACTGCATGATATTTTTCCTTTTCTGACTTTTGTGGCTTTTATCAAATTGTCATCATTAATATTTCCAGCTCTATCATGTAACTCATGTATTATTTCGTATTTTCCTTTACATATCTGTCTTACTTTTTCGTCTGGTTCAGCCTGCGCATTACATATATTAACAAATTTTGTTCCATCTTGTTTTATGTAATTAATAACCTTCTCTATTTTTCTATAGTATTGTTCATCTGTTTTTATCTTCGCATAACCATATTTATCAGCTACATGTAATGTAACAAATGCTACTGGAAGCTTTAATAATTCCTCAAGTTGCCTTCCATCAATTCCAACAAGTGTAGTATATAAATCCACTTTTCTTCCTGTTAAAATCGCATATTTCATCATTTCTATACAACTAGGATTAAGTAGCGGTTCAGCCATTCCGCAAAAAAGTATATTACAATTCAATGGTATTTTATCAATACATTTAATAAATGTTTCCATACTCATCTGAACATCTGATTTATTTTTTTTACTATAATTTGATATAAGCGTTTTCTGGGGACAATATCTACAATTAACTTTGCATCCTATTCTTGTTGTTATCTCCAATGTTGGTGTATTATCATCATAACCACTTCTAATTCCGCCATTATCTATGTATTTATATCCATATATAACATTACGCATATCAAAATGTTTATTTTGTAAAATATTCTGTACAAGATCACTATTAAATCTATTTAGACCTAATACAAGACAACATTTTTTTTGTAAAATATCCTCTACTGAATATATTGGTTTTCCAAATAACTCAGTTTTTTCAGGTTTTGTTTCAACAAACGCATCTATTCTAATATGAAATTCATTTAACAAATTATAAATATTACGTCCGTATACACCTGTTCCATATATATATATACTATCTTTACTTTCTTTTATTGCCTCTATATCTTTTTTTAAATTCATCATGAATATTCTTCCTCTTGTATCCATTTATCCACTATATCAGCTACTCTTCCTGCTGCTTTTCCATCTTCCAAAAGCTTCATTTTATCAAAAGTTTTTTCTAATTTATCCAGATAACTTTCTTTATCAAACTCTTTTATATTGTTTTCTAATTCTTCATTATTTTTTGACATAGGAAATGGAATCTCGTCAATATTCCATGTTAATTTTCCTCTATCTGCTACATAATCATCCAGATCGTCCACATAAAGAAAAACCGGAATTCTCATATATGATGCATCAAATGCAGCACTAGAATAATCAGAAACAAAAGCATCCATTGCTGCAAGCAGTTCGTACATATCATCAACAGCTGTAACATCAATTATTCCATCTTTAGTATTTTCATAAGAAATTCCTCTTAATGCTAATTGTGGATGCAATCTGACAAAAACAACCCATGTCCCACCAAATTTTTTTTCAAGCGCACACTTTAATCTTCCAAAATCTATTGTTCCTATATCAGCAAATACTTTACGCTGCTCACTTTGACTTCCACCCCTAAATGTCGGAGCACACATTACAATCTTAGCATCAGAAGATAAGTTATATTTTTTTCTAATTATATTTCTTTTTTCTTCTCTTGAATTAAATAATACATCACATCTTGGAGAACCTGTTTTCTTAACTGGCTCATTCCAAAATGCATTTTTCCATATATTAGAACACCAATCAGAATTAGATAATAATACATCAACATTTTTTGCATCGGCAACACTAACTATTTCTGCTATTCTTGAAAACAATTTTCCTCTTAACCTTCCAACCGGCTTAAATCCAACCGGTCCATGCCATGTAAGTATATAATGTTGCTGCTTTCTCTTACGTGTTCCATAGTTTTTTCTTGCATTATCAATCCATATTCCAGCCGTTGATAAATGATATGCCCTATTCCATAAATTGTTTTTTTTCTTCTTTATCTGTGGTGGAAAATCCTTAGACATATCATTAACCAACCAATACATATCATACTTTACAAAATTATTCGTCTTTTTTTCTCTATTTATCAATTCTTCTGCAATATACTTGGGATTACAGCAATATCCCCCTCCTTCAAAAGCACTAAAAACTATTTTGTTTTTCTTCATAGGCAATACTCCACATATGTAATATGGAATTCTGCTTATCCCTGCTTTTATTTTACGTTTTAATATATAGGCATTTATTTTCATATCACTGCTTTCTTTATCATTCTGCAATAAAACTATTATATGTTCTTTTTAAACCATCTAATAATTTTATCTTAGGATTCCATCCTAGTGTTCTTATTTTTGTAGTATCCAAACCAACTCTTACATATTTACAATAACCGCCTGTATCATTTTCTTGCTTATAAATAACTTTTATTTTATTCCCAGCTATGTCAGATAAAATTTGTGCAACCTCTCTTATTTTCATTGGCTCATCTTCATTTGCAACATTGTAACTGTCACACTTATCACCATTTAGCAATACAATCATCATTGCTCTGACTGCATCTGTTATATAGCAAAAAGCTCTTTGTGCATCTCCTGCACTCTTCATTACTATATCAGTACCATCAACAGTATTATTCATAAAGTCTGCCATCACACGACCATCATTTTTAAGATTCATACCAGGTCCGTATGCATGTGCCATTCTTACAACATTATAATTAATCCCATATACATCACTATATGCTTTAAATATCTGCTCTCCCATGCGTTTGCTTTCTGGATAGCACGATCTTGAATCCTGAGGTTCTAATATTCCCATGTCACTTTCTTTTATTAATTCAATATTTTCTGGCATTTCCCCATATATTTCACGGGTTGACACATACAATATATTCTTTACATTTTTATTCTTGGCATATTCAAGAATATTCTTTACTCCTATTGTATTAGCATCTATAATCCCTATTGGATTTGTTTTTATGCAATACGCACTACATGAACCAGCAGCATGTATTATATAATCAACATTATCATTTAAATAAAGTTTATCACATATATCCTGATTTATTAATTCCATATAATCTAATCTTATATATTCACCAAAATCCCCTATCGCTTTTTCTTTATTTCTAACTAATATATATATTTTAATATTATAATTCATTCGCTCGTTCATATATATAAATAAATATGTGATATATCTAGCCAGCATGCCTGTAGCTCCCGTAATTAACACAGAGCTATTCTTTAATTTTTCCCAGGAAATGTTTCCATCCCCTAATATTTCTTTTATATCATTTTGTACAATCTCGTTTTTGTATAGCATAAGTTACTCCAATCCATATATCTGTGAATTTTCCTGAGCATCCAAAATAGCTCTCATTATATAAAAATCCTGTGGTGTTGTTACTTTTATGTTTTCTATTGGTCCATCTATAAGATACATCTTTTTTCCATAATAACTCATCATTGTACATGAATCTATAAAATCTTTCTTACCTTCTCTCAAAGCCTTGTTATGAATAGCTAGAATTTCATCAAGCCAAAAACTCTGGGGTGCTCTTGCAATCCTTGAATGTGACCTATCTGGAATATGTTTAATCGAAGCATCATCATTGATCTCCATTATTGTTTCTGTCACCTTTATACTAGTGATAGCTGACCCGTTTTTCATTACTGATGTAATATTATTATTTATAACATCATCATTAATCAATGGTCTGACTCCATCATGAATTAATACTATGGCATTTTGACCATCTGCAATATCTTTTGCAACATTCAAGCCTGCATATATGGACATTTGTCCTGTTTCTCCACCTGGGACAATCTTTTTAACTTTTGACATATGATAATATTCTATTAGATGTGATAAATAATCTATCCAGTCTTTTATACATGCTATTACAATCGCATCAATATTCTCGTTATTTTCAAACTTTTCTAAGGTATGAATTATAATAGGTTTATCATGCATCTTAAGAAACTGTTTTGGTTTATCTTTGCTATTCATTCTGGTTCCAGTTCCTCCAGCAAATATTACAGCTATGTTCATATTAATCAGACTCCGTTCTTAGTTTTTATACCACGCAACATAAATATATTATCATATTTCCAAGCATAGCTCTTTCCCACCAACAAAATCATTATCAAAATAAAATCCTTCAAGAATATCCTTTGATACATCACACATTCCATTAAGCATATTGTAAAATAGAATATCCTCAAGGCTTTCTTTTCTATCTTGCATCACCTTTACATAGTTCTCACTATTTATAGCCAACATCTCTTTATATACATTTATGTAATCGACAATAAAATCAACCACACCACAATTTACTTTTTCTTTAATATAAAAATATTCCTGGCTTTTCTTATCAGTTTCACACTTTACCCCCTGATTATCAACATATCTAACCATCCCATGAGGAGCAGTAATAAATGTTTCTATATACATGTTCTTTTTTCTAGCAAGACTTTTTTCTGCAGTATAATCATCACCATACTGAAAACATCCGTACATAGATATATCATTTATATACACATTATCTTCTGATAAGCATGCATAAAAGCAATATCCCTTCGTCTTAAGCCCTGTTAGTCTTTGCAAATAATACTGATTCGTACCATAATAGCCTAAATCAACTGTTCCATAAGATAACCATGCTTCCATATCACCATTAGCTTTAAGATATCTAAGATAATTCTCCCTTTCTACCTTAGCCTGTTCCATTATTTTATCTTTATATGGCTGAATCCATTTTAATATGCTCTGACTTTCTCCTACTGCATTTATCTGCCTGTCATTATATTCAGCGGTTTCATCTGTCACCTCTATTTCAAACCTTGATTTCATATAATCAGCAAATGTTCCTACATATGGGAAAGCTACAACTCTCTTAAAATCCTCTTCGTTCTCTAGCGTTGCCATATATATAAGCCTTCTTGATATCGGAAGATAACACCAGTCCTGCTTGTATCCATCATTCAACAATTCTGACACAATCTTATAATCTTTTTCAAGCAAATAACCATCCCATGCAAAGAATAATAACTTTTCTATTCCATCCTTTCTTGAATTGTAATAAAGCCATATAAGAAACTTTTCTAATAGCGGTCCATAAACACAATATCCATAAACCTCACTATCATCAAAAGATACTTTACCACTTGTACTACACAATGCAAATGGACTATTAAACAGCTTTGAAGTTACTAATCCGAAACATATGCTATCTGATACTGTATTAACATATGATGCTAATTCTGATATAGATGAATTCGTAAGCATATCTTTAGCACTCATGATATAATATGAATCTATTCCATACTTTGCCGGATTCTGGACATCGCCTATTTTGTTATCACCTATATGCAGGCAGCTGGCATCTTTATTAGCCTCACAAACTACTTCTGAATAATGTTTCCATATCGAACCTGATATTTTATCCGATTTCTTCTCACATGATATCCATATATGTTCATCATCTGGCTGTGTCACTCCACATTTATCTAATATACGCTTAATATCCGACAATGTATAATACATATCACTTATAAGATACACTTCCTTGCCAGCAGATATACAGTATTCATACAGATCCACCATATCTCTTCTTGCAATGCATAAATCTATATCTGTATCTTTCTCCAATTGCATAATATCCATTATATTCTTATCTGTAAGATTAGTCGTTTTCTTTATCTGCTGATATATTTCACTTATAGTTGCATGTGGACAACATTGAGCTGCAGCTTGTGATCTTATACTATCGATTCCACAATCTATGTTCAATTCTGCTCTTACTTTTTCTCCCAATAATCTGAATACATCCTCTGGAGAAAATATTTTTCTCATTATCAATGTATCAAATATATCAAACGAAACAATATCGGCTTTATCCACCTTATCTTTTAACTCTTTGTATGAACTATTCCAATATTTATTTTGCTCATAGCTTGTATCTTTATCTGATAGGCAAGCTAATCTCCCATCTGCATAATAGACTGGAATTTTTACAATATCAGCTATTCTTTTATATATAATATCATAATTGGATGGATCTGAATTAATTATTATTATATCAGCCTTTTCTTCTATATGTTCTATTGATATGACATCAACTCCACACAATTCTTTCCCCAGACTACTTTCAGTTCTATCCAGAAGTCCTACAATATTAAAGTCAGTGATTCCTGGCAAAAGTGTTGCACTTCGTCTTCCCATACCATATATCACAATTTTCTTATTTTTCATATGTGAAAAAATATGCCTAAAAGTTTCAATTTCTATCTCATATTTAGACTTCTGTTCCATAATGTTTCTTTCCTTAATACTGTATTTGCATAACCTTGTTTTTATAGACAGCTTTATTTTCTACATCTGTTCTGCTGCTTTTACAAACTCTGTGTTGTCATTACCACAACCACCACATATTTTACATAATTTCACAAATCCTTTTTCTATGTTGCCATTACTATGCTCCAATATAGCTTCTTTTGCGCTGTCATCATCATTAAGTGTTCTTAAATCCACATAATCATCTGATACGTTTTTTAATAATTTTGCTTTATCCGCACTCCACGATACATGACAATAATAATATCTGCCGTCATTAAGCCCATGGAATATTGGTCCACATGAAAGCATATGTTCTCTTACTTTGTCAAAATCATACATTCGGTTATTAACAGGAAATCCAAAGTCACACCATCTTAACGAACGATTAACCTGATATCTAAGTCCTGCCTCTGATATCTTAGCAACTGATTCATCAAATCTGGTCTTATAGTCAACAACATCTGTATAATCACTAAAGTCATACTTTACATCATATTTTTTAGACACTTCTATAAGTCTGCCATCCGGTAATAAAGTTCCATTCGTTATAATGCCAATATTGCCTATTCTGTTACTATATTTATCACCAATCTGTTCTATCATATCAGCGAGTTCTTTATTGATAAGCGGTTCTCCACCAAGCAGCCTATATGACACTATATAATCCACATGCCTGAATAATAATTCTAAATCTTCCAATATGTCTTTAGCTGTATAATCTATGTGTTCTTTATAATATGGCATAAACATATTGCAATGCTTGCATTTCAATGTACATCTTGATGTTATTGTACTATGAACCTCCATAAGGCATACTTTTTTCTTATAATGCCAGAACCATTCTGTAAGAAACTGCTCCATAGAACAGTAATCTTTACCAGCCTGAAGTCCTAATTTATCTAAATCTTTTCCAACTGATGCAGCATTGCGATTTGCAGTCATTATTACTATTTTATATTTTCTTAATTCCTCTTTCGCTTTACTTATATGTTTTACTTCTATTCCCTTAAACTCAACTCCACATTTTTCAATATTACCATCTACTATGCACACAACATGAAAGTTATCTTTAAAAAAATGTAGATTATCATGTGCTACTTTTCCAAAACCATATATAACTAACTCTTTGACATTTTTCCAATCTTCTGTTAATCCGTATTTCATATCTATCTCCAAAACGAAAAGCCCTGCATACAAATGCAGGGCTTCATCTCATATCATATATCTATTGTTATTATAAACCAATATAATACATTATTAAGCGACTCCATTCGCACAGGCTTATATCTCTATAAAATAATATACGCCAATTATTATAAATCCTTTTATATAATATTATATCGGTATGTTAAACATTTTCTTAACCCAGGCACAAGGGTTAATGTTTATCGTACATTATATCTACCAGCAAATTCTATACTTGCTGCTCTTTCTGCTTCATTTTGCCTTATCTTCTGTCTAATAGCTCTATCAAGTTCCTCCATACAACTACTTGAAACTGGTATTTTTTCTACAGGCTTTATATCAGGCATAACAGACACATAATTTAATTTAACTCTCTTTATAGCCATAATACATCACTCCTATCTTTATGTGTATATTTACTACACATAAAACTATTATATTTATGCTTATTGTTTTTGTCAACAATAAACTTAATATTATTATAACAATTAATTATTATAATAATTCTACTCATGTCTATTTTTCATTTTATTTTCAGGCAAATGTAAGTTGTGATTATAAGAATCAATAGGCTCCCATTTGTCTAGCTTTTCAAAGACTTCATCATTTCCAAACAACATTCCTACATTTACAATGTTTTTATGACACATTAATACATAATAGGGATAATGAAACAATAATATACTTTTTGTACCATAATCAGGTGATGATGTTGCATCTATAACAATTTCTCCACTTGCTTTTCCTCCACGATATCCTTTTTCGTCATAAATTTCACACACCCATATAAACCTTGGTAATCTGAGTTTATTATAAACTTTACATAAATACTCGTTCTTTTTACTTAGATTAGACATTCTTTGATATTTATAATTTCTTGATGAACACATGAAAAGACGTATTATAACTGGCTTTTCTTTCGAACCTATATTAGGATAAAACTTTTGTATTCCTATATCTTTACTTGCTAAAGCTGATGTACTTATATCATAAGCATCCTGAGCCTCTAAAAACATTCTTTTGTATAACGGAACCATTAACACTTCTGGTTCATAATCTCCTAATATGTATTTATCTGATTTATTGATATTATGCGATTTTTCTACTTTCCATTCCATTTCTTCATATGGCACATGTCCATCATCCATCATTATATAATTCCTACATAAATCCGACGAATCTACAATCCATATATAATTTCCTATTTCCTTATCATAAATAGCATATATTTTTTTACCAATATCTTTATAATTAATCTCTCCATGACCTATACATACTACTGAATGTTTTGTTTTCTCATCAACTTTAACCCCGATTGCAACTGGTATACCTGATTCAATATAGTAATGCATTACTCTTTTAAACTGAGAACCATCAGCGAATAATTTTTTTGCATATAATCTTGGATAAAATCCCATTTCTGAGAATACTTTTGTTATTGTTGCATATTTTAATCCCCTGGCTGGTAAGGCTCTTTCAAAATCATTTTTTTCAACTATTGATACGATATCACTAGGTAATATACTCCTATATTCACAATATTTTTTTCCAAAATAATCCATGAGATTTAATATAGTTACCTCTGCACATGTGGTTGTTTCTCCATCTTGCATAGAAAATGGAAATGCATTTATTTGCAATCTCTTTCCATAAACTGTTGCTGAATATCTTGCATATCGCAAATATATATTCTTATCCTTTAACAAAAAATGGGGATTAAGAAGGCAACGCCCTATTTTACCGCCTCTCAATGGTCGTATAACTATCGTTCCTACAAAGTTATCCTGTAATTTTTTTGTACTTAAATCACAAAAATTATAACAATCTAATTTTTCAAATATATTACCGCTAAATACAAACAACCTTTTACAAAATCTACTATATTCACCATGTTTACAAGAAAAATGCATATAATAACTATCTCTATAAATTTTATCAATATATTTTTCTTCAACTAAAACTGTAAGTGGCAAAATATTTTTTAACAGCAAATAAAGAATTTTATAAGAAGTATCCTCCAAAAGTATTTCTTCTGATTCTATATTCTCACCATATTCTAATATATCCAATAAGAATGTTATCAATTCTGGTTCTGTATTTATAATAATATTTTTCATATAATCATCAGCTTCATATTGTGATTGTTTTGTATTTTCCATAATTAGCATCCTTCCTTAATATTATTTATCTATTGTACAAGCATCCATCTCTCCCCAACTTTTTTTATAACATTTTGTTCTTCTAAACTCTGAAATGATAATTTTATTTTTCTTATATCACAATTACAATTCTCATATTGAGATAAATATATACATTTCCATTCATCAGATTGATAGTCACATTTTCCATCTCTATTAGCTGTAACAACTTCACTTATATCAAACAATCTATTTTTATTACCTATACACAATTCTATTATTTTGGCATAAATACAATAGTCTGTATCCTTAATTTTTTTTATTGCTGACACTATTATATATATTAATTCCGCTCCTATTAATACAGGTTCTATTCCTTTTGAGATAAAAAAATTCCAAATATAAATATACGTTTTATGAATTAATTCTTTCTTGATATTATCAAAATTTATAACCAAGTGTGTATGTAAAATTTGCCCTTGGTATTTATCATCCTCTTCATTTGAATACCAGTGATTCAATTCATCTTGTTTTACAACATTGCAAGCTCTATCTTCTGATTTATTCAATAGAACATATACAAAAAATTTCGCTTCTTCATATGGCATATTGAAATCTTTTTCCAAGACTGCAATTATTCCTGAAATGGTTCCCTTTATTACAATTTCTTGATTTTCCATAATTCTCCCCTTTTAACAAAATTAAATATCATTCAAATATATTTTTATATCTCAATTCCCATCTGCCTATACACTTCCTTCTTCTGCTTCTTATAAAATGGATAGTCATGATCTGCCCTTACCATTCTCGGTGTCATATAGCTATCACCATATTTCTGTCTAAGTATAGGCTCATATCCCACAGGAACTGGTACCTCTATATACTCAAATGGCATATATATACTCTCACTATAATATTCCTTAGGATATACGTCTGCAGGACGCAGACATGCATGATCAGTCATTATAGCTACCTTATCGGAATCAGCATCTGTATACAACATCCGGAATCTTTCCGAAAGTTCAAATATCTGAGTCTTTATATTCCTGCTATCATCAAACTTCACATTATACTGCCGTTCTATTTCCTGTATGCTTTTCTGTACCTCTGGCATATTTCTATTTTCCTCATTAACCAGCTGTCCAAATATATCAAGCACCTTTAATATCTGGCACTGTATTTCATCCTCTTCTTTATCTGGCGCCACATAGTCAAGTGGGAATATATCAAGTCCTACTATATATGGACATCCATAGAACTCATCCTGTTCTTCTTTACTAAATCTTATTCTCTTTCCATTTACTATTCTTGATGTAAAGGCTTCCCAGCCTTCGTCTGTATGTATATTAACTATGTTGTAACCTGGCATCTCTTTCTCTGCTATACTACAGAACTTGTTATAATCTGGTCTTTTCATGGTAATATCCATATCATCATCCCATGGAACGAAACCTTGATGTCGTACGGCACCAAGTAGTGTACCCCAGTCTGCAAAATACTGTATATTATTCTTTTTACATACTCTGTCAACTTCCATAAGCACCTTCATCTGGGCTGCCCATGTTTTCTTCATCATACTTTCTATATAAAAGCCATCTCTTATCTCTCCTTCAAGATATCCTTCTGGTATCTGCATAACTTATCCTTTCTTCATTGGTTATTCTCCATTAACAACCTTGCATACACAACATCCATCATTTCATCAATATCAACTGAATGTTTCTTATCCATAATATACCCATATTCATTATCATTAAAGCTTGTTTCATTATTAATATCAATAATCCTATTGATGTATATGGCACCATTAACCCTATAATATTTTTTCATATCCTGTCTTCGAATTGTACTTGATAAATCTAACAGTTTTTCAAGCTTCATATCTTCACCTATCTGTCTTATCAGCACTGGCGAATCATTAACCTCACTTACAGATACAAGCGATTTCACTTTCTTATCACAGAATTCCTCTATTGCACCTTTGATATCATCTGTATTTCTAAGCGGTGAGGTTGGTTGAAGTAATATCAGAATATCATACTCACAACCTCTGCATTTCATCTCATTTATTGCATGTAACACAACATCAAGTGTTGTTGACCAGTCCTGTGCCAACTTATCTGGTCGTATAAAAGGTACATGTGCTCCATATTTTACTGCAACATCTGATATTGTTTTACTATCAGTCGATACAATTATATCATCTATATATCTGCATTCTCTTGCAGCATCTATTGTATGTGCTATAAGTGGCTTTCCACACAAATCTATTATATTCTTATTTTTTATTCCTTTACTTCCACCTCTGGCAGGAATAAGTGCCATAATTCTTTGATTATTATACATTGTCCTTTATCTCCAGGTCATAGAATTGTTTTTGCAAGTTCTTATCCCATATATCTGATGCAAGTATATTCATAAACTTTTCAGTACTTGTTCCATCTCCAAACTTAATGCTTGGTTTTCTATATTTTTCAATGATATCTATTGCCTTACATATATCTTTTTTATTTTCTGTAACCCATTGCACATTAGTAAGTTCTGCAAGACTATATCTGTTTTTCTGTCTTGTTCCTATATCTATAGCCGGAACACCATATAATCCGGTTTCCCGTATTCCTGCACTCGAATTTCCTATCATAAACTGTGCATTTCTAAGAAGACTTAGAAAATATTCAAATCTTATAGATGGATATACTTTTATATTAGGCATATTTTTAAATCTGCTATATTCGTTCAATATAATTTCTGTTCCATAGTCATTATTAGGATATATGACTATATAATTCTTTCCAGATTCAATCACTCCGTCTACAACTTCTCTGATATGCTGACCTATCTCATCATGCTCTGTTGTTACCGGATGATACATTAGAATACCATATTCTTTAAATGGTATCTGATAATACGCTCTTACATAATCTATATCTGGAAGCTTATTAGATAACATAAGATCTATATCTGGTGACCCTATTATATATATCGAATCAGGTTTCTCTCCAAGCTGTATAAGTCTGTTACGCGCCTCTTCATTGGATGCCATATGCACATGTGACAACTTAGTTATAGCATGACGCAGTGAATCATCTATCGTTCCGCTAAGTTCTCCTCCTTCAATATGTGCTACCAGAATATTGTTCAAAGCACCTACTATAGCACCTGACATAGCATCTATCCTGTCACCATGAACAACTATCATATCCGGCCTGTTTTTTGAATTAGATATATACCCTGTCATATCACATATAATATTGCCAAGATTATAGCTCATGCTTTTTGAATAATGCTGTCCAAATGCAATGTATGTATGTGAATATCCATCCTTTAGTACTTCATTGTATGTACTTCCATACTGTTCCAACAGATGCATCCCTGACACATATACATCTGCCTCATAATCATCACTTACATCAACTGCTTTAATAAGCGACTTAATCTTACCATAATCGGCACGTGTTCCTGTGATAAATAGAATTCTTTTCATATAATGTTACGCTTTCTTTTATTGAATATAAATTACATTTATTATATACTTAATGCAGCTTTTAAACAAGTAATTATATATATTGTGAGGTACGCTATGACAAGTAAATTCAACATTGGAAATATTGAAATCGGAGAAAACTGTAAGCCGCTTGTTATCCCTGAGATTGGAATTAATCATAATGGAAGCCTTAAGGTTGCCATGAAAATGGTTGATGCAGCTTACAGAGCAGGTGCAAGACTTATTAAACACCAGACACATATAGTTGAAGATGAAATGTGTAGTGCAGCAAAAAAAGTAATTCCTGGTAATTCTAATGATTCTATATATAAAATAATGCAGGATTGTGCTCTCTCAGAAGATGAAGAACTCGAATTAATGAAATATACTGAATCAAAGGGAATGGAATTCTTAAGCACTCCATTCTCTCGTGCTGCTGCTGTAAGACTTGAAAAATTCAATGTAAAGGCATTCAAAATAGGTTCTGGCGAATTAAACAATTATCCTCTTATAGAGCATATTGCTGAATATGGTAAACCTATGATTGTATCAACAGGCATGAATGATATTAAAAGCGTTGCAACAGCGGTTAATATTCTAGAAAAAAAAGGGGTTCCTTATGCTCTCATGCATACAACTAATATTTATCCAACCCCTGCACATCTTATAAGACTCGGTGCTATGCAGGAATTAATGAAAGAATTCAATGGTGTTCCAGTCGGATTATCAGATCACTCGCTTAATAACAATGCATGTATAGCTGCTATAGCACTCGGTGCTAAACTAGTAGAACGTCACTTCACTGACACCATGGACAGACAAGGACCTGACATTGTATGTTCTATGGATGAAGCCAATCTCAAGCTGCTTTTACAAGCTGCCAAAGAAGTTCCTTCTATGTTAGGTGGCAAAAAAGAAGCTGCCAAAGAAGAACAGGTAACTATTGATTTTGCTTTTGCATCATGTGTAACAATTAAAGACATAAAAGCTGGAGAGGCTTTCTCAATAGATAATATTTGGGTAAAACGCCCAGGTACTGGTGAGATACTTGCCAAAGACTTCGAGTCACTTATCGGGAAGCATGCTATTAAGGATATTCCTACTGATACTTTATTGTCTTGGGGTATGATTAATTAATATTTTGAATTTATTGACACTCATACCTTATTATAACTATATTAAACATATTTATTTTGTAATTTTTTTCGGAGGCGCTAACCATATGCTTACATTCCCACCAGAATATTTCCAACCAGAAACCCGCGATGGTTTTTATATAGATTCTAAAATGAAACATGCCTGGGCTGCACAGCTTGAAGTTCTTGAAGAAATTAAGCGTATATGTACACTTCATGATATACGCTTTTTTGCTGACTGGGGGTCTTTATTAGGAGCTGTAAGACATCATGGTTTTATTCCATGGGATGATGATCTAGATATAGGTATGTTAAGAGATGATTATATGCGTTTTCTAAATATTGCACCAGCAGAACTCTCTCAGTTCTTCGAACTTAAAAGCCTGTATAACGATCCATCTCACGATAATGTCAAGTGTCGTGTCATAACTGGACGATTCATGAACTTTGATAAAGATTATCTTCTTAGATTCCACGAATGTCCATATGTCATTGGCATTGACATATTTCCTATCGATTATATACCAAGAGATAACACACGTATGAAGGAACAGACAGAGCTTATAGAACTAGTTATGAGCATAGCTGCCAGCATCCCACATGAGCCTCCTTATGGTGAAGAAGCTATAAACCTGATACATAACCTTGAACATTCTTTAGGAATAACTTTTAATTGGAATAATCGCATATTTCATGAACTAAAGAAGCTTGTAGATATACTATCATCTTCCTGTCCATCAAAGGACGCCGACGAGGTATGCTCTATGATTGATCTTGCTGGAGGATGGGATTATCATGCTCTTAAAGAATGGTACGCTACTTCTTCTGATATGCCTTTCGAGAATACTAGCATTCCTGTACCAGTTGGATATGATGGTATATTAAGAATAAAATACGGTGAGGACTATATGACACCTATACAGCGGTCAAGCTCTCATGATTATCCATTCTATAAAAAGCAGGAAACCGCTCTAAAGGATGTTATTGAACAGCAATTCAATATACATATCACCGATGATGAATTTCAGGAACTTCTAAAGCAGAAAATCTCAGAATCCCTGAATTCATGACATAATGTGCGAAAACCCGACAGTCCGGAAAAGCTACAGCTTTTTCGGACATGCACGGCGGAGTAAATAATATTTTAATACAACAAGCGCAAAAGAAAAGAAAGCGGCTGCTTAGCATTACGAAAGAGCAAAACTAATTAAGGTAGTTCTGTGGCAGATTCGTAAATATATCCGTCGCCCCAAAATATTTATACCCATCAAGTGCTGCTTCTTTTAACTCCCTGCCATCATTAAAAAACGGTTCATCTACATTCCATGCCCTGACAGGCATATCCTTCATATCCTCTGGCAGCTCATATACAAGTCCGCCTATATATGGATGAAATGCCTCTGCACCAGTCTGCCTAGCCATAGTTATACACTCTTCCAGCGATACTGCTAAAACACCTGTCTTTGCATTACTATCCAGCTGCTTTATTATAGATACTGATTCTGCTAGAAATGATGACCACACTATATGACTTTCCATATCATGTTTTTTTACAAGCTCCATAGCTTTCTTTTCTATTCCTGCATATCTTACCACACTTGTCTTAAGCTCTATATTGATACGCTGTCCTTTATCTTTACAATATGGCTTCATCATGACAAGAACCTCTTCAAGTGCCGGTATCTTACATGTCTTTCCATCATTTGCCTGTATATCTATGGACTTAATCTCATCAAATGTACACTTGCATACTTCTTTATCTATACCTGTTACTCTCTTAAGATTCTCATCATGGAACACAATGATTTCGCCATCTGATGTAAGCTGTATATCCAGCTCTATTCCAGCAATTCCAGGAAGTACAGCTGCTGCCCTGAAAGCCTCCAGTGTATTTTCAGGATATAATGTACAGCACCCTCTATGTGCCCATACAGCTGGCAGAGGCTTCCTATCTCCCTGTTTCATAAACAATGCCTGTTTTGTATCATATATCGGTCTGTTCCATGCCATCCATCTCTCCATAACATCTGCCATGGCTGTACTTATATAATCACTTGTATCATCTATCTGGCTACTTATCTTGCTATAGCTTTCAATTTTTACAAGAAATTCTCTTAACTCATACTGAAGTCCTGAGCCTTCATATGCATATCTATATTTTTCTATCTTATTAGGATCTTCATATCTTATCTCGAACTCTTTTGTAAGCCACCATGGAGACTTTGCAAGTATATATCCATTCGTTCCTGTTATTAACAGCTGTCCCTCCGTCTTTGCTCCAAGTCCTGTTTTAACAATCGCTGTTTTATCATTATAATCTATGAACGCCTTTGTATATGCATCTACTCCATTCTGTGCCCTCACGCACGTAAATGATATATTATCGTATGTACATCCCATAAGCTCAAGAACAGGAAGAAGGCCATAGCTTCCGAATTCCAGAAAGCTTCCATTATAAATATCATTCATATATTCTCTTGTGTTAAGCTTGGTTAATCTCGAAAATGCAGCCTCCACATCAACTATTCTTCCTATTTTTCCACTTTTAGCTGCATTGATAAGAGCCTTGTATCCAGGACAATACTTAGTCTTTAAAGCTTCCATACACACGAGACCATTTTTCTTAGCAAGTTCTATAAGCTCTTTTACATCACTCTTTTTTAGTGCCATAGGTTTTTCACACAACACATGCTTTCCTACCTCTAGTGCTCTCCTGCTATACATATAATGAGTTTCGTGAGGTGATGCAATATATACTGCATCAACATTTTCTAAAAATATATCTAAGTCAGACGTATAAACAGGTATACTATGCTTTACTGCAAATTTTTCTGCACTTTCTATTCTCGGATTGTATACACAATATACTGATGAACTCTCTACTCCCTGCAGTGCTGTATCTACGAATCTCGATGCTATTCTGCCTGTTCCTATAATGCCTATATTCATATTTTTCTTTCCTCACAAGTTCTATAAATTACATTTATTTTTTATGTTATGATGTACTAGAGTTGCCACACCGCTATGCAATTCTCGCAATCTTTAAACACCATTTACGCATTATCTATACTCTCTGCCATATATTTACCTATATCGCATATAGTCTTTAACACAGCCCCTGTCATTGGCTTTGGAAAACTATTAACACATGGATATGTTTCAAAACTCAGTGTTCCATTGAACCCTGTATCTTTCAAACCTTTATATAATCTTTCCCAGATCTGTCCATCGTCTTTACTGTTTCCAAATGTATAAGGCATCTGATGAAGATCTCCTATAGCGTCATTTTCATGAATATGCAACACCTTAAGTCTGCTCCCCATTACTTTTATGAATTCATAAGGATCTCTTTTTACCAACTGCAAATGTCCAGTATCCAGACAGAATCCAAAAAGTTCTTCACCTGCCATCTCATTAAGTGTATCTATATACCATACTGCATCATATGGATCTGCACATACACCTTCCACTATTCTCTGCCCCATACCCTCGTAAAGGTTCTCGAAACACACTCCAACCTTACACTGCTTCAACATCGGTATAAGCATTTTAAAGTATGCTATATTCATCTTCTTTTCTATATCTTTATTATATTTATACTGCATTTTAAAAGGGTGTATAACAACCCATGGAACACCAAGAACACTTGCTATATATATACTTTTAGGTATAACTGTACCTTGCATATAATCGTTTTGTTTATCTCTTCCTTCTACCCTGACAGGATAAGGTGCATGCATCTGCGATGGACATATTCCATATTTATTCATAGCTTCAACATACTGGCTAAAATATACACCTAACTCTTCGATTGATGCATCAAAAAACTGATTAACATTACCTGCATATAAATCAGAGTTCTTAAGAAATGTATCTATATTAATATCTACCCTTGTAAAACCAGCATCACTTATAAGCCTGAAGCCCTTATCTATATCCATTTCGGGTAATATTCCCTTGGTCTGTACACCTATATCTAACATACTTGTTTTCTCCATTCTATTCTGATGTCTGTTGTAAATATGCATTATATAAATTCACATAATCATCCAAGATATATTCTATTCCCATATATTAGAATTGTCCACTTATTGTATCATAATTCATATTTTATTCTATAAAACATAGCCTAAATCATTTCAATATATTTAGGGCAAATACCACTAATTTATGATATAATCCAATTGAGTTATATATTAACAGATTTTATATACAATATACAGGAGTTTCGTACAGGAATATGATTAACAATAATATCACTAACATCATAATAACTGCATCTACATACATGGACAATGAACAATATGATAAAGCCATTAAAGATATATCTTTAGGCATCTCTTATGATCCTGACAACTATGAACTTATATTCATGGAGGCTTTATGCAAAGAAAAACTTGGCTTTATAGAATACGCATACTATGACTATCGCCTTGCCATATATCTTGCAAAAAAAAGTCCAATTACTTCATCTAATAACGACTTAACTATAATACAGGAACAATTTAATAGAATGTGCTCATATTGTAGCGCAGATAGCTATAAGCTTGGTAAAGCCCTTGAAAATCTAATTATGGAAAGAATCCGCCTTAAAGAATATAATAACACTTTCGAATTTCTTAAATTATTCATATATGATACTAACTCATTTTCTGCTAATATAAACCTGACAGAAAAAAATATGCTTCTTTTTATGATGCTTGAAATTTATAACTGTGAACATTCCCATAGTAATGAACAGAATTTTCGTGATATTTTTCAAAGGTTTAATAATAGTTACGATGAATTTTACTCAATATACTACCCACTTAAATTTGCATTAAGACGTATATGGTTTGGCATTGATTATAATAAACAAATAGAACTTATAAAATATATACAACAATATAATATATCAGCTGATATGCTTGCTGTACTTACTAAATACTGTATAGAATCTCACTACTGGTATGATGCTTTCAATAAAATTACTCTTATGATTAAGCCTTACTTTCCAACACATTCTATACAGATGCATGAATATAGCCAATTACTTATTTCTACGAATTCCAATATTTCGGAACCATGCTTACAATGTGATGATTTTAATAATAATGCTGCTGTGCATTATCTTAATTACAGAAGTATATCTATTTCTACATCACAATATTCCAAAGTATTACCACGTACGCTTGACTCTTCTCGTATCAGTATAATTTTTTGTACTAATAGCGATATATATGCTAATGAATGTATTATGTATCTTAAACATTTACACATTCCAGATAATATGACCCTTGATATAATTCCTGTCATTAACGCACCTTCAATGACTTCTGGATACAATGCTGCTATGAATTATAGCGATGCCAAATATAAAATATATATACACCATGATACATTTATTATAGATCAATCAATCCTTTCTAAGCTTATAAAAATATTCAATAGTGATCAAAACATAGGCATGATTGGTAATATTGGCACAACACATATGTGTCCTTCCGGCAAATGGTATGAAAGCAATCTTTTATATAAAAGAGGAAACTTTTACAACGACGGCATACTCAATATACAGCTAGCAATGTCTACATATACCAAAGACAGCTATGAACATGCCGATGGCATAGACGGAATATTTATGTCCACTGATATAGATATCCCATGGAGAGATGATTTATTTGATGACTGGCATTTTTATGATATATCTCAAACCTACGAATTCAGAAAAGCTGGACTTGAAACAGTATTTCTAAACAACCCACATATGATTCTGTTACATGAGCCTAACACAACTAAAGATAACCTGGCATTGTATAATTATTATGCAGATATATTCCTTAAAAATTATTCTGTTAATTAGAACAATCCTATCTATAATATTAAGTTTTAAATATAAAAGTGAAGCAACAGATTACTGTGCTCCACTTTTATATCTACTATACAAATACTCTATACTATATAATCCATATGATAGTGATCCCAATAGCATTTATATTGTATTCCCATATCTTCTAACTGTTTTCCTATTATTTCATAGTTAAGATTGCATATCCATACATTTCTTTCATCTGGAACGAGTGATAAGATTTCTTCTGGTGGTTTAATAGGAATTCCCATAAACCTCTGTCCCCATTTTTCTGCATTGTTGTCTACTATAAAATCCGGTCTATAAAGCTCCCCCCATGCTTCCATATAACTTTGTGCCATTCTCCCTGAACCAAACAATATAAGTTTTTTTCCTGATTGGTTAAGGTATTCTCCTGTCCTGTAGCAATTCTCATTCCATTCCTCTGCAACTGATTTCAAAAGTCTAAGCGTATTATACTGTAACTGCACAGGAATTCTCTTCCACAAACCTTTAGTATCAAAAATATAATATCCATCATACCCACACCTGCAAAGCATCCCTATGGCATGTACCCAGTCAGTTGATGGATATCCTCTACCAGTTGTGAATGTATAAGGCATCTGATGCATATCTTTTATTCCATCATTATCATTAACATGAACAAGTCCAATATATCCTTTACACATCTTTATCATATCTCTTATATTAATTCCAAGAAGGTTCGAATGTCCAATATTCAAGCATATTTTCCAATCTATAGATGAACATAACAGCCTTATTCTTTTAACCAATGATACTAGTACTGTACTATCCGAATATTCATTATGATAAAATCTATTGTTACAATATGTATAGCCATTCTCTATATTTATCGCTATGTTAATATTACCAAGCCATCCAGAACTCTCATTTACAAGTTCTTCCAATACAGCTGCTTCATTAACACCTTCTGTTTCTACCACTATATATGAGGCATTACATTCTATGGCTTTGTCTACTATATTTTTAAATTCTTCAGCTGCATTTTCCTTCAGAATGTCTTTGCTTACTTCTTTTTCATTTTTTTCTATTACCATGTTTCTTAAACGAAATACGACTCCTGATATTTCAACTCCTGCCGCTTTTATTTCATCTAATTTATCATAATTCTTTATACTAAGTTCAATTTCTCTGAATCCATTTTCACATATTTTCTCAACTGATAATCCATCTGCATATTGAATTCCTGCTTTCATCATCCGCTCCTTCTATTAAACATCTATACTATTAAGATATCTGTCATGTTCCATCTTAAACTTTTCAATAAATTCTGACATAAGTACTGACTCACCTGCTGTAAGCTTATAATCTTTCTTATCTGTACCATTTATTTTGGAAACAAAATCACTTATTTCGTATCTAAGACCATCCCCCTGAAATCTAGGTTCATAGTGTTCTATTCTAGAAGCATCCTCATATCTTACATCAAACTGTTTCATAAGCCACCATGGAGATTGTGCTATAATATATCCTTTTGTTCCAGACACAACAAGCTGCCCTTCTGTCTTAACTCCAACGCCTGTCCTGACAGTTGCAAATCCATTCTTATATCTTATATTAACTTTAGTATATATATCTACACCTTTATCATCATATATACTATCGTATGAAACTGCTTCATAATTCAGACCAAGCAGTTTTATAACAGGAACCAACACACTTGGACCAAATTCAAGAAAAGAACCACCAAATATGACATCTTGTCGTTCTCTTGATTCTGGATCTGCAAGCCTAGTAAACGATGCCTCTACATCTACTATCTCACCAATCGTACCCGACTTAGCAATATTAATAAGTTGTTGAAAACCTGGGCAATATGCAGCTTTAACTGCCTCCATAAGAACAACCTTGTTATTCTTTGCAAGCTTATATAACTCTTCACTTTCTCTCCTTGTAAAGGATAATGGTTTTTCAGAAAGAACATGTTTATGCAACCATAAAGCCTTTTTGGCATATTCATAATGTGTCTGATTTGGGGAGGCTATATACACAGCATCTACATTATCAAGAAAATGTTTATAATCATGTGTATAGCATTTAACCCCCTCTTTGATACTGAATATATCTGCGCTTTCCTTCATTGGATTGTATGCACACTCTATATTCAGCCCACTAACATACTTAGATTCTGCAAGAAATCTCGGTGCCATACGCCCTGTACCAACTACACCTATTCTTACAATACTATGTTTATTACTTCTTAAAAATGTAGATGATATACCTGGTGTTCTATCAAGATATATAACTTTACAAAAAGCTTCAAGATAATCAAATGTTCCAACCCAGTCTGAGCCAACTGTGAATATATCAACATCATATTTTTGTATATCTTCTATCTTCTGTCCTTCATGATCCTCAACGATTATCATATCAGCAAAACCAGTCTTTCTTACATTGTCAATTCTTTCAATGATAGAATCAACAACATTCACCTTTCCTCTGGCCTCATCAAAATGTTCTGTTGTAACTCCAACTATAAGATAATCACCTAATTTTTTTGCTTTTTTTAGTAAGTTATAGTGGCCTTCATGGAATAAATCAAATGTTCCATATGTGATTACTTTTTTCATCTATCGATTTCCTTATCTACTGTCTACGATATCCAATATCTCCTTTATTCTATACACATAATTATATTTTTCTTTAACTTTTTTGTATCCATTTAATGCTATACTTTTTCTTTCATCTTCATGCTTAAGATAATATTCACATTTACTAATACAATCCTCAACGCTATCATACATTACCATGTCTTCTCCCGGAACAAAATCCTTAAGAAAATCACTTTGATAGTTAGTTAATAAAAATCCACCTGCTCCCATTATGTCTATTGCCCTTAATGGCATACCACTTCGTATACTTCTTAATGTTATATTAAGGTTTATCTTGCTATATCTAAATACAAGCGGCATTATATTATAATAATCAACGCTCCCCATATTATTAACATAAGGCAAATATGGCGTTTCGTTATGTGTATATATATTTGTTGTAAACCTTTGTGATACTTCTGATATTATCTTTTTTCTTTCAAGCTCTGCTATTTTCCTTGCTATAAAATAATTTGAATATATATATTTAGACGTTTCTATTCCATCTTTATTTTTATGATAAGGGATTATCCTCTCTATATCCTTCATTATATCATCAGTTAACAATTCATCAATAAAATAATATCCATACACCTTCATCTGTGTTTCTATTATGGAATCAAGATATCCCTTCGTATATGACGATACACCTTTCAGCCTATCATAATATGTATATTTTTCATCATACATTGAACCAAGAAAAGAAACATCGCATGTTAGTTTTTTCTGTGAATTTTCATCGCATTTCATATTATTCATTCTATCTACATTAGTAGCCAGCGGCATATAATATACAGTATCTATTCCTCCGCTTTTTAACTCATTATATAATATACTATCAAATATAAACACGTAATTATTCTGATTAATAAGTGAATAAGAATACAAAGATACTAATGGGCTGTCATAGACAACTGATATATACTTTACATTATATCTTTTACAATTATTTGATATAATTGGATAATAATTAATGCTAAATACATAATCATAACCTTCTTTAATGAGATTATCAAAAAAATTATCAAAAGAAACATTCTCTCTATCCATTATTGCATCTGTTTCTACCTTTTTCACAGTATAGCCTAATCTTTCGAAACTCTCTATAATATCTCTTCCACCATATACATTCCATTCAAATATCAATACACTTCTTTTCAATATTTTCAATTCCTTTATAAAAAACATTTTGAACTTTATCTATTGCTTCCAGATACGAATTGCTTACATTAATTCCCTTTTTAGCTATATCATTCCATAAAACATTTTTTTCATCATATAAATCATATAACTCTACCGTTTCAGTCTGCCTTGTATAACTTTCTATAAGATTAATTTCTGAATATTTATCAGCTTCATCAACTAGCTTATCAATATCATACATGCATTTTTCCTTTTCATCTTCATTTGAAGACTTACATAATAATTGGTAACACTCTATGCATTTTTCAAATATGTTTTTTAGATTTTTACAATTTGCTATATTTTCTTTAAAAAGATTAATGAGTTTTTCAGCCTCTGATTTCTCGAATAAGACCTCTGTATTCTGTATATACTGTCTAAAATTAAAATCTCTTTTACAATATTCATCTATAGCTTTTTTTAGACTCATATGCTTTGCTCCATGAATCAAAGCTCCTCCCTCGGTTGAATTTATCATATTTAACTCAGTATCATGAGAAATAAAATATTCATACCAGTCCCTATAGCTCTTAAAATTTATATAAGTTAATAATTCTTCCCCATTAGCTCCTTCTATTGTTGTATACTGACTTTCTTCAGCATCTGACACAGGTGTTTCTTCATATACAGTTGACGCATGTTTTTTGTTATCTGTAAAAGCAAGATCCTGACCTATAACAATTATGTTTTTGAAGCCTAGATATCTTGCTATTGAAAAAGCAGAACATGCAACAGAACCACCAACATCTATAGCATCATTATTCTTTCCAAGTGAATTCAGGCTATCATATATATACCTTGAATTATTATACAATATAAGCTTTGCTCTATTATTCTCTAATACATCATGCGTTGAACATTCATTATAAAAGAAAGGAATGTCATTAATCATATCATCTTCAAATAACACTCTTTCCTTATTAGGATCCAATGTAACAAATGCATCTGGTAATATATTATGCTTCAACATCATTCGTATTGAGGAATCCACTCCAAGTATGAATGCTTTTCCTTTTGCATATTTAAGTTCTTCTATATTCTTATCTAGTGATGGTCCTGCAGCTACTATAATAGCTGGTATATCGGATACATCATTTCCAAATTGTTTTTTTAATCTATATATATCTGTTCCTTCTACCATATACTCCATATTCAATATAGAATTATTTGTTGACAGATTGCTCCATTTTATTATTGAATTATCATTTAATCTTATATCTGTTAACGCATTTCTGCATAATTGTTCCATATTCTTTATCTGTGTTGCATATAGAACATCATATCCCGGAGAACAATATGACTCAATATTGCCTATATTGGTGTAATTAATGTGTGCTTTAATCACATCTTTTATATAACTTGTATTCAACCCTTCTACTATATAATACAAATTATCCTTTGTTAGTAAATCTTCCATATCTGTATATATATAATTATATTTAAATATATTAACATCTGGCTCATACACCATTATAGGAATTTCTTTATCAATGCTCTTAACAAGTTGCCTTATATATGAATTATTTGCCATTCCATATATAACAACTAGATTGTAATATTTAACATCCTTAATCTGTTCAATCCAACTTGATTCTGCTATATTATTACGAAATACACTATTCAGATATACCAGACCATTAGCAGTATTCACTGCTATATTACTGTCAATATCTATTACTATATTATTATCTTCTTTGATATTATCTTCACTAATATCAAAAAAGTTCTTATATATATTTCTTTTAATTTCAGGAATACATTCTTTATTACTTATACAAAACTCTGAATTAATATTTTTTTCATTAATATATTCAATATTCTTGCCCAATACCAGTTCACTTATTGTATCTGCTATACCTATGACACTTTGAGCATTGTAATTAACCGATATTCTTTCGATTAATTCATTCCAATTAATTTTTTCGAGTATTCCATTTTTTATTAAATTCTGAACTTGACCTGCCCATACAGGTATATACGAAAATGCTTTAGCATCATTCTTATATAAATTATTTCTATAATTAATTATTGATTTAAACACATTATCATTCATTATCGCCTCATATCTAAAAAAGCTGGCCATATAGACCAGCTTAATATCATATAATATTTACATTACTGAAGTAATGATACTACTCCTTGTGTCTGCTGATTAGCCTGTGCAAGCATAGACTGTCCTGCCTGTTGAAGAATATTATTCTTACTATATTCAACCATTTCTGATGCCATATCTGTATCACGGATACGTGACTCAGCCGATGATGTATTCTCACTTGTTGTATTAAGATTATTAATAGTATGTTCAAGTCTATTCTGAATAGCACCAAGCGCAGATCGCTGTGTTGATACCTTTGTAATAGCCACCTGAATTGCTGACATCGCCTTACCAGCTACTGAGAAATTACTCACCTTAACTGAGTTGACACCAAGACATGTAGCATTCATCTGACCAATACTAATGATAATATTCTGACCTGATAGCGAACCAACCTGAAGATTCATTCCTTTAAACGAACCATCCAACAGATTCATAGAATTAAACTGTGTTGTTGACTGAATTCTGTTTATCTCTGACGTTAACTGATCCATCTCCTTACCAATAGCTTCCCTATCTGTAGAAGTATTAGTATCATTGGCTGCCTGTGTTGCAAGTTCATTCATTCTCTGTAAAATGGAATGTGTCTCACCAAGAGCACCTTCTGCTACCTGAATAAGTGAAATGCCATCCTGTGCATTATTAGCTGCCTTGTCAAGACCTCTTATCTGACTTCTCATCTTCTCCGAGATTGAAAGTCCTGCTGCATCATCAGCTGCTCTGTTTATCTTATATCCTGACGATAACTTTTCTGTTGATTTAGACATAGAATCTGTGACGATTCCTAACTGTCTGTTTGTATTCATAGCTGAAAGGTTATGTTGTACTACCATTTATTTATCCTCCTTGATTCCTATCTATTTGCATCCTATGCATATATATTATACTATATCATGATGATTCAATAAACACCATTTTCATTATTTATATATTTTATCGTCAATATCCAGCTTTTCTTAACCCTATATTCATAAATTTTCAATAAAATTTGCAAATTTACAAATATATTGTGAGTTATTAAAAAAAGTAGCGGTCAAAAGACCGCTACTTTTTTTACAGTAGTAACTATGATTAGCCGAGAAGTGAAAGAACACCCTGGTTAGCCTGATTAGCCTGTGCAAGCATAGACTGTCCTGCCTGCTGAAGGATGTTGTTCTTGCTATACTCAACCATCTCAGATGCCATATCTGTATCACGAATACGTGATTCAGCTGCTGATGTATTCTCACTTGTTGTGTTGAGGTTGTTAATAGTATGCTCAAGTCTGTTCTGAATAGCACCAAGTGCAGATCTCTGTGTTGATACCTTTGTAATAGCTTTCTGAATTGCAGACATTGCCTTACCAGCTACTGAGAAACTAGATACTTTAACAGCACTAATACCAAGGCATGTAGCATTCATCTGATCGATACTAATTGAAATCTTCTGACCTGATAATGAACCAACCTGAAGATTCTTTCCTGTAAATGTACCGTCAAGAAGATTCTTAGTATTGAACTGAGTTGTTGACTGAATTCTGTTAATTTCTGATGTTAACTGATCCATCTCTTTGCTGATAGCATCTCTATCAGTAGATGTATTAGTATCATTAGCAGCCTGTGTAGCAAGTTCGTTCATTCTCTGAAGGATAGAATGTGTTTCGTTAAGAGCACCTTCAGCTACCTGGATAAGTGAGATACCATCCTGTGCGTTAGTAGCAGCCTTGTTAAGACCTCTGATCTGGCTTCTCATCTTTTCTGAGATTGAAAGACCAGCTGCATCATCACCAGCTCTGTTAATCTTGTAACCTGATGATAACTTCTCTGTAGACTTCTGTAATGAGCTAGATACGATGCCCATCTGTCTGTTAGTGTTCATTGCTGAAAGATTGTGTTGTACTACCATAATAGTTTCCTCCTTGAATTCTTAGTGGCGTCCCTGCCACCCATTGATTTTGTTTCAGGATATTTCCTGTTATTTATTATATCGGACATTAGTCTTTTTACTTTAGTCCGTATATAAACTTATTTTAAAAATTTCTCTACTTTTTACTGTCCATGAACTGTGGCTCTGAGCTTACACGGCTCATATTCTGATAATACTTGTTCGCCATGCTTACACTACGCTTGGCAGTCTTAGTTTCCTGCTTGAGTTCACGGAACTTTCTTTCTATCTGCAGCTTGTTTCTTGACTCCTGCGCCTGTATAGTTGCACTTAATGATGATACTTCTTTTATAAGCTGCTGCAGCCTCTGTATATCTGCCTTATAGTTCTGCTTATACATCTCAACATCTGCTTTAACCCTGTCATATACTGACTGGAAGCCTTCATCAAGTGCATTGAGCATATCTATACACTCTGCTTTATTCTCCATGTTCTTCTGGAACTCATCACCATCAAATGTTCCTGATGTAACAATACGTTCCTGTTCAACATTGTAATCAACTATGTCCTGTAATATCTTTTTCTTCTTTTCAAGACTGCTTGTCATTATCTGAAGATAATTCTCTGTCTCCATAGTCATCCTCAACTTTATAATCTTAAACTACCATACATTGATTCTTAAATAGTTGTGGTATATTTGATATTTAAAATCAATATATTATTTATTTCCTGCACGCTTCATGACTTCTTTCCATGTATCGCGCATTCCTCTTAGTTCATCTGTTGCCTTTTCAAGAAGCTCAAGGTCTTTCTTCATATTCGCATCTACAAGTAATCCATATATATACTTATAAAGCTTATCGAAATCCTCTGCTACAGGATACTTATGATTAAGTGTAGCCTGAAATTCTTCTATAATCATCTCTGCCTTAACAATATTAGTATGAGCTTTCTCCATGTCCTTTTTTTCTATAGCAACTGCTGCTATATTACAAAACTTAATAGCTCCTTCATAAAGTAAAAGTGTAAGCTCTGCTGGTGATGCAGTTAACACCTTATTACGATTATACTGTTGAGCCATATTCTGATTATATATCATAGCTTATCCTCTCCCGATGTTCATACATCCTTGTATTTATCAATATTGTGTGCATTACATATAATACATATGTTTATCACTTGTGATATGTTAAATTATATGCAATGCAACACAATGTAATATAAACAAATTATTCTAGATAATATTATACATTAATTACCAATAAATTCAATAATATTATTATATATTTACTTATATTTTCATGTATATTTTTATATATGATGTTAAGGTTCAAATATATTTGTCCCAAAAGCTTTTATTGATATTATCAGCTTCCAAACAGTCCCGACATAGAAGATGACTGTGAATTAAGCTTAGCAAGTGCTGACTCCATAGCTGAGAACTTACTATAGTAGTAATCTTCCCATGTTGATACCTTTGATTCAGCATCACTTATCTTTGTGTTGTATTCTGAATACTGTGTATTCATCTGCTTATCATTGTAAATCGTGTATGCACTGCTTACAGATGATGATGCCATCTTGTTACCAAGATCAGTATATAACTTGGTACATAACTGTGAGAAGAATGAAACTACTGTCTCAGGATCACTTGCAATAGCTGCTCTTAGCTTATCTTCGTTTCCTGATGTAGTTGTATCATCCTTATCACCATCTATATGGTACACACCCTTTTCGTTCTCGCCTGATGCGAAATATCCGAGTGTTGATATACCAAAGCTTGACAGCGCATAGCTCTTGCCATTAATAATAAATGATGATGCCATATCATTCTTTAATGTATTGGCAACACTGTTTAATGTATCATCTTTTCTAAGAAGCGAATCCTTAATCTTTGTCTCCCACTTCTCAACCTCTTTATCAGACATAGCATCCTTTTCTTCATCTGTTAAAGGCTCATATCCCTTAGAGCTGTCTGCGTTATAAGCCTCATCCATAGACTTGATAAGCTTGTTGTACTCTGTGAACATGTCCTTGATAGACTTGTATATAGCATCTACATCTGTGTCCGTTGTTATAGTAACTGATTCATCGCCCTTTGTTTCTGCTGTAGCCTGGATAGTAAGGCCATTGATAGAGAATGTGCTTGTGTTGCTGGTGAACTCAGCACCATTAAGTTCTATCTTTGCATCCTGACCATTTATTCTTACTGCACCTACAGAATCTGAATATTCTCCTGCTTTAGCATTGCCATTAGCATCTACCATCTTAGAATACATCTCATAGCTATTCTTAGCTTTAGCCTGATACTGGCTTGTAAGTTTAGCTTTAGTCTCTGCATTTCTACTGTCAACTGTTGCCTGTATATCAGACACACCAGATGCTGAATCTGTCTCTTTCAAAGCTGTTACAGTTGTCTTACCATCTTTTTCTTCTATATTGACATACTGCTTGTTCTTATATTCGGTCATTGTGTCTTTAGCTTCAGTATAGTTCTTGATGTCACTTTCGTAACTGCTTATTGATGTCTTAAGATTGTCATATTTCTTCTTATCCTCTTCACTGAGTTTGGATACATCGAAATTGCCATCATCACCCTTATATGCAGCATTCTGTTCTATAGCCGACAGAGCATCTTTAGCATCTTTTAATAAAAGATTAGCCCTTTCTTCTGGTGTCTTATCTTTATATACTTCTGTATCAGCATCTGATGCAGTATATTTTTTTGTGAAAGAATCTACTATCGAACTAGCTTTAGAATATGTAGCAAGTCTCTCTTTCGCAACTGCATCAAAGTTAGTCTTAGCACTTTCATACGCTGTATTGATGATATCGTCTAACTCTGCTGTGTATGTATCTGTATCTGCATTATAATACTTAGCCCACTTAGCATACTCAGCCTGTGATGTCTTATCATTAGTGTATAATCCAAGATTACGCAGTGAATCCATTCCTGCACTATCGTTAGCTACTAATGCGAAATCTCCATCTTTACCAGATGTCTTGGAACTGATAAAAAATCTCTGGTTGTTCTCATCAAAGCTTGCCTGAACGCCTGCTTCTTTAAGCTTGACAACAAACTGATTAACTGTCATGTCTTCTGTTAATTCTATGTTGCTTGTCTCTCCATTAACCGTTACTGATACGCTACCCTGTGATGCACTTCCAGTAACATCTGAAAGCTTGGATGAACCTGTAATATTAGCTTTGCCATCCTTCACAGTACCACCAGTAAGGTAACCTGATGATGCAAGCTTCTTTACCTTAAGCTTCTGTGTACCTGCAACCGCACTTGAGCTTGCTGTTACTGTAGCTACCGTTGAGTTAGATACTGTTGACTTCTTAAGGCTGTATGCGTTAGATAATCTTCCTGCTGACAGCTTTCCACTATAGAAGCTATATATACTTGTATTCATAGTCTTCCATTTTTCCTGTTTCCATGAAAGCTTTGTCTGTGCTTTGACAAGATTATCTTTTTTTAGCTTATATCCTGATACAAGTGCAGATACAAGTGTCTCTGTATCCATACCTGAAACCATACCCGATAATCTGATTGGCATATTATTCCTCCATTCTTATATATTTCTTCATAACATTATGTAATTCTTTATCTCTTCTCATCCACAAGTATACCAGCAAGCTCCCATGCCTTGGCAAGCATCTCAAGTGCCTTTTCTGATGGTATCTCCTTGATAACTTCATCTGTATCCTTATCCTTAATCTTAATCGTAATACGGTTAGTTGGCTCGTTGTATCCGAACTCTGCTACTGTATTATGATTGATAACCTTCTGGATATCTTTAAGCTTCTGCATAGAAGCTTCTTTCTGTTCTTCCTGCTGCTTAAAGCTTGATTGTGCACCACTGTTGCCATTGTTACTGCTGTTGCTGTCTGCATTAGCTTTCTGTGATGTACTCACCTGCATAACTGCAGCTATATGTGCTGCGTTGTTTACTGAATCCTGTGAATTATTAGTTTCTGCTGCTGGTGCTGCACTAACCTTGTTAACCTGTGCAGCCTGCGTTGCGTGGCTCTGATAAGCTGCCTGGCCACTTATCTTCTCAATTCCCATTATCTTTCACCTCCGTGTGCGTATACATATATGAGTGACAGCTTTTCCACATCACCCATACAATCGTCGTAAATATATCAAACCTTATGCCCTGCTAAGAAATCCTTTTCTTTGCATACTGGTCATTAGTTTCTATTTCTTATATCGGCAATACATGTAAAAATATAATACCTGCCTTTTTATTTATCCTGCTTCTTAAACAGGTTATTAAGTGCAGCCACATCTATCTTCTGTGAAGCAGCTTCTTTGTTAGCATCTTTTATCTGTACATATACTTCTTTACGATATATAGGAACGGACTTTGGAGCTGTGATGCCAAGCTTTACCTGATCGCCTTTTATCTCGATTACTGTTATCTCAATATCATCATTGATGATGATTGCTTCGTCCTTCTTTCTTGATAATGCCAGCATTCTACTCCCCCTTCCTTTCGTTAAGAATATCATAAATAGGGTATCTGACAGCATAATCCTCATTATCTGCTATAAGCTGGACTCCCTTCATAGTGTCCGCATTGATTATGATAGGAGCCTTTAAGTTAATAGTCATCTTTGTAAGATCCTCTGGTACTGTAAGTGTACAGAACACTGCCAGATTGGCTGACTGTATGTCCTTACCAAGTGTGTTAAGTATCTCATCCTCCACAACAGGATCATAACCTTTAATGATATACTCCGGCTTCATGACAGGAAGTGCCAATGCTGCCTCATCAAGCGACTGAAGCCACATGATAGCTGCTTCATCTCCCTTTTCTACATCATATATAAGTGTGAATTTCTTGCAATCCTCAAACCCTATAATTCCAAGGTCAAAAGTAACTATTTTATTATCATCAATATCTACAGTGCCAAACCACCTAGTATCAACCTGCATACATACCTCCTTGTTTTTGCGAAGCAAAAATCCGAGCTCCACGCGAGGAGAGGTATTTGCTCCCTTGTTTTTATATACTGAATTTTTCATTTATGGATTCAGCATATTTTTAGCCTATAAAATCCAGCAATGTCTGCTGTACAACCTTACTTGCTGCTGAAAGTGCTGCGTTGTATACAAGCTGTGCTGCTGTATAGTTTACTACCACTTCCTCAAGATCTATATCTTCGTTCTGTGACTTAAGACTTGTAAAGTTAGTCTTCTGTTCTGTAAGTCTTGTCTTTGTAAGGTCAAGACGCTGGATTCTGTTACCTACATCTGACTTTGCATTAGATATCTTCTCCTGATATCCCTGCATCTGTCCGATGCCCTTCTCGAAAGCCTTTGTCATCTGATCCTTTGCAAGATCCTTCTGCTTGTTTAGTCCTTCAAGTATGTCATCAAGCTTCTTCTGGTCGTCAGTACCTGCATACTTTTCTTCCTTCTTCATGCTCTCGACTTTACTTATCTGATTCTCGATATCTACAGTATTCTGCACAGCTGCCATGATATCATCTACATTTCTGCCAAGATATATATCAAAGCTTTCGTCTGCCTGTGTATTAACCTTAAGCTTCTGTGTAAAGTTTACGTTATATTCAATATCTTCGCTCTTCTTTACGTAGTTTATACCTGTAACATTGTCTACACATGTAAAATACATAGTCGGATCAACATCACCCTTTTTGAAGTTGGACTTTTCATACTGTACTGAAAATGAGTTGTTTGTATATGTATTGTTGTATACATTTTCACCAAGAAGTACTTCACCAAGCTGCGAGTTAATAGCTATTTCATCATCACCTGGTATATAGTTTGAATCTGCTGTAAATGTTATACTCACTGGATTGCCGCTTCCATCATCCAGAGAATCTATAGTCTCACCTTTGGCATTTACTATTCCTGTTACATTAGCCGTTCCATCAGCATTCTTAGTTACTGTAGCCACATTTCCACTGGCATCTGTAATCTTAAATGTACCATCAGCATCCACCTCTGAGTAACCCAGCTGTATTCTATGAACTGTAGCCACATTAGGTGTCACTGTCTTGCCATCTGTATCCTTCTTGACATTCAGATTAATGATATCTTCGTTTGTATATGCATTGGTATATACCTTTTTTTCACTGATGCTCTCTCTGTCAAAGCTCTGTGTTATGGTATAATCTGCAGCCGCCGCTTTAACATCTGATGGATATGTGAGGGGTCTGTCTGTAGCAAAGCCTGTAAACACATATCTTCCGGCATAGTCTACATCACCCTGTACATAGTATGAGTTCTTCAGCTTGTCAAGTGTCTGTATGATTGTATTACGCTCATCTGATGAATAAGAATCTGAAGCACCCTGGTTGCAATATGAATACAGCTGGTAAACTATATCATATCCCTGTGCAAGTGCATCCTGCGTAACCGAAAGCCATGATGAAGCATCGGGTATATTCTTATCTACATACTGTGTTACCTGGTCAAGGCTGCTTCTGAGTCTGAGTGCTCTTATAGCTATGATTGGGTCATCAGAAGGCTTGTTAATCTTCTTCTGTGTAGATAACTGTGTATCCATGGTATTTATCTGGTTCTTATTAGCCTGTATATTTGCTATAGAACTGTTTATCATCATCTGATTTGTAACTCTCATATATTCCACCTCGTATCTATATTCATTTAATGTGATATCTGCATTTTTAAAATCTTCTTTTTATGAATAATCTTCTTTTATAAATATTCTTTTGCACTTATCCTGTCTGTGCCTGCGTGCAAAGCATTTATATAAAGATGTTATTAAGTATATCCGGCATATTTCACATTTTATAAGCCTGTCTGGTTAATAAGCTTATCATATATCTGGTTCATAACTGACATCATCTTTGAGTTAAGATTATAAGCCTGCTGGAACTTCATGATATCCATGGCTTCCTCATCTGTATCTACACCCATGACTGAAAGTCGCTGATTCTGTATAGTTGTCTTCATATTGTTGTAGTTTGTTAAAAATGTCTTAGCCTTGCTTGCATCTATAGACATATCACTGACTATAGTTTCAAGGAAGTACGAACCTGTACCACCATCAAAAAGTCTTTCCTTCTGTAATGCATTAAGCTTATCCATAATGCTTGCACTGCCTTCGCCTTCGCTTACTGTTGTCTTTGTTGCAAGCTTGTTGGCATCCTTAAGAAGCTCAGAATTAACTGATACTGTTGATGCTGTAAGTGTCTTTGAATTATCTCCAACTACAAACAACGCTATACCCTTATTAGCAGCATCCTCTGTTTTAGCATCTGATACATATCCACTCTTAAATATGTTGTTGACTGCCTGTGAGAATGTCTGTATGAACTGGTTAAGCTGCGACTGATAGTAAGGAATACCCTTATAGTTAACATTTGATGAAGCCTGTGGATTCGTCTCTGTCACTCTGTTTCCATCATCATCAAGCTTATAGCTGCCATCTGCATTAGCTGCAACTGATTCTATCTCACCATTACAGCCATCCCTTATATCTACAAGTGCCTTAAGCTGACCTCCAAGTGAAGAACTATATATATCAAAAGGATCATCATCACTCCACTGTATGTCATATAATCCTTCTGCATCGCTTGCATTTCTTTTCTGCGTTCTTGCGACTACCTCAAGTGTCTTATAATCATAGTTGTTTACAAGCGACTGTCCATTAACTGTTATCTGGAAAGATGTAAGTCCGTTTGCTATCGGTGTCTCATTAGTTGATATATTGATATACTTTGACAGATTATCCACAAGTGCATTTCTCTGGTCTCTTAAGTCGTTAGCATCTCCATAGCAGGCTTCTATCTGGTTAATCTGCTTATTAAGTGATGTTATATTCTGTGCAAGAGTATTGATGTGGTCTACTGTATCTTTTATCTCATTATTAGCATCTGACTGCACATTTCTCAAGTTAGTTGAGAGTGTGTTGAAATAATCCGACATACTTTTTGCGTTATTTATGAGCTGGTTCTTTGCCGATTCATCAGATGGTGTTATAGTCAGCTGGTTAACTGCTGAAAAGAAGTTGCTGTATTCTTTAGAGAATCCGTTAAGTATGAACTCATTCAGATAGTCCTCTATCTGTGTCATGTAGTTGTTCTTTGATTCATACTGTCCATAGTTAGACATATTGTTTCTATACTTCTGGTCATAGTAGCTGTCTCTTGTCTGATTGATGCCAACAACATCAACACCGGAACCTATAGTTCCGTATGATGAAAATGTTCTTAACGAGTCAGCTGCCTTTAACTCTGCACTCTGCTTTGTATAGCCTTCTGTATTAATGTTTGACAGGTTGTGCGCTGATGTTGTTATGGATGTCTGCGCTGCCTGAAGTCCTTTATATGATATTGATAAACCAAAAAATGTAGATGCCATATTATTTCTCCATTCTTGTTGTTTCCTATAGTCTCTTTAACCAACTTACTGTTTCTAAGTCTGCTGATTGCTCTAAAATAAGCCAGCCATTATTATCAAATCATGATGTAAGTGGCAAAAGGTTCCTCTGTTATTCATCATGCATGTCCAAGTGATGTAACAAGATGTTCTATCATCTCGCTTACTACGTTGATATATCTTGAAGCCGCATTATATGCGTGCTGATACTTAATCATCTTCTGAAGCTCTTCATCAGATGATACACCTGATGTCTGCAGTCTCTGGTTGTCATAACCATTGACCATGGTTGTCTGGTTGTTGACATACTTGGTAAGCACGCTTCCCATCGTAGCAAACTCACCTATATAATCATTGTAAAATGTGTTGAAATCTGCCTTTGCATAGTTCTCAGGGTTAAGTGATGCAAACTTTTTGCTGAATGTATCTATAAGCTCATTTACCTTTGAGAAATCCTCCTTGCCATGCTCTGTAGAAAGAGGGAGTGTACCTACATTCTGTGAAGCCTCAGGATTGACAATCAGATTACCAAGTGTATAGTCAGTTTCAAAGCCGGTAACATTCAGGTTGTTTCTTACATATATTGTACTGCCATCTGCACCTGTGATCTGCTTATATCTGTCTGTACCGTTTCTTTTAAAGAGTTCAACACCTCTTGTTTCATCGTCATCCATGCCATATCCAGCCTTGCTCATATCAAGTATCTTGTATGTCATGCTGTCTATATTCTCTGTTTCTTCCTGATTAGCATCAACATACAGCTTTTCAGATGCTTCATAACTGTATGTTCCATCACCATTTTCTTTTCCGGCAACTACGTTGCCATGGCTGTCATAAAGCACATCATGTGTCGATGCATTGTATACATACTTCTCTGCCTTTAATATATTGCCATCTGCATCTGTGAGCTCTTTTGTTGTATCCATGGTAGTTTCCGGACATAAAACATCATTCATGGCTGTTACTATTCCATTTACAAGCTTGTCAAAGCCTGCTATAGCACTAAGGATAGCTGATGGCTCTATATACTTGTTATAGTAATCCTGCTTCTGCTGATACGCATCCATGGCACTATTATATTCTGCCATACCCTGCTCTGTTGAAAGATCATAGTCTGCTCTTTCAGGCATTACTGGAATATCTGTGTAGTTTACCTCTATAACACCTCTTGCGATAAGCAGTCCTTTAAGCTTGCCTTTATCTGTGTCATTGGCATTGTTTGCCTGCTTGTCAAAGTTATATACATCCTGCTGATATCCCTCCCACTGAGGTATAAGCAGTCCATATGTTCCTTCTTCTCTTACGCTCATCTTTGCGATATCATTTTTTGTTATAAATGGGACATTCTCAGCACTAACTATTACTTCGCCATCCTTTGTCTCATAATAATCAATATCTATATACTTACTAAGCTCATCAAGTGCAAGATCTCTTGAATCTCTTAAATCGTTCGCACGCTCCACACCTTCCGCTTCGACCTTAACGATGCCTTTGTTAAGATTATATATCTTCTGTCCAAGTGAATTAATCTTTTCCACCATGTTGTTTACTTCGGTATTCAGCGTAACCTGATAATCCTTAAGTCCACTATATATAGCCTCTGAACGGTCTATGAATGCTGTAGCATTCTGTATAAGTGATGACCTGGCTATAGTACTTGTTGGATTCTTTGTAAGTTCGTTTACTGCATTGTAAAGGTTTGTGATATGCTGCTGATAAGTAACTCCCTGCATTTCACCAAACCAGTCTTCAACCTCGTATACCGCATTAGCCTGACTTTCATAGAATCCCAGTCTTGAACTTTCAGTTCTGTATGACCTGTCTATGAACTCATTCCTTATACGGCTTATCGCATCTATATCTACGCCTAAGCCATACTTGCCTTTGTTAAGGCTCTTAGAAAACACGTTAGCATATGTTGAATCTGCAAATGTTATCTGCTGCCTTGTATACCCTTCTGTATTAACATTGGAAAGGTTATGTGCTGTTGTATTAAGTGCTGTCTGTGACGATCTTAAGCCTGTGGCTCCTACCATCAGCGACCCCATTCCGTTTGCCATAATTCCTCCATTAAAAAAATCACACTATCAAAAATAAAACTGGTTCTAATACCGCAGTACCATTAAACATCCCAATTCAATCCTTTGAAAATGTGATTCTTATATTATATCTGATATTATTCTATACTTATATGTAAGTCCAGTCTGCTTCAATCCTTTTCCACATACCAGACTTAATGTAATCTTTTACAATCTTTATCTGTTTTAATACTTTTCTTTAGTTTATATCACTGCTTTGCATCAAATCCTGTAGCACCTGTTATTTCCTGTTCTTCATAAGCTGTTCTTCCATAGTTGCCTGTCTGTGGCTTCAACACTGAGTTTCTTGCCAGATCAAGCTCAAACTGAATCATATCCATAGATTCTTTAAGCAGCAGCTTATTGTTCTCGTTAACCGCTGTAAGCTGGCTAAGTGTTCTTTTAAGCTTAAGATATATGTTCTGAAGAGCATCATGCTCTTTAGCTTTCTTTTCAAGTATCTGTACTATGTGTTCAACCTTTATCTCTTCATATGGAAGTCTTAGCACATTACATATATCCTTCACATCTTCCTGTCTTTTTTTCTCATATACATCTACTTCTTCTATGAGCTTCTGCTCTCTTGTAAATATCTCCTGAAGCTTTTCGATATTGCCACTTACTATGGCAGATGTTTTTTCATTCGACAGACTAAGGAGCTTCTCATATCCATCATTCTCATTCGTAAGATCTTCGATTAAACAATCTATCAGGCTTGCCATATATGCTCCTCCGTCTTAAGATTATCGTGTCAGCAAACTATAAAACTGTACAGCAATGCACAATCCCAATGCATCCTCTGACCATATGCATTCTTTTTCATCAGAATGTCAATGTAGATACACTGCCAAGCATCTTCTCGGCTACTGCCTCTGAACTTATATTATATGTTCCGGCTGCAATACGTGCCTTGATGTCGTTGACTTTATCAAGTCTTACATCAGAAGCTTCACTAACTGCTGCCTTAGCTGTATTATATAATCTGGCTGTATCTGATAATTCATACTTGTCTTTTTCAGTTTTCTTAACAGCCATGCCTTTTTCCCTGGCATAAGCACTTGTCTTGTATACCTGGCTGACAGCATTATAAGCATCTATACGCATACTAACCGCCTCTCTTTCTATTATAAACAAAAAACTTTTTTATTTCTTTATGATAAGTTTATCGGTTGTCTGGATGTTTTACTTAACCCCCATTTGCATTACAATACAAATGAATTTTTTTAAGTAAAAATCAAAAAACGGAAAACCCACATTTACCTATGGATTTTCCGCTTAATTTAATCTGATTTAATCCGAACCAGCCTGAACTACTCTGAACCAGTCTAAATCTGCCTGAACTACTCTAAATCAGTCTGAACTACTCCGAATTAGCCTGAACTACTCTGAATTAACCCGAATCAATCTGAACAATCTGAAATATGTAATATATATTCTCACCAATATTCGCATATCGTGGCGGGTCCCAATGTTTTTCACCCACCTATGAGCAAGCTCATGTGGGTTTAGACCTTTTGACCCTAGTATCATATATTATTAGTATGCCTTGCCCCAGTAAACCATCTTCTTAGCCGGTCTGCCACAGCATACACACACGTCACTTAACTGTTCCTGTGCAAATGGCATACATCTTGAAGTACATGTTGTATCTTCTTTAATCTTATCTTCACATGCCTGGTCACCACACCACATAGCCTTGATAAATCCTGGCTTGTTAGCTGCTGTTTCCTTGAACTCATCATAGTTAACTGCAACATATGTATGTGCATCTCTATGTGCTCTTGCTCTTTCAAGCATATCCTTCTGGATAGTATCAAGTATCTCTGGAAGCTTAGCTGCAAGCTCGTCAATAGCTACTGTAATCTTCTCTCTTGTATCACGGCGTACAACGATAGCTTGGTTAGCTTCAATATCTCTAGGTCCCATCTCAACTCTTACAGGGATACCACGCATTTCCTGCTCTGAGAACTTCCAGCCTGGATTCTTATCAGAATCATCAACCTTAACTCTGAGACCTGCTGCCTTTATAGCATCTCTTACTTCGTAAGCCTTATCAAGCACGCCTTCCTTCTTCTGCATGATAGGTATGATGTCAACCTGAACTGGTGCAACCTTAGGTGGAAGTACAAGTCCTGAGTTATCACCGTGTGTCATGATAACAGCACCGATAAGTCTTGTTGTTGTTCCCCATGAAGTCTGATGAACATACTTAAGCTTATTATCCTTATCTGTATACTGTATGCCAAACGCCTTAGCGAATCCATCTCCAAAGTTGTGGCTTGTTCCTGACTGAAGTGCCTTACCATCATGCATAAGTGCTTCTATAGTATAAGTAGCCTCTGCACCTGCAAACTTTTCCTTATCTGTCTTACGTCCCTTGATAACAGGTATAGCAAGCACCTCTTCACAAAACTGTGCATAAAGGTTAAGCATCTGCTGTGTACGTGCTTCTGCATCCTCTGCTGTTGCATGTGCTGTATGTCCTTCCTGCCATAAGAATTCTCTTGAACGAAGGAATGGTCTTGTTTCTTTTTCCCATCTTACTACTGAACACCACTGGTTATATACCTTTGGCAAATCTCTGTATGACTGTATCTCATCCTTGTAGAAATCGCAAAAAAGTGTTTCAGATGTTGGTCTTACACACATTCTTTCCTGAAGTGGATTAAGTCCGCCATAAGTTACCCATGCAACTTCTGGTGCAAATCCTTCTACATGATCCTTCTCAACCTCAAGAAGGCTCTCTGGAATGAACATTGGAAGATAAACATTCTCAACACCTGTTTCCTTAAATCTTCTATCCATCTCGTTCTTTATATTCTCCCAGATTGCATATCCAGCCGGCTTAAATATCATACAGCCCTTAACGCTTGAATATGACATAAGCTCTGCTTTCTTACATACATCTGTGTACCACTGTGCAAAGTCTACATCCATGGAAGTAATCGCTTCTACTAACTTCTTATCCTCTGCCATAAATATACCTCATTCCTGCGCTGTCTGCGCTATCTGTTAAATGTGTCACATAATCTGTATTAGTTTAACATCTGACCTGATTAATTTCAAGGCACTTTTTATATATTCTGTTTTTTCTTTTATTGTATTTTTCTTTTATTACATTTTTCTTTTATTATGTTTTTTATTATATTTCAATCACATTTTTATGCATTTTCTTTTATTCCTTTTTCTATGCTTCATCCATCTTCATAACACATCTAAGCCTTAAAGCCAGTGCTTTTATTATAACAAAGCTCACAGGACCGGTTATGAAGCCTGGAATACCATACACAAGCAGTCCGACAAATATAATGACAAGCATGGCAAAAGGCGATATTCCAAGCTTGTCTCCCATACATTTTGACTCCATAATCTCACGTACAAAATAAGTTATTACATATGTCACAAGCACAACCACTGCCGATAAGAAATTCTTCATAATCAGGTTAAACAACATCCATGGTATAAGTATCGTACCTGTCCCAAATACCGGAAGTGCATCAACAACTCCAACTATTATTCCGAGCATGACTGCATATGGACTTTTTATTATAAAAAATGCTGCCATGCTTATAGCTGAATTAATAAACATGATTCTTAATTCAACTTTAAAATATACATTGATAAGTCTCTTTACCTCATGCCACAGCATCCTTATCTCTTCCACAAACACACTGTCACGTATCTGTGTCCTTATTTCATCCATATCTGTTGACAGATATATAACTGATATAAAGCCAACAACCAGACCTCCAGCCACTATAACTATATTTTTTATAACAGGTACAGATATATGAAATATCTTTTCAGGCATTATACCTGCCAGCCTGCGTCCACACATTATAAGCGTATCAAGACAACATCCACCATCAAGTCCAAGAAAATCATCCGCTTCAAGGCATATCCTGGCAGTCTGCTGCCTTATACCTATCGTATTGTAATCCCAGTTCTTTAAAAAATCACTTATCTCATTCGCTCCTGTTATAACTGCTGCAGCAAGCAATATTATTATAACAACAGATATTATTAACATTATAATTGTGGCTATTATGCTTTTTATGCGATGTTCTTTAATTCTTTGTGCATGTACTTTTCTTTTATCCAGCCTTATCCTTTTGCATATCCACATATATATACTGTTTACTGGCTTTTCAAGAAGCAGTGCAGCAAGCACGCCAAGCACAAATGGCCACACATATACAAGAAGATATTTAAAGCTCACATATACAGAAAATGTTATAACTACAATCCCGGCAAGGTATTTCAGTTTCCTGTTATATTCTTTATCTTGATATTCTTTTTGATACTCTTCTTTATTTTCTTTTACATTTCTTTCCTCTCTGCACATAAATAATCACCTCTGTAGAAGTATTCCACAGAGGTGATTATCTTATACCTATATCTAAAATCCTGGTTTCACTTCGTATAACTTGCCATCAAGCTTAAGACTAACCGCACATAACGCTATGCATCCACGCTTAATACGTATGCCTTTTATCCTTCCAGCTGCCATAGCCGCCATATTCCCACCATACTTTCCATCACCAGCAACCGGCATGTTTCTTGAAGCAAGCTGGACACGTATCTGATGATGTCTGCCTGTTATAAGATGAATATCCAGCCTTGATATGTCCGCTTCTTCATCATAAGAAAGAAGCCTGTATTTAAGTCTTGCTTCCTTAGAACCCACCGTTCCTTTTGAAACTACCGATGATTCATTATTCTTTGCATCTTTTATAAGATTATCCACAAGCTCGCCCTCATCGGACTCCGGTTTTCCACATACAAGTACCTGATAATGTTTACAAAGTGTTTCTTTTTGCATAAGCAAAGACAGTCTTGCTGCTTCCTTTTTATTCTTAGCCATAAGTACAAGCCCTGATACAGGACGGTCAAGTCTGTTTATTATAGCTGCGTAAGCTTCTTCACCCTTGCTTTTTCTATATGTAAGAACTTCACTTACAAGATCCATCTCAAACGACTTTCCGCTCTGCGACAGCTGTCCCGCTGGCTTGTTTAAAATAATCTTATCTTTATCTTCATATATTATATCCAACATAACTAAATAATTCCAATACTCTCAATCCACTTTGTAAAAAGCACTTTCCACTCTCCAGTCTGTGCAAAATCATCACCGCAGCCATAACCATGTCCACCTGTTCTGAATATATGAAGTTCCGCACTTACCCCGGCTTTTCTTGCTGCCATATAAAAGCCCACACTGTTCTCAGACA
>OGZZ01000032.1_pt1 | contig 79637 bp, 76 predicted proteins | sample 1577021 | NCBI WGS metagenome assembly OGZZ01 (sample SAMEA3541526, study PRJEB24748) | human gut metagenome | biome: human gut; feature: human-associated habitat; material: faeces | place: China | collected 2012
ATTTAAAAATACCAGGTTATGAATGTTATTCACAACCTGGTTATAAACTTGGGTTACCCCCATGCTTGACAAAGAGCCAAAAAAAGAGAGCATCCTCTCGCCCATGTAAACATAGCTCGTGGATGTTCTCTTTTTTTATTTGCACGGCTTTAGCCTGACTATTTCATCTGAAGTGATAACTTTTTTTATTATTCTCCTTCAATGTAGTAAGAAATACTATATATAATTTTTTCTGGTCCAACTTTTAAGTTGAACGACTCTCTCTTCACATTAGCAAAACTATTTTCTCTACCATTTTCAAGTTTATGAAAATTTGGTCCATTGCAAAAGTTGGACCAAATTCTTTACATTGTCAATAACTTAGAATTAAAAAGTTCAACTTCTTCATTCATTTTATCCGGCATTACTTCTGTATATATATTCGCTGTAACTGCATAGTTACTATGTCCCATAATTTTCTGAACAACCTTTATGTTCATACCTGCTTCAAAACATCTTGTACAAAATGTTCTTCTAAGAGCATGGGGTGAAACCGGCTCCATATATATCGGTTTACGATTTTCTTTTACAGACTCATAATCTTCTCTCAAATTAATTGATTTTACAATCTTATTTATAATTGGTGCAACATTATATCTTGTTGCTGCTGAGCCCATAGAAGATGTAAATACTAAATCAGATAATCCTTCTTCATTTTCACTTCTATATCTTTTTCCTAATTCCTTTTTTATCTTATTCTGATTCTTTTTTTGAAGTTTCAACATTTTTTTACAATCTGCCATCATTGGAATATCTCTTACCGAATTAATAGTCTTTGTTGTTGTAAAATGTAATTTCTTTTTGCCATATTCATATTGACTAAATAATGCTCTTCTAATATGAATTACATCATTATCATAATCAATATCTGACCAACATAATCCGCCCACTTCACTAATACGCATTCCTGTAAGCAACATAACTTTCAGCATAGGGTAATACCAACCATATTCTGTTTCTGCTGTTTCCAAAAACCTCTTTTGCTCATCTACAGTTAAAAAACGTCTTTGCTTACTATTTGTCTTTTCAGGAAGAATAATTTCAAAGCAAGGATTTATAGCAATCAATCCATTATTCTTAGCTGATTCAAGACATTCTCTGAAACTTCCAAGAGCATCTTTTATTGTGGTGATACCTATTCCATCACTTAACATTCCATTAATAGCTACCTGTATGTCAAAGCAAGTTAAGCTATTCAACTTTCTTTTACCAATTCTATTACCAAAAGTTCTTTCATATCTTCTAGTCATAGGATATATGCTTGTAGTTTTAATTTTAGGAACCTTAAATGTATTAAACCATTTGTCTCTAAACGCATCAACCGTAATATCACTACTAATAAGTGCTGGATTTTCAGCTTCTTCAACTTTTTTGTCAAATTCAGCTAATACCTGTTTCTTATCATGCCCGGTAACACGAATTGGAATTCCATTAATCTGCTTTCTCGCTTCCCATAAACCATTTGAACGCCTTCTTATATTTGGCTCTTTTTTAGTTTTTACTAATGCTTTTTTGCCCATTTGTTCTCCTTTCTGCGAAATGTAATTCAGAGAACAAACGTTCTATTCGTATTATAGCAAAGTTTGCTCTCTTTTTCAATACAATAATCGCTTTATATTTCTAAATTTTCTTTTTTCCTTTTTCTCAAGCATTGCTATTTAGTTATTCCTCTTTTAAGCCCTGGTTTGATCATCAATCCATTTATCCAATAGTGCTTTATTTGCATATAGCCTATTTCCAATTCGTACAACAAATTCATGTTCATGCTCTTTAAACAATTTTCTGCAAGATGTCTTTCCAATACACAAATAATTGCAAGCCTGCTCCAATGTTAGTAATGCTGGTTCGATAACGTTAGTGTTTTCATTCACTTTTTCTTCCTCCACCTCATTTTGAATCTTTACTTTTATTAATTCTATTATTTAGTCAACTCCCAATTGCTTTTTAATTAAACAATTAACTTTTTTCATAACCTCTGAATCTCGTGGAATATGACCTACCTTACTTATTATTTGTTTCTTTTCAACCACGGTAATTTGTTCAATTAATAATATTGAGTTCTTTTGAAAATATCCATTTACATCTTTCGTAGTAACTAGGATATGTGTTATCACTTTCTTCTTCGTTACTCTTCCTGTACAGGGACAAACTGAAATTACTTTTGAATATTTGTTATTTTGGTTATTACTTATTACTACACAGGGACGAATGCCTGACTGAATGGAACTATTTGGATGTTGTCCCAAATCCACATATATCACATCTCCCCTCATAATCTGTCTCATATAGTTATATCTCCTTTACATTTTTAGAGGAAGATTTAACTCTCCTTCATCTACAGTTATCATATGTCCACCTGCCTGCACCACGTCTCCAACTTTCTTATACGCATCAACAACCGTGTCAGATATTAAAGCCATTTTACATACTATAATACCATCAACCATCCCGCATTCTATGGCTCCAATCATTTTTCTAAATTGTGCATCACGTACATTTTTACCTAATATGTTTCTACGTAATATCTTTACTATTCTAATGCAATGTGCTTTTGCATACTCTCTTATGTATCTCAGTTGCTTGTCTTCCTTCCATTCCACATTCTTTTCTGTTGCATTTACAACTGACAAATATGCAATTACCTTAATTGTTCTATTTTTCTTTCCCATACCTTTTACCTTTCTTACTTAATCGGAAACTCTTCTATCATATTAAGAAACTGCTTTTGAAAATATATTCTTACTTTCGGTGTCAACTTCATTAGTTCTTTATCAATTGATAACTCCGAATTTTTTCTATGGACAACCAAAATTGTATTTGCATCAGTTTCTAATACCGTTATTAATTCGTAAAGCAGATTAATACCTAACCTTCTAGATCCCTGCTCTATTTGTGCTATATGTGAAGGACTTTTGCCTACAGCTTCACTTAACTCTTCTATCGTCATATTTTTTTCTTTTCTCAATTTTCGAATAGTTGAACCAACATTCCATCCTTCATATTTCAATATGTTGCCTCCTCCATACGTTCATATTCATCCTGTTATGTTAGACAGACCATAATATGTCTGCCTAACATAAGATTTATTATTCAAAATTATAATTAACCATAGCGAAACATCCCTCTTCAAAAAGATAAATTCCTACTCCATTATCATTCATGACTGTAAGAAATGCTTCTCTTTCGATAGGATTATTGCTTATATCATCCAGAGTTCTTAACACCACCAGATTAATGTTTTTATCCTGCATTTCGTCTAAAAACTGCTTTATTGCTTTTCTTTCGATTACATTATCTTCACTTGTATCCCAAAAACAATACTCTACATTTAAGCCTCTCCTTTTGCATTCCTTACCAATATCTTTAGCTACATTAATTACTGTGTTTAAATCTTTTATTGACTTAATGAATATCACTCCATTAACAACTTCTTTACGATTAAAAATCTTTAACATAAATATTTCCTTCTTTCATAAGTATTTCGACTAACAAATGTGCACGTTTCTTAATCACAATATAACTGTACTTGATTTTTTTCTTATTTTTTATGTGGTTACTTACGTATTCACTACGTATCATGTGCGTAGCCTAAATACCTTGAATTATGTTATATAAGAATTTTTTAATTATTTCTCGTTCTTCCTTTTTTATCTTAATCGATAAATTATTCTCCCTTTGCCCTAAAATCACATAGTCTAGCGAAACATTTAGTTTTTCAGCTATTTCTACAAAAGTATCTATACTCGTACTATGTGCCCCGGATTCAATACCACTATAAGTTCTTACCGAAATACCTATATCATCTGCAAAGCTTTCCTGCGTATATCCCTTCTGTTTTCTTAGTTCTTTAATCCTTCTGCCGCTTTCTTTTACATTGTAAATCATATGTTTTCTCTCTTTTCTGATTTATACCAGATAAATTTTTATTATTTGCTACAAAAATGTTCTTCATAAATTCTATATTAATATTCGTACATTTTCTTCCTAACCAAATTGGGAAAACAAGGTTTATTTTCTTAATTGCATATAGACTTTATTTTTTTTATTTAAATTTTATTTTTGAATACAACATGCTTTTTAATATTTAAACAACCAATAAATAGAAATCAATTTGTAAAAGATATAAGATGTATATTACTAAATTTAATTTACAAAGGAGACTTATTATTATGAACAATTTACAGACACGCATTGAAGAATATTTAAAATATTGTAAAATTCAAAAAAGACTGGATGCAAAAACGCTAAAGGCTTATAAAATAGATTTAGCACAATTTATGAGAGAAATTAATACTGAAAATTTTATCGATATTACACCTTCTATGCTTGAGAATTTCATAGCTAATCTACACACACAATATAAACCTAAAACCGTCAAACGCAAAATTGCATCTATCAAGGCATTATTTCATTATTTCGAATATCGTGATTTAATCGAGAAAAATCCATTCAACAAACTTCAGATTAAATTTAGAGAAGCAATAACATTACCTAAAATAATTCCCTTGAACTATATCGAAGCAATTTTATCTACTATATATGATTACAAAGGTTCTGCAAAAACTAAATTTCAGCAAAAAAATGCCTTACGTGATGTGGCTGTCATTGAGCTCCTCTTTGCTACTGGTATGAGAATATCTGAACTTTGCTCTCTTGGTATTAATGACATTAACTTAGATAACGGAACAATTTTAATTTTTGGAAAAGGCTCTAAAGAACGAATGTTACAAATAGGAAATGCCGAAGTTATTAATATTTTAAAAGAATATCACGCAGATTTTTTGCACGAATGTGAAAACTGTGGGTATTTTTTTGCCAATCAGTCTGGCAATCCACTCTCAGACCAAACTGTTCGAAGAATGATAAACAAGTATACTGAACTTGCCTCCATAAATCTACACATAACACCACATATGTTCCGCCATACATTTGCAACAAGTCTTTTAGATGCAGATGTTGATATTAGATACATTCAGGAAATGCTTGGACACAGTTCAATAAACATTACTGAAATATACACTCATGTTGCTACTGCAAAACAAAAAGATATTTTAAGTACTAAACACCCTAGGAATATGTTTAATGTCTAACTTCATCATAAATAATTTTATTTTTTGATTGATAATTGATGATTATTCATCATTTTTTTACAATGGAGGTAGAATATGAACAATATATATTGGATAGGTCCACGTCAATCTGATATTGATAATACAAATTTTAAATTTGCAGGATCAATAACAATTTATGGAAGCAATATTAATGGCAATACAGCATATTGCTCCATAGCTAATAAAAGAATAAATCATAATGTGGATAATGATGATTGTAATCGATTTTTTAGCGAGAAATTAAAAGAAATATGTCATAATGATCCTAAGTCCCAATTTCTTTTTTACAATTTTTCATATGCTTATGAATTCGATGATGAAATTCAAAAACATGTGATAGGATTAAATCCATATAACATAATCGATATGTTAGCTGATAAAATAAGATGCAGAACAATTCTTAATAATATAGTAGAAACAGTTCCATTTATTACATTGAAAGGTTCCGAATGTTCATTTAGTAACTTATGCAAATATTTTTGTGGTTATACTGAATTTGTTATTCAAAAAAAGCATTCTTCTGGTGGAGAAGGGACATATATCATCAATTCAAATTCTGACGTTATTAAATTAAACGCTTTTGATGAATATATGATTTCCCCTTATATAAAAGATTCAATATCATTAAATGTTCACATTGCAATAATAAATAATAAAACAATTGTGTTTCCACCGTCTATTCAAATTATTACAGAACAGGACGGACGCTTATTGTATCATGGTGCAGATTTTATATGCTACCAACAAATATCTGAAAAAATAAAAAATGAAATAAAAAACTTATCTACTAAAATTGGTGATTTTGTATGTAAACGTGGATATAAAGGTGTATTGGGTATAGATTTTCTATTAAATAATGGAACAATTTATTTTATGGAAATCAATCCTCGTTTTCAAGCTTCTAGTCAATTAGTAAACAGAGGATTGTTAGAGTCTAATCAAAGTTCGCTTTTTGAAATTCATTTGCAATCTTTTGATTTGTTCCCTATCAGAGCGATAAGTGACTTTGATGTTCTGTATAGTAATTATGTATTCTCAACCAATAATATTACTAAAACAAGACTAAAAAAAATAATTAATTCCTACGAAATTGAAAAATTTCAAGCTGATGGATATGATATAGATTGTATAACACCATTTGAGAAAAATTCTTATTTATGTAGATGTATATTTAAACAAAGTATCTGCTGTATAAATATAAACAACAAATTTACTTTACATCCAAATTTATTTGTTGAAAAAATAGCATATAATTTATTTAACAAATTAAATAATAAAAAAGAGTACATAAAATTTGCACTATTAAATCATGGAGTAACTCTTACTAAAGCTGCATTAACATATTCACGAAAACAAGGAACAATAAGAGAAGCGGTATTTGATGCGATTGACATTACAATATTTAATAACATTTCAGTGAATGTCCCTATAAAATGTAAGTTTGTTTCATTTAGTCCTTTTACAATTGATTTTATTGATAACGAATATACTCTTTATTGGGACGATATTAGAATTTGTACTGTTTCCATTTCATTTTTGCCTAACAACTTGATTAATAAAAAAACTCTCTCAGGAGTCCCATATGATTCAATCATAAATCTTGCAAATGATAGAATACGTATAAACCCAGCTCCTATTTGTGTTTATAAATTAGAAAATGAATCATGTCAGTTTTGTAATTTACCAACAATAAATGATAAATATAATATTAATGATATTTATGAGGTTATTGATTATTGTTTGGAATATGTTGATTTCCGACACTTTCTAATTGGAGGTGGTACATATTCAAAAGATGGTGGTTGGAATATAATATTAAATATAACTAAATATATTCGTTCTAAATGTAACAAAGATATATATCTTATGTCGATTCCACCTAAAGAACTATCAATATTAGATAAACTAAAAGATGCTGGAATTACCGAGGTTGCATTTAATTTAGAAATGTTCGACCGTAATCTAGCACAAAATATTATGCCAGGGAAAGGATGCATAGGATTAAATCAATATCTATTGGCTTTTAGACATTCAATAAAGTTATGGGGAAATACTGGCTGTGTACGAAGCTTGTTAATTTATGGATTTGACACAGACGATACTTTTTTGTCTGGAATTGAACAGCTTTGTCAATTAGGGGTAGAACCAATAATATCAATTTTCAGACCTTTGGAAAATACTGAATTATCATATTTGAATCCACCCCCAACGTCTGATATTTTGAAGATATATCAAAAATGTCAAGATATAGTTCAAAAACATAACTTAATTTTGGGGCCTGACTGTCCACAATGTCAAAATAATACATTGAGTTACACTAAAATATTTTAAAATATTATTGTTCCTGAATATTGTTGCTATATTTATAATGCAGATATTCAGGAGCAATACTTTGAGCAACTTCTAAATTACTACATTTAATACTATGCTCAATTTCATTTACCATATATATTCCTGATTTCTTTTGAGTTGATGGTTGCTTATCCATTTGTTCAATTTGCTTTTCTTTTATTTTTATGTCTAATTTTTTTTCTTCTAATTCATATTTAAAAAGTTTGTTTTGCTGATGAACTCTACGTGTTTCTTCAATTTTTTTGTAGAAATCCATAAACTTATTGCCTGCTGCAAAAATGGTATATATTGAACTAATAAACAACATTATGTTTGGTAATGAATCCACACATGTAATGTAAAATTCATATGGTGAATTATGTCGTAATTCTATAGAATCTATATGTTTATCCGAACAATTATCACGTAGAATATTATTTATTTGTTTATACAATATATTTACTGCATCTAAGTCATCTTTATTTATATTAGTCTTAATTAATAATTCAACTTTCTGTGCATGAGACAAATTGTTAAGTAGCAATTCTCTAATTTCTCCAATATTTAATAAATATGAATGTAATACGTTCAAATCCCAATCGTTATTATGTGACAAATCGGTAACTATATCATATAATGATTTCAATTGAGGATGAGAAAAGTTCTCATTAGAGCATGCTAATTTACAAAAATGTTTTACCATTCTGAAATCACATAAATCACAAGCCTCTTGAATACCTAATATAATACACTCATATGCTAAATCATCTTTATTCAATGCAATATAAATATTTGCTAACGGAAAATATTCCTTATGTGAATAGAAAAATGCAGCAAGGTCGTTGTACATCGAACAATATTCTTTCTTTGATATATTTTGGTTATCTGTATGTATTTCCACATTATCCTGTGTTGTATTTAAATAACTAGTAGCACCTATAATATACGGAATTTGATATGGTGGAAGTGTCACATTTTCCATTTGCATTTTTTCAAATTTCATATATTCTAAATTAATGTGTGATAAATCAATATTTCGGATTTTACAATTACGCATTGTAGAATTTTCCAGAGTATCCGTTCTGATTTCAGACGAAATAAATGTACAATTTTCAAATAAGCAATCAAACAACGTGCTTTCAATTATTGTAGTTGTTTCGAAGATGCAATCTATAAATACGCTATGACTAAAGTTTGCTCCCTTAATTAAGCAATCGTTAGTGAAGGAAACATTGATAAAATAACAATATTGAAAGTTAGCTCCACTAAAATCACATTTAGCAAATTTAGTTTTTGTAAATTTTGATCCAGTAGCAGCTGCTCCATTAAATTTACTTTTAATAAACTTAGATTTGTTAACTGCTATTCTTTTTAAATCTTTTCGCGTAAAATCCTTAGAAATTTCTGCATTAAAGTACTGTAATGAAAAATTATTATCCATTGCATCACTATCTGGTAATAATCTTTTTACTTTAATGTAGGATTCTTTTATTTCTTTCTCTGAATATAATTTTTTCATAAGTGTTCTCCATTATGTAAACATAGTTTTTTGATGAATAATCATCAATTATCTGTTATTATACTACATCCCTCACCCAATTTCACCCAACCTTTTCTTATTTTTCATTTTCTACGTTTTTTCTTCTAAAAAGATCTTTCTTTTTCTATAAGCATATATATTTCTTCTTTTTTTGTAAAAAAATCAACTTTCTGAAAAAAATCTAATATTATCCGCTACACCATATATGATATAGTCAACAACTTACAAAGGACTATTTACTATGGATAAAATCAGACAAGCCTTAAAAACAACATATAACTATTCAGATTATGAATTGGAATTAGTAAAGTATACATTACTTTCCATTGCATCTGAATTTAGCAAGATACTATTGCTATATATTTTTTACATTATTATTGGTAAAGTTTTAAGTTTTACCGTATTTATACTTTTATTATCATTAATTAGATTTAACAGTGGTGGCTTTCATTGTAAACATTATACAACCTGTTTGCTGTTAACTTTCGTGATATCTTATCTGGCAGTAGTTATCCTTCCACAATTAATAACTCCGGATATCTTATTTATTCAATTTTTTACTATTGTCTGTATCCTAATTAACTATTACATTGGTCCAATAGTTTCACCTCTTAGACCATCTCCAAATAGCGTATTGTTAAAACACTGTCAGAACAATAGTTTTCTTATTATATTTGCTTTTTTTATAATAGTTAGCATTTTCAATAGCCATAGCATAATATATCCATATTTAATTATTGGCTTTTGGACTATCATATTACACTCATGTCAAATGATGTTTGCTAAAATTCTAATAATCAAAGGAGGTCTAAAAAATGTTTCGTAAAAAATTAAGTTTATCATGCATGAACAAAATTTGTGGTTCATGTCTGGCTTTAATGTCATTTATTCATTTTTCTGGAATTAGTTTTCTACTTTTTGGTGAAAGAAAATTCCCAACGCCAATAGAACACTAATGCTAAAAACCCCCTAAAGTTATCAAAATGGTAACTTTAGGGGGGCTTTTACTATTCTTTATTTAATTACTGAAAAACTTATCCAGTTTTTATTATGTATTTCCTGCATTTCAACTAAAATATCAAATTTATACTTTTTCTGTAAATCTTTTATCTTAGCTAAACCTATTCCTCTATTTTTGCCTTTTGTAGAATAATTATACTGAAAGAACTTTGAAATCTCATCATTCTCATAATAAGGGCTTACATTTTTAACCCTTATTTCAACCTTTTGTTCCATTGTGAACATTTCTAGAATAATACTTTTATCTTTTTCTTTATTCAATGCTTCCACTGCATTATCCAAAAGTATTCCTACTATTTCAATACAGTCAAACACTTCTATCGCTAACTCTGCGTCTGGAACAGATAAATTAAATTCTATATTTATTCCTGCTGCCATAATCTCATTCACTTTTCGATATAAGAATCCAGCTAATACAGGCTGTTCTACAGAATGCAATATTTTGACAACTTTATTTTCGTCTAACAATTTGTCTATATATTTTCTTTGTTCCTTTTCTGCTTTTATATCTGACAAACCATATAATGCATTAATCTGATTTTTGAAATCATGTTGCTTTTTTCTTGATATTTCAACTAAAGCATTGTACTCTTCACTATAACGATTTGACAATTTTATCTGCTCCTGTTGATATTCTGTCTCCCTTTCCATTGCTTTCCATCTTAATAAAATACAAGCTATTATTGATGCAAACGTTACAATAATTACATACAAGTCAGATTGTATTTTGTTACTATACTTTATTCTATACATGCAATATCCATATATGAACATTACCAGTATAAACGTTATATTCAAAATCAACTCTTTTCTTGCTAAAAATTTGTAAACACCGTGTAGAAATTTTGTTTTACTTATGAGTACAACAGCCATTAAAACACCAGCATTAATTACTAAGACCATTATGTTTTCGCTTGTTTTACAGTAATCTCCTATGTAATACACCGGAAGTGCAATTATCATCTGAATCAATCCTGTAAATATCATACTTAATATTGCTGTAAAAGTTGCTATTTTTAAAGACATTCTAAATTCAATATATACATACAAAATATACAACACATATATGATAAAATATGTTTGCATTGTAATTAAATTTCTTTTAAACATTCCCATAAACATAACTTCTATAGCAATCCAAGCTACTGTTTTAATATCTGCCTTAATTTTCACACCATAAATACTACTTATACATATTGCCAAGGAAATAATTTCTAATAACCAATATATTCTTTCTAACATTTGAAAAAGTCCTCTAAAAATTTTTTCTTCAACTTGGGTCCTATTTCCAATGTTCCAAAACCATCTACCAACATAACATATCTATTTGACTTATCTATCCCTTCTATATACTCAGCGTTCACTATTGTATTATTACTACATCTGAGAAACTTTTTTGAATTCAGCTCTAATAATATCTTTTTGTTAGATTTATAAGGTGTTGGCATTACCTTTCCATTCTTGCATTTTATGTAAGTAATTCTATTATTTGTTTGAAAATATACAATATTTTTTGTTTTGATAGAATAAATGACTCCATCATCTTTGTAATAATAAAAATCTTTAGCTTTTTTGGGTGTTGTATATTCTAATGCCTCAACTACTGATTTCTTAAATTCTGCATAATCATAAGGCTTTTCATAATATCTGAAACAATGTAGATTAGAATAAGCATGAAATTTAGGATCTTCTAAAGACGTTGTTACTATAATTGGTGTGAATTTATAACCATTAATTGATCGAATGCTTTCTATGAATTTTAGCCCTGATATATCAGCAAACACTTTGGTATTCAATATAATATCTACAATAAATAGGTCTATATTATACTCCAATGCATATCTATATGCCTGTTCACTATTCTTTGCCTTATGTATATAGACATCTTTAATATCTTTCAGTACCTCGCATAGCTTCTCCATATTTTTATTATTATCTTCTACTATTAAAATTTGTTTATCTGAAGTATTCATACGCATTACCTGCCACCTATTGTATTTCTTTTAAATCTTTCTCTAATTTTATCATAAGTTCTTTGTATTTATTTTCATCCAATCTGCATAAACACGCTATCAGCCTAGTAACCATTAAAAATTTTGTTTCATCATTCATATATTCGAGTTCCAGTTCATAATGTTTTTCGTCGTTGACTGTACCAAATAAAATATAATCCGATGATACTCCAAACTCTTTATGCAACTTTTCCAAATGTTCGATAGTAATATTGTTTCGTCCACTTTCCATTCTTTGATATGTTGAATACGATATATCTAATCTTTCCGCCATTTTCTCCTGTGTTAAATGTTGCCTATCTCTTACACTTTTTAATCTTTTTGCTTTCTGCCTGTCTTTTCTTGATATCATTTTCTTGTCCATATAACTATACCACTCCCGCTTTTTTCACTAAATGATTTTAAATTCTTTTTCGTGCATTCACCATTGCACAAGGTAGCACGTCACACGCTACTTTATGTCATATGCGTTCATAGTATATTTATGCCACTTATAAAAAAACATATGAGTACTATGCCATAAGCATAAGTAACTCATATATTATCATTTTCATCTTTTTATTTGTTTTCGTTGCCATATTTATTATTTGCTCGTCAGTTACCCGCACTACATTTGTATTTACAAAATTTCCAAATAAATAATCAGCCGATATATCCAATACTTGCATCAACAAGTATATGTGATCTATTTTACAGGCACTTTTTCCTAATTCAATATTTGAGACCTGATCTGCTGATATTCCCAAAATATCAGCCAATTCGCTTTGTGTCATATTATTGCTTTTTCTACTTATTTTTATCCTCTCTCCCATTTTTTTAATTTGCTCATAATCTAAATAATCGTATTTCATTATATTTATCTCCAGGTATTAAACTTATTCTTCTCTCAGTCTTATTATTTCCACCAAAATGTGCTCCACTGCGACCTGTTCCTTACTATCTAATTTTTTCACTAATTCGATAATAAAATCAGGAACCGTTTGTTGATTACTGTCATTTAATATGTAATCACAACTAACGTTTAGTGCTTTAGAGATTTTATATAACACATTTGCCGAAAACCCTTTCCTACCTGCTTCAATTTCATATAAGAATTTAGTTGAAATATTTGCCTCTTCCGCCAATTGTTCAACCGTATAACCTTGGTGTATTCTGAGGCCTTTTATTTTTTCACTTGAGTGCATATAATTCATATCTTATCCCCTTATTCTACTATCTATTATTATACACAGTATCACCAATGCAACATATATTTTAACGAACACGAATTTATTATGTGTTAAATTAATCATTTATATGATTTATCACAAAAAACATTACTTTTATCTGTAATTAAATAACATTTTTAAAACCATCTTTTCCAATATTTTAGTATTCTAATTTGCTTTCAAAAAAAGCTGCCTTTTCAGGCAGCTTAGAGGAGGTTGAAAAACCATATATTATTAGTATTTGCTTAGTTCTAATAATTCTGTAAGAATTTTTTTTACATTTGGAATTTGTGATGCATCAAAAGATTCTATAATTGTAATTACTTCCTGATCACAAGTGTAATCACTTCCACCTGTCATAATATAATCACAAGAAACATCTAATGCTTTACAGATATTTAATAATGTATGAGCTGACATTCCCTTGAGATTGTTTTCTATTTCATACAAAAACTTTGCAGATATTCCTGCATACTCAGCAAGTTCTTCTCGTGTAAAATGATTTAATTCTCTAGCGTACCTTACCCTTGTACCAGCATTTGCACATTTTTCCATAGTAATGTTTCTCCCCTATCTTTTGTGTTATTATTACTATAAAATAAAAATACATCTTGGTGAACCAACTATAGTTCACACTTTATCGAACTATAATTCACTATCGATGTTCCATATCAAGTAAGTTCACTCGTATTAACGGATGTGTACATATTAAATCATAGCTTTTAGATGTTCTTACAGCCGACAAATAATAGTTTGTGCAAACACACTATCTCTTGCCTAACTTTTGCAACCAAAAATACCAAGATGCTTATTACATCACCTTGGTATTCGTTAGGAGTATTTCAAAATACAATTGGTATTGATTTTGCTTTACATATATTTCTTTAATTGTTCCACTCTATCCATTCTTTCCCATGGAAGTTCAATATCTGTCCTTCCGAAATGTCCATATGTTGCAGTCTGCTTATAAATTGGCTTTCTTAAATCTAACATTTTTATTATACCTGCTGGTCTTAAATCAAAATTTTCTCTTATAACATCTACTAACTTGTCATCCGCAATTTTACCTGTTCCAAATGTATCTACCATAATAGATGTTGGATGTGCCACACCAATTGCATAAGATAACTGAATTTCACATTTAGCAGCTAATTCAGCAGCAACAATATTTTTTGCCACATATCTTGCTGCATATGCCGCTGAACGATCCACCTTTGTACAGTCTTTTCCTGAAAAAGCACCACCACCATGACGTGCATATCCACCATATGTATCTACTATGATCTTACGCCCTGTAAGTCCACTATCGCCATTTGGTCCACCAATTACAAAACGTCCTGTTGGATTAATGAAGAATTTTGTGTTTTTATCAATCAGCTCTGCTGGAAGCACTGGGTCTAATACATATTTTTTAATATCCTCATGTAATTGCCCCTGTGTAACATTCGCATCATGTTGCGCAGATAAAACCACCGCATCAATTCTTGATGGCTCTCCATCTTCATTATATTCTACTGTAACCTGACTCTTTCCATCTGGTCTGAGATATGGTAATGTTCCATTCTTTCTTACTTCTGTAAGTTTTCTTGTAAGCTTATGAGCCAATGAAATAGAATATGGCATGTATTCTTCTGTCTCATTAGTTGCATAACCAAACATCATTCCCTGATCTCCTGCACCTATTTTGTCCAACTCATTATTATCCCTCTTATTTTCTTTTATTTCTAAAGCCTGATTTACTCCAAGAGCAATATCTTTTGATTGTTCATCTAATGTTATTATGACATTGCAGTCATCACAATCAAAACCATATGATTCGTTATCGTATCCTATTTTCCTGATGGTATCTCTAACTGTTTTATCGATATTTATTTCTGCTTTTGACGTTACCTCTCCCATAACCAAAACAAGGTTTGTTGTAATCGCCACCTCACATGCAACATGACAATTTGGATCTTCTTCTATTAATTTGTCCAATATTGCATCAGAAATTTGATCACAAATTTTATCTGGATGTCCCTCTGTTACTGATTCTGATGTAAATAGATGTTTATTCATTATATATTTCTCCTGTACTAATTCGTATTTTTCTATTATATATAAATATAGTGGTTTCTATTATCCAAATTCTGTATCTATAATTTTCATTGATGTTTTTTGTAGAACCTTACAAGAAAACTTGATAGTGTTTTGAATACCTTCTTCAATAGAAACTTCTGGTTTCCAACCATACTTTTCAAAAGCGTAATCATTAGAAAGTTCAGTATACTTTGTTACTTCATGATCAAGTGCTTTTTCAGAAATAGGATAAGCACCTTCATATAGATTCGGATAGTTGTTCCAAAAATTCTTAGAATCACTATATTCCGGTAATAATTCTTCTTTATGCATAAGTTTAGTAACAATCTTCATCAGTTCATTTATGGACAATGTCGTACCCGTAGAAACATTTACAATATGAAATCCTTTATCCTGTAACACTAATTCGCAAAGTCGGATTAAATCTTCAACATAAACAAAATCTCTCCGTTGCTCGCCCGTCCCGTGTAATACCGGATGTCTATCATAGAATAATTCCCGAATCATATATCCTACTACCGGTGGTTGTGTTCTCAAGCAATCTAAATGTGGTCCATAAACATTTGCAAATCGTAGACAGGTAACATTCATATTATAAACATCCACATAACTACGGCAAAACTGTTCAGCTGTATATTTAGTAGATGGATATATCAGACTTGGTGGCATAACATTAGTTTCAATCGAAGGAAAATCTGTATTATTTTCATACACCGCGGATGTACTGGCAAATACAACTTTTTTCACCCCATAAATACGACTTGCTTCAAGAATAGTTACGGTTCCTGTCACATTTACGTCCGATGCTTCTGAAGGGTTCATCTGACAATCAGGAAGCGGAGTAATTGCAGCAATATGATAAACATAGTCAAATTGATGTTTTTCAAAAATTTGATTGATCAATTCTCTATCTCTTATATCTCCTCTGATAATTTCATTTCTAAAATCATGATTGGAAAATACGAGGTTGTCCTCCGAACCATAAGAAAAATTATCAAGCAACGTCACTTGGTCTCCTTTTTTCCAAAAATAATATGCAAGCTGAGAACCAATAAAACCTGCTGCTCCTGTAATAAATATTTTACGCATAAGTAAACTCCTTAGTTTTTAATATGATCAATACCACACATGCTCTTATAAAAAACACTCATCATTAAATGATTAAAAATCATATGTACATCCTCCGTGATTTGCATACTATTAATAGGTACATGAAGAGAAATGTCTGATAGTTCTTTTAACCTTCCACCTGAATATCCAGTCAAACCAACAACTTTGCAACCTTGTTTTTTACCATACTCTACAGCATTAATCACATTAGGAGAATTTCCACTACCAGAGATAGCCATTAAAATGTCCCCTTTTTTTATTTTTCCTTGAAGCTGAAAACGAAATACTTCTTCATATCCAATGTCATTAGCTACTGCCATTATAGTAGCAATATTGTCATTTAAGCATAAAAAGCGAAACTTTTTATCTATATGCTCGGAAACTCCCTTATTAAAATCATTTTGAAAATGAGACGCCGTTGCAGCACTTCCCCCATTTCCAAAAACATAAATTGTAGCCTCCCTTTTCATACCTGCTTCTAATAAATTTAACACTTCGTTCACTGCGCTCACATCAATTCTTTTCAGAATATCAATTTCTTGCTCAAGATATGTCTCAATTAATTCATTATAATCCATAATATCCGTTCCCCCTTAATCACTAAAAACAATTCGACTTCCCTCATGGCAATAACTAAATGGGATATATGTAAATTCAGAAAGTGCTTCTTGTACTAAATTCTGTCTCTGTGGTGGTACATAAAGCATCATAAATCCGCCTCCACCCGCACCTAGAATCTTACCACCAAGTGCACCTGCACTTTTAGCCTTAGCATACATACTATCAATCTGCGGATTAGACACACCGTTTGCAAACTTCTTTTTAATCTCCCATGTTCTATCAAGCTCGGTTCCCCAAAAGTCTAGATTGCCATCATAAAGTGCTTGAACAGCACGATCTGCAGTATTTACCAGTTCATCAAGCATAACTGTTTTATCTAAAATAGTATCAGATTGCTCATTAAGAATTTTTCTTGAATCTCTAGTTGTTCCAGTATAGAATAACATCAAATTATTTCTCAGTTGAACCATTGCTTCTTTTTTACAGACAACAGGTGTAATACTTACGCTACCATCATTAAAAAATTTATATTGACTAAATCCTCCATGTGCAACAGCAAACTGATCCTGAATCCCAATGCGTTGTCCAAGACGATTAATTTCAATCTCGCATGCTTCGCGTGCTAAAACTCCTTGTGACACAAATTCACCTTTATATGCATGTAATGCATTTAAAACACCAACTGCAAGTGCACTGGAAGATGCAAGTCCTATACCGGCATTACTTAATGGAATGTCTGCCATATAAATAATTTCAATTCCTTTTTCTATGCCAACAATTTTTAGCGCTTCCCGAATAATATTATGTTTCACTTCATCCACACGACTAACTAATTCATTGCCAGAATAAACTATACGAATATTATCATCAAACTTTCTGTTCACAATAATATAAACATACATATCTAGTGCTGTGCTAACAACCGTACCATAACCCACCTTACTGTTTTCATAGTAAGTGGAAAAATCTGTCCCCCCACCAAAAAATGATGCTCTAAGGGGTGTCTTTGAAATAATCATGTATCTTCTCCTTTTTCTCTAATGAAACTATTTCTTTGGCAACATCCAAAACTGTGTATTTTTCATCAACCATCCTACATATACAACCGGCAGCCTCTCCCGCTGCAATATCACGTTCATCATCCCCGATAAGATAGCATTCGGAGAGGTTTAATGAATATTTTTTCTGAGCTTCAAAAATCATACCTGGATTTGGTTTTCTACAAAAACAACCATCGTCCCAATTATGAGGACAGTAAAATATATCGTCAATTTCTGTTCTTTCCTTCAAAAGATCTGCACGCATTTTTTCGTGTATGCAATGCAACATTTCTTCTGTGAGATTACCTCGTGCAATTCCTGGTTGATTGGTAATGATAATTACAAGAAATCCATTTTTTTTCAGTATATTAATTGCTTCTATTGCTCCCGGAAGCCAAACAAAGTCTTCAGGCTTTTCTATATAACAAGCTCGTGCTGGACGTTTGTTTATGGTACCATCCCGATCAAGAAACACAACACGTTTCGGTTTAAAAAATTCTTCCGTAAGTTTGATTCGTTTAAAAGAACCAATAGAATAATAGCGATGCTCGTTTACTGTGGCAAACAGCTTGTTTTGTTCGACTAGTTGTGGATAAACTTCTGCCTCAAAATTACAATTTCCCTCTGGTATTAGCGAAATGATACTCTTATCGACTAACGCATAGCCAATATCAACTCCCTGTAAATTTGGTGTAATACGTTTTTTGTCATAAGTTGTAACCAATCCATTGTCTGTAATATGTAGATTGCTTTTGGTATAGTTGTCACGATTGCTATAAGCAGTAATTTGAATCTTCGCTTCGTTATTGCAAAAATCTGCGAATAGTTTTGAATAGTTAATCGGACAATAGTTATCACAATATAAAAGTAAAAATTTATCTGCGATCTGTGAGGCAGCATGTTTTATTCGCATACCTGTGTCGTAGTCCACCGGCGTTATATCATAATTTATAGTCAAACCATAATTTGAACCATCTCCAAGATAATCCATTATTTTTTCAGGTAGATATCCTAAAAGAAGTAGCAGCTCTTCCATTCCGAAATTCTTCATCTGACATATTAGATAATCAATAAATGGAACGTTATTAATTGGATACATCGGTTTAGGATTAGTATTTGTAAATGGTTTTAGACGTGTACCCAAACCACCAGCAAGAATGACTGCTTGCGTAACTCTTTTGTTCATATTCACTCCTCTTATTTTTATCCACGACCATATCGTAGTATATTAAAGTTCCTGACAGTCATTGGACATATTGATATCAAAAGGAATCTTATTCTATCACTAATTTTTACTGCCGAATTTATTAAATATATATATCTCGTTTTTTTATAAAACAATGAAATATTTACTACGGATTCTTTAAATTTTTCATCACTCATAAGACATACTATATTGTAAAAATACCATAACACATCATACAGATACCTTTTTTGCAAGTCTTTTACAAATTTTTTATCAGAGCTTAACAAGCGGCATTTTCTTATTCCATCTAACCAGCATTCATATAAATCTTTCAAATTGCCTTTTATTTCTGTCCCCATCAATCCATCATCTCTAATCCTGTAATGATATAATCCCTTGTGATATGCAACTATCTTTTTACATTTTAAAAAAATAGTTGGCATCACATATAAGTCCTCATGAAGTTTTCCTTCCGGAAACTTCACGTCTTCAAATATTTGTTTTTTAAATAATTTCCCCCAAACTTCACCAGCCGATATTTCCAAAATATGTAATATCATTTTCTTTCCATCACCAATCAGTACCTCTCCTGTTGAATGCTCATTTCCTGCTTTAATGATAAAAGCAATGTCCGATTCATTCTCTTCTTCCAACCAAACCAATGTTTCAATTGTATTATTTTCTATCCAATCATCCCCATCAACAAACAGTATATAATCACCAGTTGCCTCCTCAATTCCTCTATTTCTTGCAGCAGATACCCCTTCGTTTTCTTTATGTACTACTCTTATATTTTCATATTCTTTTTCATACTCATGACATATCTCTGGAGTTTTATCTGTAGATCCTCCATCTATTAGAATAACTTCAATATTTTTATACGTTTGATTAATTAGTGATATGATACATTCCTCTACATATTTCTCTGTATTATATACTGTAACGATTACTGATACTTTACACACAAATCCACTCCTCATTTTCTTTTTTTTAATACACTCCATAGTTTAAACTTCGTCATATCTATTATCATTCATCTTTATCATTCAAACAATTAACTAACATTCCCTTTATCTACACCTATTATTCCATATTACTTTTTCTATGCATATTTATATCCATTCCTAATAAGCACTAAAATACTCAAATAATAAAAAATAGATTTTGTCTTTTATAATCTCAAACAAAATCTATTTTTCTTATATATTTTCAAAATAAATATTTAATTTTTCCAAACTATTTTCTAATTGCCAGAACAAATCTTTCATTTTTTTTATTACTATTTCGCCATACTTCTGTCCTTTTATTAAATTATATTTCATAACAAGACTTCTCAACATCTCATTTTTATGGGACATATCATGAAAGTCATTCTGGATATTTCTTATATACGTGTTATCAGATAGGTATTTATGCTCAATCATATAATCTATTCTACAATACATTATCTCATTAAATATGTAAATCAAATGAATTATTCTAAAATCAAGACGCTCATGTTTACATACGCATTCATTAAAATATTCTATTATATGATTTAGGCATTCAAACCCATATAAAACAGCTTCGTGTACTGTAAATAAGTCTGACTCATCATTAATTGTATTCTCACGTGATTTTATAAAATCAGTAATCATATTACGAATTCTATCAACATTTAAAGCATACTTTTTATTTTTTAAGTATTTAAATGTTCTAATTTCGACAGAATTCACATTATCTCTTTCCCTTATATATCCCGCATGGGCATCAAATGCCATTCTAAAATCTAAATATGAAATCTCTTGTATTGAATAAGTATGTTTGAAAAAATCTGCTGTAAAGAACACTTTTTTTTCATTATCATATCCCCAAATAAGCATTTCATGTTCACTATGTTTTTTTTTCTCAATGTCCTTCCACCATGAATCTATAAAATACATATCTACTGCCAAGAAAATATATTCTTTATTATCTATACTATTCTTAATAATATTATTAACATTTTGATTTTTTCTTACATTTAGAATTACCGTTTCCAACATTGGACATTGTTCATAATAGTTAACATCTCTATCATACTTAAAATCTACCATATACTCCTTTCTTTCTCTCTTTGCATATATCCATAACGAAATATAATTATTATATAACCATACTTCGTCATTTCCATAAGCTTCTAATATTCCGTTTATTGCAGTATTTATTGAATATGTCTTATATTTAGGAATCTTAAATGGTAACTTAATTATATTATTATTTTTGCCTTCCATATCTTTATTTTCCTCTCTTATGAACAGTTATTCACTAATCACTTATAATGCTTTGCCTGTGTACTATACATATTATAGTATAATCCGTCCGCATTTTTCATTAACTCCTCATGACTTCCTTCCTCTGTAATTGTTCCATTATTAAATACAATTATTCTGTCACAAAATCTACATGAAGATAATCTGTGTGAAATATATATTGCAGTTTTTCCATAAACCAATTTGTCAAAGTTTTTATAAACCTCATATTCAGAAATTGGATCAAGAGCTGCTGTTGGTTCGTCCAATACTACAATCGGAGCATTTTTATACAATGCTCTGGCAATAGCAAGTTTTTGACCTTCACCACCGGATGGCTCAATACCGTTTTCCACAAACATCTTATAGATATATGTCTGGTCTTTTTTATCAAGACTATCAATCCATTTATCAATGCCTACAATCTTATATATTTCTTCCAGATCCGTATTTTTATCATCAAATACAGTTACATTTTCTTTAATTGTAAAAGCAAAAAGTCTAAAATCCTGGAATACAACTGATAACATCTTCATATATTCTACAATGTTATACTCTCTGGCATCTTTACCGTTTACTAATATCTCACCTTCGTAGTTGTCGTACAAATGACAAAGGAGTTTAATAAATGTAGTCTTACCTGCGCCATTTTGACCTACAATTGCCAGATGCTCCCCTGCTTTAATCTTTACAGATATGTCTTTAAGAATATACTTGTCTGTGTTTGGGTATTTAAAACTAACATCCCTAAACTCAATTTCGCAGGCTTTGTCAGTTACCTCTACAACACAATCACTTAAATCCATCAATCTGTCGTTTTCCCCGTATATATCTTCAACAAAATCGATGTAATACTTTAATACCGATGAAGTATAATTCATTTCCAAATATGAATTTACAATTCCTCTAATAGCACCACCAAATTTAGAAGTCGCCTGGAACAAACTGGAGAATTCACCAATTGAAATAATCTTGTTAAAAACATTTACTGATAATAATATATAGATAGCAGAATCACAAACAGCATAAAATACATTATTTATATCCCAGTATTTTATAAATTTTGTATGATACTTTTTGCTGGTATTATATATTCTACCTACATATCCGTCATATTTCTTTTCGAATATTTCAGATGTATCATATAAACGTACATCTTTGGCATATCTGCTTTCCTGTAGTTCAGTGTTAAAATATGTACTACCTCTCTCTACATTGCCCATTTCTTTAAAAAACTTACGCCTGCTCTTATTAACTTTTGAAGTAGTATATGAATTCGCTGCAAACGAAATAATTACCGGAATCATTAACCAAGGAATTCTTGTACAAACCAAAGTCACAACACCTAAGGCAACAATAAAATTCGTCACAATGCTTGCTAAAGATGTGATAAGACCATTTACCTGCCCGGTTTCATTTAAAGCTCTTTCTGCATTTTTAACTTTATCCAAAAATTCCGTTTCTTCAGTATGTTTAAATTTCATATTGATACAGCTCATACATAAATTTGTTTTAAAAATTCGATCAAACTTTTCACCAATTCTGGCAATGTTTTCTCCAACCCATTTCATTATGTTGGAGCAAATGAAATTACCTCCACAAATAAATGCTACCCAGAATACCACCCAACCGATATTTCTCTTAGATTCATCAGCAATTTCATCAATTAAATACTGAGATCCCAAAATTGATATAAACGGAGAAACTGAGTTAACGATTATATTTATTAACAAAAGCAAATAATATTTTTTATCATTCTGCCAAGCAAATTTCCCGAAGAACTTAAAACAACGAATATTATCTTTACTATTTTTCATCGTTCTGTCCTCCCACACTGTCTTTCTTATCCTCATAATATTGGGACTGAATCTGGAACATATATGCATATTTTCCATTCTTAGCCATCAATTCATCATGAGTGCCTTCTTCCACAACTGTTCCGTTCTCAAACATTGCAATATTATCACAGAATCTGGTACTTCCCAGCCTATGTGAAATAAATACTGCTGTTTTACCTTGTATCATCTTTTCAAATTCACGATACATCTTATCTTCTGCTAAAGCATCAAGAGCAGCTGTTGGTTCATCTAAAATAACAACCTTACCACCTTTATATAGAGCTCTAGCCATAGCAAGTCTTTGCTTTTCTCCACCTGATAAATCAATTCCTTCTTTATCAAATATTTTTAATAAATTTGTATGTATACCTTTTTCATAGGAATCAATCTTTGCCTTTAATCCACTTTGTTCTAATACAGCATTTACTTTATCCATATCTGTATTTTCTTCTTCAGCAAAAGAAATATTCTGATAAATAGGCATTGCAAAACATTCTACATTTTGGAATACCGGAGAAAATAATTTAAAATATTCTTCACGATTATATTCCTTTATATCCACACCATTTAGAAGAATTCGCCCTTCATTTGGCTCATATAATTTCATAATAAGTTTTATAAATGTTGTTTTACCTGCACCGTTTACACCAACTACCGCAAGTTTTGTTCCATCATTAATTGTTAGGTTGACATTTTTCAAAACATAATTCTCATGTCCGGGATATTTAAAACTCACATTTTCAAACTTAAATTCAAATTGATCGAGATTTATATCTGTAATATGACCTTCATTTGCACTTGCAGTTTCTTTGTGTTCTTCCCATGCCACGAAATTTCTATAATCATTAATCATAAGGCAATTGCCTCTCATATTTGAGTAAATCCAATTTACATATCCTACAGAATCATGGAAAGTAGTTACTAATCCTACATAAAGAACAAAATCGGATATCTGATAATTCCCCACAATAACATTATATACAAGCCATGTATACATGAGGACCTTTTGAATCAACAATACCGATTCCATACTAACATTGCATAAAATCCATCTATTATGGTGTGTCTTATTCATAGCATTGTAAGTATCATTTACATCACCCAACTCTCTTCTAAAGATTTTTGACATATTAAAAAGTCTAATATCCTTTGCAAAGTCAAAATTTTTCGTCGTTGACTCTAAATAAGTCATCTTACGCCAAGTTGGTGCCATAGCATCAGAAAATCCTTCTTTATCAAGTTTTGTAAAATAAGCCAATATCTTTGCTATGCTAAATGAGATTATGATAAAAATAATCATCATAATGAAATTTTGAATTCCGATTAATGCAGCAGACACAATCATCAATGTACCCTGGGCAATAAAATTTCTGCTTTCGTATAGAACTCCAAAGAAACCATTGCCTCTATATAATGCTGTTTTAGCTCTTTGAGCATAATCTAAAAAATCAGGTGATTCCATATTTTTGAAATCCGTATGGAACAACTTATCCATTCTTAATTTTTCTAAATAACCTTCAGTTGGACGATATTCATATTCAAATGCATTATAGCTGGTAGTACTAATAATATCGAAAACCAAACCTATCAAGCAGATTACAATAATATTGAAAATTATCTTATCAATAGCAAGATTGTTTTCGATATAAGACAATACAAATTTAGGTGCATATGCCCACAATAATTTGGTAACGATATTCGCCACAGGCTTTATTAAAACAACTGCTAAAAGTTTTAGATTACTTTTTCTTGCAATATTTAGGGCATAAATAAAATTACTTATAAACCCATATGTTCTTTGTTTTTCCATATATCTCCTCTCAAGAAATCACATATATGCCATTTATATAGCTACACACAAAATTTTAATTATATTTTACTTTTGCTATTTTCTTTTTTACATATTCTACAAAATCACCAATACTTTGATAATTGCTAATTAACATATTTTCATCATCAAATTCAATTTCGTAATTTGATTCGACTTCGACAATAATGGTAATAAATTCTATAGAATCCAACTCAATTTCGTCAAAAGTAGTATTTAAATTTATATTATCAGATAATTCTCCTATTTCAAATATTAATTTGACAATTTCTTTATCAATACTGCCTGTTTGAGAACCAATGGCTCCTTTTGCATTTATTATATCATTCATATTAGTATCAGGCACAACATTTCTATCTTCATTGACTATTTCTTGACTTTCTTTTCTGCCTACACACTCAAGTTTTCCATTTTCATTATTTTTTTCTATATCACCAGTATTAGATAAATTTGATTTCATCAATAAACATTCTCCTCTTTCAAAAAAGTTTCTCAATCGTTTGAATCATTATTAATTCCTCACTAATCGACTTACTAATTTTATCAATTAAATGATTTCGTGTTTTTACATTATATCTTTTCGATTGCTTTAATAATAAAATTACAATCACATCCCAATTTGCAATATTTTTCTTCAACTGTGTAATAAATATTGTGTTTCTATCTAATTGTTTTAAATTTGAATAATATTCAATATATTGTAAAAATATCTTTTTCCTGTTTAGTAAAGTGTACATGTAATAAAACACACGATTGTAGTCTGTCTCATTTTCCATCACACTAATATATTTCAATAATAGCGATAATGCAGCAATTACTCCATTATCACTATCATTGAAATAAATTTTTTTCGATAATTTAATTGTTTCATCGAATAATTTATCTGCTGAATATTGTGGTATTTTTTCGATATAAGCCCAATTATTTTCTATTGGGCTTCCACTATAATAAGAATCGTCTTTTTCATTCTTTGAATTTCTTGCTTGAAGAAAAGTTTCTATATCAACTTCTCCTTTATAAAACCATGGTGAATACCAGTCTATTACATACACAACATTTCTTGTCAAATCAAACCCACATAGTATCAATGTATGTTTAGCATGTCTTTTTTTATAATTAGCTGAATACGGTAAAAAAAATGTATCTGCTCCGACAATAATTGGATTTTTATTTTCATAAACAAACTTTATATTTCTGTTTAAAATATCTTCCGTACTTTCATCATCTTTATAATAAAATCTGTTGGTATATTTATTGACTGACGGTAATAAAGATCTAAAATCATATTTTTCCCTAAGCCTTAATTTATCCATAGCTTCAATTTCTATTGATGGCACAGTATTTATAAACAATATTGCGTTAGAACCATATGCATATTCCAATATTATTCTTTGGCAATTTTGATAGCAAAAGCTCTCATATCCCTCATAATGATCTATTTTTTTGTTATAAATATCATGAATATATTTTTCTATCATTGATTATTTCTCCAATTTACGATACTTCATTCATTGTAAAATTCTTACTGTATAAAGTTTTCCAAATATTACATAGATTCAATCATTCTACAAACCGTGATAACATATTCTTTATAAATTTGCGTTTCCATAACAATTCCTTTTCTACTATATGTATCCCACATTAATAAGTCTCTATTAAGTCCTGTTCCCAAACATTTACTATACGCTTCTTTCATAGTCCAAATTTTTGTCTCAATTAACTCTGTATTTACTCTGTTCCTTGATAAAGCCTTTTTCTCTGATTTGGAATAATACTTATTAATTATCGTAGTGCTGACTTTATGTATTTTTTCCACATCAATTCCAATTTTATGATTTTTCCCAACAGCTACTGCTACCAATCCATCTGTATGAGATATGCTCAAATCATAATCAATATGTTTTTGAAAAAAAGGTTTTCCCATTTCATCTTTTTCTATTATGCAATCTAAAAGCCCAAATGTATATGTAACCAGTTTCTGTACTTCCTTATAGGCTATTGATGACATTTCTATATCCTCTGTATTAATGACTGGTATTATTTTTATTCTTACATCGCCACACATAGTCATATATTTCATCTAGTAACCCTTATTTCTATATTTTATAAATATTTATTCATTATTACTATCTTCGTATGCCTTCCTTACAATATCAATTAATGCTTGTATTGTCTTTGCTTTTCTAATTTGTGAAAGATAATCATCTAATTCAATACCTAATTCCTCTTCCAAATCAAGTATAAAAATAACGATTGATTCTGATGTAATTCCATTTTTAGGTCTTATCTCCATATCTGGTGTGGATTTCTGGTTAATTCCTTTCTGATGCATTATTTCTGTATGTATTCTCAATACAACCTCTTGAATATTCTTCATTTTGCCTCCTCTTTTCTGCTAATATATTTTGCTATAATTTACGCTTTTTTATCCGATAATCTATTTTTTATTAGTAAAATATTCACTTTTCACCTCTTCAGGCCAACTTTCTTCATTTAATCCATGTTGTAATAAAAATGCCAATACCCACCTTTGTAATCCAAACCCTACACAAGCTGTTACTGTATCTTCACAGTTTTCAACAGATATATTAAATGGATCAGTAAACGCCTTCCCATGAAGATTGTATGAGGCTGTTGATATAGATTTATCTGGCGAAATATTTAAGTGCATTTCATATTTGCTTTTATCTATATGCTGAATCTTTCTATACATTTGCATTTTTGGAACAACAAATGAATCTGAAGCAAGAGAAATATCCCCTATTAATTGTAGTTTAGACATTAAGTCTTTGGATTTTTGCATAATTTTATTGCGGCTTTCTAAAATAAATTCATTTGAACCAATCATAACTATCTCTCGAACATGATAATCACATAACCGTCCTATTTCGTTATAATTAAGCCTACCTTCGTTTCTAAAAACATTCTGCCTAAATGTTACAATTGTATTATCCTTTAACGTTTTATCTTTATATTCGATATATGTATGAAAGCAAGCCGACGGAGACAGTGCAAATCTTGGTTCCTTTATTATTTCTTTTACTTTCTTGTCATGCATAGCTGCATCAGTCTGTTCTAAATCCTTAAGACTCTCATTTACTGTAGAGCAAAAAATTGCATATTGTGGTGTTTTTCTTACATATCCTGTCATAGAATAATCATCCAGTGGTAATAATACAGGATAGATTTTTTCAACAGCTCCCAATTCATATGCAATCTCACTAAATTCTGAATCCAAAAAATCAAATAAAAATTTTCCTTTTTCACCAAAACCAATTTGTCCATTGTCAAAAAATAACACTTCATTTTCTAGTGAGTTTATATCGTAAAATTTTTTATCATTGAAATATTTTTCGTAATAAGTTTCCCTGATTTTGTTTGGGATTGTATATTTCTTCATTATTTCAACAAGTCTTTTTCTCATTTCTACTGCACAACTGTTATCTGAAATTTCAATTTCAATTCCATCTTCTTTCATTTCGACACTTTGTATATCAGATGATACAAAACCAATGCTCTTTATAAATTCTTCAATATCTATATCATCTGGTGGAACAATTTTTATCTTATTCATTTCTCCTCCTATTCTTTTCTTATTGTTTAATTATTTTCCCAAATTAAATGAATCCTCAAAAAATTTTTCAAAGACCTGATTATTCACATATTTTTGACCTATCTCATTATAATTACTTAAAATACAATCAATAACTGCGTTAATAAAATTTTGATTATAAAACTTTTGAATCATTAAAAATGAATATAAAGCTTTTTCTATTATGTTCAATTCTTGAAATAATTTAACCACTTTTTCAACATCCATTTGTTCCTCAAAATGTCTTATATAATTTGCTATATCTACTATTTTATATAATATTAAATTTCTCTTATTGTCCATCCATAATGCTCCAGTAGCCTCTCTATAAAAATGACAAACAAGAAATGCTAAATTTGTATTAATTTCTAATCCTTTGAATGAATACTCTTTACCTGTATACATATATGTACCAATCTCAAACACTTTAGAATCAATCAAATTATCTTTACCATCAAACAAAAAATTAATATCTATTCCGATTATTCCATCTTCTGTTTGTTTCATATATGGAATTAAATCATGATAATTCATCCTTTGTATAATTTTTTCTTGCTTTGTTGCTTCGACTAATTTATCACCTTTTACATTCGCCTGAATATACCCCACACTTCTTAATAATTCATCAATCTGAGATAGATCCTCCTCATAAACTAATAAATCTATATCATTTGATCTCCTTGTACCTTTTGTATACAAACATGTACCATAAATTATTCCTTTCAAACCAGCATATCTAATATTGTGACTTAATAAAATCTCATTAAGCTCATTTATATATTTATACATTTTTTCTTGTTTAACTGATTGTCCATATACTAACATTTCAACGTTCTTCTTTAATTCCATTGGCATTTTATTTTTTTGTTCTTTGGTAAGTCCTTTATAAAGATAGCCACATAGCCTATGATTCATAGCTATTCCTATTACTTCAATCCAATCTATTGGTCCTTGTAATATTTGATTAATATACTTTAATTCTTCTTCTTTTTTTTCTATTAATACTGCTTTTAATAGAAATTCATATTCTTTTCTTTTCATTCTATATCCTCTCTAATTTCATAATATATACTCTTATATAATATTAATTTTCTCTTTTTTTATAAATGAACTTTCGTTCCAATATATACGAACTATTATATAATGCTAAAATTATTTCATTATACATTAGTACCAATAAAAAAATGCTGTAAAAACTTCTTTGTAATTGAAGTTTTTACAGCCCATTTTACATTTTTTGTTTATTTATCAGCTAAAAATTTTTTGATTACATTTTCTGTTTGTATTTTTGTTTTTTGCCTATCTAAATTTCCATTAATTTTTATTATATTTAAATTCTCCTTTTCAATAACTTCATAATATTTATTCATAATAGCTTTCAATCCTTCCATATTCTCATATGGTGCTATTTTTTTATTTCTTTTATATATTCTCTCAAGTGCTATATTAGGTTCTACATCAACGATAATCCAAACATCTGGTGTTGGTAATAAAGTATATATACTGAAATAATCATCCATATTTACACTTGTTGTCGACTCTGCATATACTTTAGCAGACAAAGTATATCTATCTACTATGACGTTTTCTCCTCTTTCCAGCATTTTTTCTATTTTCTTACCAGTAATATAAAAATCCATCATCCATGCTATGTTTTTAACTTCCTCTGAAAGTAACAATTCTTCATATTTATTCATTTTTTCCTCAATTGAACGTAACTCCTTTGTAAAAAAATACCCCCCTACTCCAGATAACTTGTTAAAATTATACTCTTTGCATGTACTGACAATTTCATTTACCAAGGTCGATTTTCCTGCACCATCTATTCCCTCTATAGCAACTAATATTCCTTTCATTAAAATCTCCTAATTCTGTATATTATCACTGTTAAAGCAATATGGATCAATACCATTTATATCCCCACTAATATAAGCTCTATATCTACATCCACCTCTACATTTATCATAGTCTATACATTCGGTACAAAATTTGTTTCCTTCTAAACTTCTAAATTTACTCAATATATCACTTTCACACCATATTTTCTTCAACGTTTTCTCTCGTATATTCCCCGCTATAAATTCATCTGGAAAATGTGAACAAGCTCTTACATTACCTAAAGCATCAATACATATGCTTTCTTTTCCAGCAAAGCATCCAAAACCTAACTCTGAAATATAATAATATTCTTCATCACAATATTTATTCAATGGTGCTTTTATTATAATTTCTTTTTTATATTTTGTTTTCAGACGTTCTATTTCACGAAGAACATATATGTATTCTTTTCTATTTAGTATAATTTTTTCATTATTACTATGTGCTCTGCCATCCTCTCTTACACAGTTAAATTTGATACTTTTACATCCTGTTTTAATTGCTAATTTAATAGCACTTTCAATATCATAAATATTTGTTTTCATCAATGTCATTTTAATACAATAATTGTATTTATAGTATTTCTTTAGATTATTTAATCCTTTTATAATCCTTTTATAAGTTCCTTTACCTCGTATAAAATCATTGCTTTCCTCCGTTGCGCCATCCAAACTTACTGTTATGGTTTTCAATTCATACTCATTTATTTCTTTTACCGTTTTTTCATCAAAGAAGGTACCATTAGTAGAAACTGATACTTCTATTTCATTTTCTCTGCAATTTTTAATAAACGAATAAAAATCTTCACAAGCAAAAGGCTCCCCTCCAGCTATAGAAATTCTTCTAACATCAAGTTCTTTCAATTGCTCAATTAGTACTAATTTTTCTTCTTTTGATAATTCATTAAGTTCTGCGTTGCCTGATTCTGTAAAACAATGTTTACATCGTAAATTACATTGATATGTGATATCATAAAACACTCTTAATGGTGAAGACAATCGATTGCTTTCATAATCATTTACTTTCTTTTTTACATCTGCATCTAAATTAATTATTTTTAATTCTTTCAATTCTGTAAATATTTCTATAATTTCCTCAATGCTTATTTTTCCTTCGCATTCTTTTGCAAATTCACCTAAAGATATATTGCCAGCTATTACTTCTAAAATATTTAAGGTTATTTTATCAATACTCATATTACTTTTTTCCCATTTATCTTTTATTATTCCCCCAAAAAATTCAGGAATTACTTTAAATCTCTTTTCCACTTCATTTTCTCCTTCACTTCCAGAATATTTATTTTAAAAATTCCTCCACAATAATATTTATTATGGAGGAATACGCATTAAATTTATGCATAGTATTGTTTTTTGTGTTATGAATATTCACGTTTTATAAATTACATATGTAATTCACTAAGTTTTTTAATTCTTCTTTTCATTTTGCTACCTCCTTTCTACACATAATTCAGTACTGATTTTATTCATACCTATGTATAGGGCATTGAATACAAATATTGTTATTACGAGAAAATCCTTTTAATTTTTCAAAAATTTCTAATTGTGAACTACACTTTATATTTCCAATTAGCAATTCTCCCTCAGAAAAAGCACATGGATAAATATCTCCTAATGCATCAATATATATTGATTTTTCTCCTAAAGTACAGATTTCTCCGTCTTCTCTCAAATATTTTTCTATTGGCAACTCAACCTCAACCTGTTTATTCTTTACATATTCTTTTAAGTCATACAACTTCGCCATAAATCTTTCAAAATGAGGTATGTACTCCATATTTTCTTTTGCTCTTCCAAATAAATTAATAGAATTTATTTTTAATTTAGGAATTTTGTTTCTTTCACAAAAATCTACCATTTCAAATATATTTTCTATATTTTCAACAGAAATTGTACTTCTTATGCTTATATTTTTTCTGATATCTTCCGCATTAACCAATTTATAAATATTATTTAATACATCTTTTAAATGTATTCCCCGTCTCACACTCTCAAACTTTTTCTCATTCAATGTATCAAGACTAATTGTCAATTTAATATTTCTTGTTCTTATTATATTGATAATATCCTCTGTTAATATTGTGCCATTAGTAGTAATTGAAAATTTTATATTCTTATTTGAATCCCTTATTATTTTAGGAATGTTCCTAATAAATGGCTCTCCTCCTCCTATTGATATTTTGCAAATACCTTGTTTATATATATCATTAAATAAATCAACTACTTCCTCATCTTCTAATTCATTATGTGTCTTAGTATTTGAATTAGTAAAGCAATATATACAATTTGCGTTGCACTTATTTGTTACATCAATAAATACCTTATCTATTTTCATTATTTTACCTTTCTCTATAATAAGTTTTCTATAATCGTTAATTCTTTAAATAAAATTTCATCTGTAATGTTGCAGTTACATTTTTTTCTTATTTCACCACTGCATAATTCCCTATTTTCTATACATTTAAGAATATACGTACACAAATTAGCTTTGTGATAACTTATCCCATCAAATTTCAACAAATTCATTATTATATTCTTTTCATCTCCACTAAACACCTTTGAAACATCACCATCAAAAACACATTTAATAGTGATTATACTATTATATATATTTCGAGCCATTTTATTTGGAAATCTATGCAACTTAGGCAGGGTATTAAAACAATGGTTTATTTGTTCATATCCCATTTCACCATAAAATTGATTTTTTTCTAATCTGTTAAGTAATTCCTCTGCATTGTGCATTACAGTCAATGCATTTTGTGATTGATTCATTATTGTTACCCAAAGTATATAATACATTTGTTTTACTGATAATTTTTTCATTATTTGCTCCACTCTCTGCTTATATTTATTTTCTCTTTCTTTAACACTGCATCAACTAGATTTATCCTTTCATTTATACAAATTGAAATTAATACTATAAACACATCTGCTATTTCCCCTTCTATAGATTCATATTCACTAATTCTATTATAATCTATTGCCAATTTACTATTTTCTTTACGTATAGCCTTAGCCAATTCTCCAACTTCTTCTATAAGCATTATTATCTTATCAGTCGTCTGCTCCTTCTCAAACCCCCTAAGTTGAAATATTTTTGTAAAATATTCTTGCAATTCCTTTATTCCTGTTTCCTGGGTTAATGCACTAAATAATTCCTTCTGTTTACAACTCATTTTATCTCTCCTCGTTCATAATTATTTAAATAATTACAGTGCATTAACTATTAAATATTATAATTAACTTTATCATCATCTTCCATGTTCAATAATGCACTATAATATTACCTTTTGTTATAATATATATTCATATAATAACTATTATATTTACTTTCGATTTACACAATCCAGTTTTTCATAATTTACGTATAATCCAATTATCCTCTTTTGATGGCAATTGATTATTCTTTTTCCCAATTTCTTATTTTTATTGAGTACTTCATTATAATACTTAAAGCTCCGTATATCTGTATCTATAATATTACATTTTTGACTGTTTAAAGTGAATTCAGATCACAGTTTTTCGTCTATTACCGGTAATTAGCCTGTTAACGTATTACGTTTCTTTTACGTAATCATACATCCGAATTCTCCGTGGAAGACAACAATGCTAAAATATTTGCAAGAAGTATATCTTTATCTCCATGTACTTTGTTGAAATTTATATTTCCTAGTACAAACACGATTGCTGCACCACCTTAAACAAAATCCATATACTTAATACATATCTTCCTTACTCACAACTTGAGTATAACACAACACTATCTATCTCTTCAATTATATATAATGACATCGCACATAGTGTATATCCTAACACAATCTTCTGCTTTCCCTAACTCTATTGCTTGATAATCTGTATATATCCTACCTATTATATTAGGTATTAATACTAAAGATTCGGTATCATTTCTTTTTTAATATATAAATTAGACACCCTATTATATCCATATTACAGCAAAGTAATATTTACATATAAAAACCTTATAAATAACATCAGCTCTCGTAATAACTATATTACCTTTTTCAACAGAATTTAATACCCACAATAATTCCTATTTCTTAGAACAATCTACGACATACATATTTATAATACGACTAACTTCTCTACATATTATTTGCTTTATGAATTTCATAATTCATACCATTATGTCTCTAAAACACAAATAGTAACTTTTTTATTTTCACATTTTGATATAAATTATTCTACTTAATAACAGCAAATTCTGTCATCGTAATTGATATTTCGCACGCTTTGTGTTTTCAATAAGAGCACTTTTCATAACAAAAAAGATCCAATCATATATTTACTTTATCGTTTATAATTTTATAGATTTATACTAACCTTTTCTAAATACTTCATTGTAAATACTAATTTAAAATGAAGACCTTCTTTTCCTAAAATATAAGTTGTCTCCTCATTTCCCTTAATTACACAAATAACATTTTCAAAAATCAAATCTTTTTTCTTCGTTTACAATTCCTAAAAATAATCTTTTTCTCCTGCTATAACCACATCGTCAACTATTCCTTTTTCCCCTGTAATATTTGGTTTTCGTATTCTATATTTCTTTTCTTTCTTACCACTAAATATAGATAATACTATTACCTCTAAACTTTTCTCATCTTTCTAATACAGCTATTATTTCAATTTCTTCTGTAATTAATTTTTTCTATTAACAATTTTATTCAATACTATTACAAACCTCTCCTTGTTTGTAACTCTATACCTATCTTGATCGTAATGTTCTCCCCAACTCTAGATACACTTTTTTCTTTGCATTATTATAAAAAATTATTATTTTTCCATACAATTTTTCCCTAAACTCTTTTGTCATTGGAAAGCATATATCCTTATATACTGCCTTTCCATCCTTATCTTTCTGCTTTGTCTTATATGATGGCATTGCCACAAACACATTATCCTTTCCCTGAATCAGTGTCACGTTATTTATTACAAATTTGTCATCCAAATAAATTCTTGCAAGACCTTTTATATTGCTCCCCTCTCTTTCGTACGGCGTAACTTTTACTGTAAATGGTGGCTCCTCTACCTCAGTTTTTTCTGTATTTAGCTCATTATTTTCTTTTCCAGCGTTCTTATATCCTTCAATTATTGCATCATACAATTCTGTACGGGACTCCTTTGTTATAGGGTTGCATATGTCCTTAAAAACGAAATTATTATGCTCATCCACCTCATTGCTTCTATACCTTGGCATTGATACAAACAAATTGCCATTACTATTTTCAAGAATGGCAATGTTTGTAATTTTAAATGACTCACCAAATACTACTGTTGCAAACCCTCTTAAATTTCCTTCATTTTTTCTTACTTTATTTACTTTTACTGTATACTTCATTTTTTTCTCCTTCTCTACTATATATTTTTTCTTTTTCTGTTTCTTTTATTTCTTCACCAATATTCTTTTCCAAATCCAACATAGAATTTAATTCTGCCTGACGTTTTAACTTCCCCTTAAGCTCTTCCTCATAAACAAAAGGCTTTTCATATTCTATTTTTGAAGATTCTAAATCTCTTTTATACTGTTCTATCTTCTTTTTTAGAAACTCTTCATTTTCTTCTATGTTATTAAACATATTATCCAGCTTTATCATATTTCCAACAGCACTTGTAGACATTTCTGCCTTATACTCGTTTTTTCCCTGAAGTATTAAGAAATTTATTCCCATATAATTCTTTTCAACCAATAGATTAAATCCTCTGAACTTTCCAATCTCATAAGTATCACCTGCTTTATACTTGCTTATTTCTTCAAGCATTGCTGTCCCTCCATCGTTTCTCTCGCTATATAACATATTACCTATTGTTATTGAAAACGCTTCGCTTTTTACACGCTCAGCATTTCTAAGTTCAATGTCCTTTCTCACACATTCAATTTTTTCTTCTGCTGCTTTAATTAATTTAGGAAACTTAATCATAAAATTATCCTGAAAAGTATATCTTTGGCTGTCATAAGATGCTTTCAGTATTTTTAATCGCTGCAATTCATTGTCAACTTCCATTTTTTCTTTTATTAATGGATTTCCTGTAGCAACTGCCTTTATTTCTGCATATGACAATGTTGCCTCATCTATGTCTTCACACGTTCTTGATACAGCCCTGCTCGTCATTATCTGACTAATAAATCTCTGCTTATTCTCTACCAGTGACCATGAGTACGCATCAAATGTTTCTTTTGTAACATATCTGTACACTGCTACTTCTTTATTTTCATTTCCTTGTCGTATTCCCCTTCCCTCTCTCTGCTCAATGCTCGACGGTTTCCATGGACAATCTACGTGATGAATTGCCACAATATGTGTTTGTACATTTACTCCCGTGCCACATTTATCTGTAGAACCAATAAGAATTTTCTTCTTTCCTGCTCTCATTGACTTAAATAATGTTTCTCTCTGTGCATCTGTTTTTGCATCATGTATAAATGCTATTTCATTTTCAGGTATGTTTCTTTTTATAAGTTCTGCTTTTATGTAATTATATACGTCAAAATCCTTTTCCCCAGGTGTTCCTATATCTGAAAAAATAAGCTGACATCCTATTTTTTCTTCATCTTTTGCTTTTCCATATTCATAAAGCACATTATCAATTAACTTATTTAATTTTCCGTCAGGATTATTAGGTGCATCTTTATCAAGAAGTCTTGCATCCGTTCCAAGCAATCTTGCTTCATGTGTTATTTTCAAAAAATTATCTATGCTTGAATCCACTCCACCATTTCTGATAGCCTCCGCTCTCCTAACAAAATCCTCCATTATCTGCCTTACGTACCAATCTGGTTCTGATTCCACAATAATGTATTGACCGTCTCTTAATTTAGGAACATTGAGTTCAAGCATATCCTGTGTTTGCACGTCTGCTACCTGTTTAAATATATTCATTAACTCTGGTAAATTGGTAAATTTATTAAATCTGTTTTTCATTCTAAAGCCACTTCCCTCAACTGTAAGTTCTAATGCTGTTGTTATTTCACCGAAATTGGCTGCCCATGAATCAAAATGATATATTCCCATCTGTTCCAACGTATCTTTTTGAAGGTAACTTTGCATTACATACATCTCACACATAGTATTACTAATTGGGGTTCCTGTAGCAAAAACGATTCCTCTTCCGGGATTTATCTCATTAATATATTGGCATTTTAATTGCATATCTGTTGCTTTTTTTGCTCCCGAGCCACTAATTCCTGAAACATTATTTATCTTTGAAAATATTGCTAAATTCTTGTAATTATGAGCTTCATCTACCATAATACTGTCAATACCAAGTTCCTCAAAAGTAATCAAATCATCTTTCCTTTCTTCGCCTGCAAGACTCTTTAATTGTTCTTGAAGCTTTTTCTTCTGTGCCTCCATCTGTTTTACAGTCCAACGCTCACCATTCTTTTCTTTTGTCTCCTCTATGGCATATGCTATCTGCTTTATTTGTTCATTAAGCATTCTTTCCTTTCTCGCTGCTGAAATTGGTATTTTTTCAAACTGCGAGTGAGACATTATTATGCAATCATAATCTCCCGTTGCAATTCTTGATATAAACTGTTGTCTCCTACTCTTTTCAAAATCACGTTCGGTTGTTACTAGAATGTTTGCAGATGGGTATAATCTCAAGAATTCAGATGCTGTTTGATTTATTAATGCTTTTGGAACTACCATTACTGTTTTATTTGCAAGACCAAGTCTTTTTTGTTCCATACATGCTGCCATCATCTCAAATGATTTTCCTGCTCCCACACAATGGGCAAGTAATGTATTACCTCCAAGTAGAATTCTTGCTACCGCATTTTTCTGATGAGGTCGCAACTCTATTTCAGGGTTCATTCCTGGAAATGAAAGTACCGAGCCATCGTATTCACGAAGTCTTATATTGTTAAATGTTTCATTGTAATAATCAACATACTTCTTTCGTCTAACCGAATCCGCAAATATCCATTCTCTAAATTTTTCCTTAATAAGATTCTGCTTTTCTCTTGCAAGCATTGTTTCATTTCTATTAATCACATAATGATATTTTCCATCTCCGTCATCAATTTTGTCTCTTACTGTTACGGTTTTTAGGTTAAGTGATGCTTCAAAAATAGAATAAGCATCCATGCGGCTTGTTCCATATGTTTTGGAAGCTGCCACAGAATGCTTATCCTTTGATTTATTTTCTATAAACCATTCCATGCTATATTTATTTAGATGAACAATAATACCTGATGAATACTTTCCACTTCTTATTGCCCTTACTCTTTGTGGTGTTCCAAGCAATTCATAAATAAATTGCTCATAGTCCTGTTCATCAATCCATGTTGTTCCTATCCTTATATCAATCTCCGAAGCATCAAGGTCTATTGGTTGGACTTTTTTTAATTCTTCCACGTTTATTTGAAATAATTCCGGCTGTTCCTTTGCAAATCTTTCTGCTATTACAAGTTTACTTCTAACATTTCCAGACAAATATTCATCTGATGTTTCCCATCCTTCATCCGGATTTTTTTCATCATACTGCGTTGGATTCAAAAATATAATTCCTTTAAGTTCTTCAATTAATTTTTGTCTTTTAGTTTTGCCACTCTCCACATTTTTTCCTACTTCTCCACTTATATCAGGTATGTATATGCTCAAAATAAATGGAATGTTTACTTTTCCATATTCATTTATCGAAATATTCAATGCCTCAATTGCTGTCTCAACTCTGTTTATTGTTAATTCTGGTTTGATAGTCTGTTTATAAAACATATCAGCCTTAGTAACATAACCATTTTCATCCACATTTTCAAGAGAGCACAACAAAGGATAGTCTGCATCATCACGGAATGCTCTGTCATTTGCCCTTGAAGTAATTCTTCCATACTTATCTACAAATGTATCATAACTATTATTTAATTCTCTTTGAGCATTTTTTAATTCTTCTTCACTACATCCTTCCGACTGTATTTTAATAATATGTCTTGTTATACTTCGTATTTCGTTAAGAGCTTTAATTCTATCTATTGTTAGTTTTGAATATTCTTTTAAATACATTTTTGAATTTTGTCTGAAATAAAGTTTACCATACATAAAAGAATATGTATAATTTCTAACATCCGAATTTGCAATAATTACTTCATCATTCTTCTCTGTTTCCCCTATTTCAAAATCTGATATTGAAGTATTAACATTATTTAGTGCATTGCTAAGGCTTTCGTACATATTAAAATTTTTATCATTGTTTACACAAACGGTATACTGACTTTCAACTCCATATCTTCCTGTATCATATTCCATTTTTCCTAATACCATTTCAGGATGTTCGACAAAATATGAATTAATCGGTATACCGTCTTTTGTATAACCAAGATGCACCCAGTCAGGTTCTATATCTATTTGCCTTTCCCTTTTTTTCAGAAAAAGAATGTCTGATGTAACCTCTGTTCCTGCATTGTTTTTAAATGCATTATTTGGAAGTCTTACAGCACCCACAAGTTCTGCTCTTTGTGCAATATATTTTCTTACATTTGGATTAGCTTTGTCCATAGTTCCTTTTGTTGTTATTAAAGCTGCTATTCCTCCCGGTCTTATCTTATCGAGTGTTTTTGCAATAAAATAGTCATGAACCCGAAAATTAAGTTTATTATATTTTGCATCATATATTTTGTAATCTCCAAACGGTACATTTCCTATAGCAATATCAAAAAAATTGTCATTAAAATTCGTTTCCTCAAATCCTGATATTGTAATATTAGCCGTTTGATAAAGCTGTTTGGCTATTCTTCCCGTAACTTCATCTATTTCCACACCATATAGTTTACATTCGTTCATTGAAGCAGGCATACTTCCAAAGAAATTACCGATTCCCATTGATGGTTCAAGAATGTTTCCTTTAGATATTCCAAAGCTTGAAATTTTCTGATTTATGCACATTGCAATCTCGGGAGAAGTATAAAAAGCATTATTTACACTTGCTCTAGCATTATCATATTCGGAATGTGTCAACAATTCTTTTATTTCTCTATATTCATCCTTCCATAAGTTATTTTTTTCATCAAATACTTCCGATAATCCTCCCCATCCTACATATCGTGAAAGTATTTTCTGCTCTTCCATATTTGCAATTCTTTCTTCTTTCTCAATTCTTTTTAGTGTTTTTATTGCTTCCACATTCCATTTATATCTTGTTTTTGCACCTCCCTTTTCTATTTCCCATAAATTGTAATGATAATTGTTTTTTAATAATACATCGTTTTTATTGGAATCATCTTTATTTGAATCATCTTTCTTTGATTTTTCCATATCCGCTATTGGTTTTTTGTCCATTTCAAAAACCTCATCGGGAATGTCATAATCTCCTATTATCTCTTCTTCATTGATTTTTTCATAATAAATTCCTTTATTTATAAGAATTCCTATTTCTTCTTCTACAGATTTCCAACTTAAATAGCCTTCTTTTTCCCCTTCTATATCTCTCCACTGAAATCTTATACCCTGTGGTTTAAATGTATCATATCCATGTAGTCCATAATTCTCTATTGGCCAACCGGCTCCACCAAGACCATATTCCTTTTTAATTAATTTTTCACGTTCCGATGCCTTTGCAACATTTTTATAAATGTTATATACTCTTTCCTTGCCCCCTGCAAAACCTGTTCCTTTTAACAATACTGTAACTATATATTCATGTGGTACAATCTTTGCATTTTTAGGATTTAAGTATGTATATTTCTCTTTTTCCCCACTTGGTAAATTCTTTACCTTTTTTTCATCTGATATTCCTATTTCTTTTGTATTTTCATCAAAGAAAAAGGAAGCCTGTTCAAAACCTGCTTCCTCTCCTATTCCTAATGAATCAATTTCTTCTAATTCTCTTTCTATTTCTTCATCAATAGATGTATTCTCTTCCGTTCCAGATACACTCTCTAATGAAATCTGTACACTATCCGCTTCAGAACTACTTCTTCCGCCATCATTTTTGCCTGCTCCCTTTTCTTCCACATTTCCATTGTTGAAGATGGCTCCTTCGGCTTGTGTATTTTTAGATAATTCCTCATTAATGTTTCCAATAAATTGTTGGCTTCCTCGTCCACTTCCTTCATCTTTTCGCCTAATCTCCCTAAACGATAAAGTGTATTGTACCTGTTTCTCTCGTTCTCTTTCAGATATTCTGCTGCCATCATCCCGTATTTTCCCACCTGCGTCAAATCTTCTTTCTGAATTTCCGGCAGTTTTAGGTTTGGATACAACATTCCATCTGCTTTCTTGTGGTACATTAGTCTCATTTCTTCCATTTGTGACTCTCCTTTCATTTTCAATATGTCTTACTCTGTAATTAAACTCTTTAAGAACACTACAGGATACGTCACATACAAGGGAACCAAAACGGTATATATTATCTTCGCCACATATATTTATTATAAAATTCATATCTTGTTCTTCAGAAGACATGTTAAATCCACATCTTGTTCCTACTGCATAGAAAACACTTTTATATAACATTTCCTCTACTGTAGGCCCCTGCGTTTTATTATCTCTATCTTTAATCACACCACCTGTAATCTGATTAAGTTCTGAAATCATAACCTCTGATTTCTCCTTTATTATAGATCGCACATTTATCTTTGTATAGTTCTTTAAGAGCTTTTGTAAATTATTTTTTTCATTATTTATATATGGTTGAATTTTTCCCTCGTCAATCAGTTCATCTACAATAAATTTTAAATTATAATCATTTAAATTCCATGTGAGATTAACATTTCTTCCTGCTGTATCAGATATATCGAACACATATCGCATATGTGGTTTCAAAACTTTCGATGGAAAAATTGCAATTCCCTTACTTCCTCTTTTTACATATCTTCCTACCTTTTTCCATGAATCATAATCTCCCACAAGAGTTGCGTTTGGTCGCTGTGCATACATCATTAAAATATTATCAAATTCATATCTGTATAATCTTCCTGTTAATTCTAAAAATTTTTTCCATTTATCTGAATCTGATACAATATCCTTAATATATTCATCGTAAAGTCTCTGTACCTTGTAATCAGCACTCATTATTTTCTATAACCTCCCTTAACGCTTCTCTTATGTCCTTTCCATCAATTTCATCTCCTAAGCTATCCCATCCTTTTACTTTATCTCTTGCAAATAGTTCAATACGTGGTAATTCGCCACACAATTCAACTATACGTTCCCTTATTTCTGCGGGTTTCCTACTATGTTCCATTATTCTTGCATCACATATCTGTGACACTGACTTTGATACACGTTTAGGCTGTCCTTTTGTTCCTATTAAACATACCTCCGAATTTGAACGTGTCCAAAATCCCAGTCCCATAAAATACGTGTTCTTTTTCTTATTTCTTTTCACCCAATTGAAGCCACACGTCTTATATTTAAATCCCCATCTTTCCATTACTTCTATTCCTTCTTTTAGGCATGGAAATGTTATCCATAAAAATAAAATACAATCCTTATCGGCGATTTTATCGACTGGAAGAGCCATTATATCTTTAATATTCATTGTGTGATAATGATTCTCCGCACTTCTTCCCTGACCTTTTTTGGAGTAAACTCTATATTGCCATGGTGGATCTGCATATATAATTTTGTACTTTTTTCCCACTTTAGTCACCTTCTTTCAATTTCACCAAACTTGTGTATTTTTCATACTCATCTTTATCTAAATTTAGCGTGACAAAATCTGTCTCCTTTTTCATTTCCACCAGCAGTTTCTTAATAATTCTTAACATAATAAAGTTGTCTTTTGACATTTTAATGCTTTCCGTAAACATGATATTTTGATTATTGTCAATACCATCCTGCTGCCTTACCATGTTTAACATTACTTTTCTTTTTAGTTCATTTGCTTCGTCCTTAGTTAACACAACTTTTTCTGTCTCTGAACCACTGTTTTCCCATTCCTTATGAAGTTCTCCAATTAAAAACTCCATATATCTTAAATACATTTCCTTCATTTTTCCTCCAATCAAAAAAGAGCAGATAAAACTCTACTCCTCTTTTATATTATTTTTTATTTTTGTTAGGTCTTCCAATCATAACCAGCGAACCATTATGATAATCCTGTAATACTACTCCTGTTGCCTCGTCAACTGCTTCCACCATTTTACCATTTCCTACATATATTCCCACGTGACTGATATTTTTATATCTTCCGTTATTTGAATAACTGTAAAAAATTAGGTCTCCCGGCTTTAAATCTGTTTCTTTTACAACACACCCATTATCATTGCACCATTTTGCTTCGGCTGCTGCTGTATTTGCCCCATCACACATTACCGATATTCCGGCACTTTTCCAAGCATAATATGCTAATGATGAGCAATCAAAATGTGTTCCTGAATTTCTAAGTGGCTGGCTATATGGATATCCTACTTTTGATAACACAAATGAGCAAACTGCATTTGCATTGATATCAGTTACTCCATTTAATATTTCGTTAATTTCTTCCTGTGATAATGAGGACTTCTTATTTCCACCATTTACTGTTCCTGAATTTCCATTATTATATCCTAATGCCAACATTGCATCCGAACTCATAAGTGAATTCAACAGTTCTATTTCATTTTCGTTCATACTATATTCTGTTTCCATCTGATAATATGTTTTCAGACTTACATTAACGTATAATACTTTTTTCTTTTCCTTCTTTCCCTTGTCATTTTTAATCTTTTCTTCACTTATGGAAGTTGTGTATGTACACATATCGTCAAATACTGTTTTTAACTCTGTCTTTGCATTTTCATTCATTACTGTTGCCGTGTTTCCAATTCCATATTTAACCATATAAACACTCATTACATCATAATAATTTGATGGTGTATTTGATGTTCCCTCATAATCTTTATACACTATCTTTCCAATATCACACTCTTTATGTTCCGATACTAACGTATTTATTTCTCTGTTAAATTCTGCTACATACTGACTGGTTACTGTCATTATTGTATCTCCATTTTCAAGTGGTGGAAAAAATATTGAAAATGGTGAATTATATATAAGTGCAATTACAAGAGCTATTATTATGGCTGCAATGCATATAATCATAAGAAGAACTAAAGCAAATGGTAATAAACACATTCCTGCTTTTATTAATATATTTTTTACGCTATCCAATGTTTTCACGTTTGCACTTGTATCTGATTTATTGTTTTTCAATTTGCTTGACACATAATTTAATTTTTGTTTTTTTAGTTTGTCCAAACCGACATCCTTAGTTCTTTTTACCTTTTCCTTACTTCTCTGTTCAAATTTTCTGTAATCGGATTTTACACTTTTATCTTTGCGGTGTACCGTTTTATTCTTTTCTTTTTTTTGCAATTTGTTTGAATCTTTACTAGGCAATTGTTTCTTTTTACTTCTGTTCTTTCCTCTTACACTTTTTATGTGCTCTTCCTTTATATGTTTTTGTTTTACCTGTTCTTTTATATTTTTACCTGTAATCTTTGCCACCTTGGTAAAAGGTTTTGTAATAACTGATGCCGTTACTGATGCTTCTCTTATCTCTTTACCACCATCTAACTGTTCTACAGACTCCAACATCTTTTTTTGTGCAATTACTTTTCCACCACTTTTTAATATACTCTTTTTATCCTTTATAACTTTTCTTTTATCCGTATCATTTCTGTTAAAATTTGGCATATCACGACTATGTATGTTCCTTCTTTTTCTCTCCATTTTCCCTCCTGACGTAAATAAAGCCATTACAAAGCTCTGGCTTTGTAATGGCTTTATTTAAATTACTTTATTATTTCTCTGCCCATATACTATCATTCCACTTTGCTTTTAAATTTATCTTAATAAAAGGCTTCCTTAATACAAAATCTCCTTTATCTATAAAAATATACGTTTGGGTATTATCACACTTATTAAAAGTAAGTTTTCGTATATCCCCACTTCCAAATGTTAATATCTTGTAACAAGCATCTAGCCTATTAACTGTATATGGCCCTGATACCATTTTTAATTTTCCTAAAGAAAACTGTTTTCCAAATAAATCGCAATAATAAATACTATCATTTACTAAATATATTTTTTTATTTAATCTTATGCTATGTAAAAACTCTTTTATTTTTTTCACATCATCAAACGGAACTGTAACTTGTTGAAAATTAGGCATACTAACTTCTTTACCATCTATCAAATCAATAATTTTATTTATTAAATCTGAATTACATTCTTGCGGACACTGAATTCTAATATCAAAATAATCCTCTATCCTTTTTAATTTTTCTAATATTTCTATCCACTCACCTTGGTACTGTATATTTCCTTCTATTTTTTCTCCAGAATAATATACTTGTCCACTTGAATTATATATTTTAAAAGAAGATTTTTCACTACTATTCTTAGCCTTATTAATAAACTCGAATGATTTTAAGGTTTCTAAACGTGCTCTAACACTACTACTTTTCAAATTTGATTGTTCTATTTCAAAATATGAATTTCCCTTATTTTTAATTGGTGCACAACTTTTAATATTTATTAGTCTGGTTGGATCATCTTCATTATCTAAATAACAGTATTCTTCATCTTTTTCACATATTCGTAAATTATTGATTTTAATAATATGTTTATCCAAGCCTAAATTCATCTCAAAAATCCCACGACCTCTTATTACTCCAATATCTGGAATGATTTTCATCTCCAATTTTTTTATTTTTTTCTGATGTTCTTTATATTCTTTCCATTTGTTATTCTCATAGGTATATGGGTATATTTCCGGCTTCTTTGATTCATCTTTTATTTCGATTAAAGAATATGCATTAGGATGTAAATCATCAAAATATGCGGCTCCTCCTGTTAACATATATGCACCATTACTTTGTTGATATAGAACAGGTCTGCCACCTGTTTCTGTATGCCCACAAAGAATTAAATTAGCACTTTTGCGTAACTTAGGTAAAGTAGCTTCTCTCCCGTCATATTCACAAATTTCATTCTTATGTAAAAATCTTTCTGCATGATGAAAAATTGCTATCGTATATATTTCACTATCACCTAATATTTTATAATTTAATAAATCTTCTATTTGTTTCTTTCCTATAAAATTTGCATCATCGGGATAATCTTTCAAATATGATAGTAACGCTGTATTGAATGATACTATTCTAATTTTTCTATTTTCTTCTAATTCAATGTCTTTATAGCCAATGCTATAACTTGACTCTTGCTTGCTATTCTTAGGGTAATGAAAAGGTATTACACCAAGTTTGGCACAAAATTCATCATAGTTATATAATGGTTCCTCCATTTTATGTACATTTGAATAATCATATAGTTCATCTATATCTTTCACCTTTGTATCCTTAGTTATATCACATCTATAATATCCATAATTTCTATTAATATCATGATTTCCAGGACAAAATGTAATATCACTACCACGTAATGATAATTCTTTTAATAACTTTTCAAACCATTTTAATGCTTCGTTAAAATCTTTCTCTTTTCCCCACCACGCAATATCCCCAGTCACGATTATATGTTCTGGTTTTTTATCCATTTTTGAAATACATTCTATTAATTCTTCTAAAATTAGTTCCTTCCTATCAAACACCCCATCTACATTATATTCGTTATAATTTCTTCCAAAATGTATATCTGACAAATGCAATATCTTACTCATATATATATACCCTTTCTCTACTTATTTAAATAAATAGTTTCTGTTTCTTTAATTTGCTCTATTAACCACTCTAGATTTTTTCTTACAATTAAATCATTAATCTCTTGAGGGTCTATATTCTCTCTCAATTCTTTCAATAATACCACATCATCTAAGCAATTAACTTTTCTGCAATAATCCAATGGATATAATGAGTTTAAAATACGTCTGAATTTAATGATATTTTCAGATGATGAATTAATTACTGTATTTTTCAACTCAGATACAGATATTCCGTGAAAAATATTTACATCTGAATCATACACAATATTGTACTCATCAATAATATTTTCTAATTCTTGTACCCAATCTTCGTCTTTTAATATTTCTCTAACACTTTTCGCTTTATTCTTATTTTTTTTATTCAAAATAAACTTATTAATTTCTGTTATATTACTAATGATTTTATCTCGTATTTTGGGATTCTCAAATTTCAAATTAATTAAATCTATTTCATATAAACGATCAGTTTTTGAAATATTTATACTCATTAATCTCTTAAACTCTTCAATAGACAATTCAAATCCTATGTCAATAAGACATTGTACACAAATTAGAATTCTTCCATAAGAAAATGTCGGATATTTATTATCTTTTAATTTTCCCTTAATTTCGTCAATTTTATCTTCACACCATTTCTGAGAATTCTCATAATAATAGTTGCTCAATAAATTAAGTGGATCTTGACTATCTATGTTATTTAAAATTTGCTCATCAACATATTTATTTAATTCTTTATTAAAGTTTTTATAAATAAACTGTCCTGTTTCGACATACATTTTTACAGATAGCATTCTCGGTCTTACTTTTATCAGTGCTCTTTCCCATTCTTCACTAGGTTCCTGATAGTTCGATTTATACTCAATTGCACAAATAAACGTTTCTTCAATTATATATTTTCTTACTTCTATCTCATAGTCTTTAATAGATGCTTGTTCCATTTTTTTAACTAAATACGACACTTTTGAAATAAAAAATTGGAATGTTCGCAAATTGTTATGGGAATATTGTTCCATGTAATTGCAAAACATATCACTATAATTTAGCATTTCATTTTTTAATGTATTATTTTCAACACTATTGCCAATTATTTTCTCACAAATAATTTTTATATCTGGATCATAATGCAATGTTACCCCTATTAATTTTTCTCTAATTTTCTTATAAGCATTATCATATTCGTCATTTTGAAAAAGAAGCTCTCTCCTTTTTTCTAATTCAGAACTATTAATTTTTGAATTTATTCTTTTACTTTGCTCTAAAATATTTTCTCTTTCACCTGACCAATCAATATTTTCATTCAAAGCTACCATATACTGCATTTCTTTAGATTCCCTATTTTCTTTTATGGATATCTCCTTTTCATTGGCCACTAAAATCACCTTTGTTTCTTCGTGTTCTACTAAACCATTTATAAATCCAAAAACTTCATTAATGGGACAATCACATCTTTCTAAATCGTCAAAAATAAATATGTAATTTTTTAACATAATCCAGTTAGCTATTATATTAGTTATACTCACATCTGGCAAAATTTTTTCCCTTATTCTACTAATAATACTTTTAGATGTAGACAATATGCTCTCAACCTTTTCTTGGCTAATTTTTCCTTTGTTTTCAGAAAACTTTGAAGCCTCTTCCGCAAATGTCCATGCCATAGCTTCTTTTATTTCATCAATCGACTTACACCCATATAATGATATATATTTTATTTTTCTTTTTCCTCTATTTTTTTCTAAATTGTTTATTTCCTGTGTTAGTCTATTTTTTACAAAGTATGTTTTTCCACATCCCCATTCACCCTCTATTAATATGGCATATTGATATGATTTATCTACAAGATATCTGTTTACTTCTTCTACAAGCTGCTGTTCATTCATTATATTTACACCTTCTGATTTGTTTATTTATTATTCCAATTATAGTAATATTTGTTTAATATTAACATATACTTTATTTGAAATCTAGAGTACCTAAATTCATATAATTTTTAGAATTTTTCTCATGTATATTTGTATTATATAATCTATACAATTCTGTATCTCTTCCAATTGTATTATCAAATGGAATAATTACATTTCCACATTTTATCAATCCCATTCCTGACGGAGCATTACTTACAAATTCCAATTGTGATTCTGAAACACCTACAACTTCTGCTATTTTTTCTGCATCTGTATTTGCCTGTTTTAAAATTGCTACAAACTCACTGTTTGCAAGCATTGTAGTCACTGTATAATTCTGTAAAAGGTCAACTACATTCTGTGTTATTCCTGTACATAATCCACCCTGTTTTCTTACTTTCTTCCATAGCTGCTGTAAATACTTTGCACTATATTCTGAATTAAGCAACACATGGATTTCATCTATATACAACCATGTTGCTCTGCCCTTTTCTCCGTTCTCTACGATTCTTTGCTGAATTGCTTCCATCATAATAAGCATTGATATAGGTGCTAAATCCTGACCTAAATCTCTAATTCCATATACCGTAAATCTATTATCCATGTCCACATTTGTCTGATTATTAAAAATATTAAGAGAACCCTTCACAAATATTTCAAGTGATAATGCAATATCCTTAGCTATTTTCTTTTCATCAGCATCAGTTTGATTTAATAATCTTTCATAGAAGTCAGACATAATTGGTATATATTTTTCTCTGCTCCTTGCTATATCCAAATACATATCTGTAAGACACCTATCAATTATGGAACGCTGCTGTGGAGTAAGTGGTTTATTTAAACATTGCTCACACAAACCAAACATAAAAGAACATTTTTCTCTAATCCATCCCTTTGAATCCCTTGCATCAAGATTCCATACATCCATATCCAAAGGATTAACAAAATTATTTGTATATGTAGACAGGTTAACAATGGTTCCGCCATACGTCTTTGCAATATCAAAATATTCGTGCATCGGATCAATTACTATAACATCGTCCTCACCCTTTAAGAAAACACTTCCCATTTCCATCTTACTAAAAAATGATTTTCCAGAACCTGGAACACCAAAAACAAATCCGTTACCATTTATTAGTTTTTTTCTGTTTCCCACATTTATATTTTTAGATACCTGATTAATTCCATAATAATTACCTCCATCATCCTTGAGTTCCTGCACACTAAAAGGAACAAGACCCGCTAATGAATTTGTCAACATTGTTCTCATTGTTTCAACCTGTCTTACACCAATTGGAAGAATAGTGTTTAATGCTTCTCTTTGCATAAACTGATGGGTATCTATTGTAACTCCATTGCTTTTTCCTATTGTCACAATTGTTTCGCACGCACTATCTAATTCTTCTTTTGTTTCTGCCATTACAACCATATTTACTGATGTATAAAACATACTCTCATCATTTTCTCTAACATTAGTCATCATATCCTCAATGTCCTTTTTTTCCATTCTTTTCGAATATGATATTTCTGTTGAGAAATCATTGTTTTTATTTCTCACTCTTTGCTGTTTAATAATATCCGATTCAACACCAAGATATTTTTTCTGTAATAATTTGATTGTCATATCCTTCGGAATCGGTACAACATCTATGCTTGTAATCATATGAACTGGAAGCATTGTTATTGTATTAAGAAGCTCCTCTGAAAGACTTTTAGGATATTTTTTAAAAAACAAAGCCCTACAAACCTTATTTTCATCCTCAAAATAATCCTGATAAAACTTTATCATACCGTTGCATAAATCATTTCTAAAATCTCTTCCTACACGCTTTGCTTCTCTTATATTGAAATCAAATTCTTCTTCCTTTCCTAAGTTATAAAAATCGTGTAGTACTCGCAATCTTTCATTTCCACTTAATGAAGTTATTCCTGTTCCAAGTTCATTAAATGCCTTCTTAACATTTACTTCTATTGTTGCAAACTGAGCTTTTGCCTCTTCAAAATTTTTTCTCTCCACTGTAATTGTTAAATATTTTTCCTGTTCAATTCCCTGTCTCCCTTCTTTTATTTTTTCCTCAATTATATTGTTATAAATTTTTCTAAATCTATCAAATCCATCATCTAAATATGGAAGTAATATATATCTTCTTAAATCTTCCATATCCTTATTCTTGTTATTGATTGTTATCTTAAATGAACAATCAAGTGAATTTAAAAATTTACAATATCTTTGAAGTATTTCCTCCTGTTCTTCATAAGTTGCTGTTGTATAATTTATGTCCATAAACTTATATGTTTTTGAATACTTATTTTCCTGTATTCTAAATATTCCATTTTCAGATACTTCCATTATTTCTATAGTTTCCTGTATGGATTTAGGACTTTTATAAATCGGTTCCGACGCTTTTTTTAATTCCTTAAATCCATCTGAAAATAACCCCATTTAATTTCCTCCTTATAAATATTTACAGCCATAGGCAATGCCTATGGCTGTAAGTGCAAATACAATACTAATTACTAGTATTCTTATCATTTTTTGTTTCGTTTTTTTAATATTTATATCTTCTTTATTTTTTAATTTCTGATTTTCTTCCTCCATAACGACTGCTACTTCTTTTAACTCTTTCACGTTTTCTGTTGATTTATAAACCAACGGTTTAACCTTGAACATAAATTTAATTCTTTTCTTCATCATTTGCATAAAACTCATTCCGTTAAAAGAATAAAATCCACTTAGTGCTATTGGTGCAACAATCGGTATTGCAATGTATGCTGATAGTGTAAAGCCAACTTTTTTATATGTAAGAACAACAATTGTCCCACCTACTAAAATACTTAATACTGAAGCAATCAATTGCTTTGCCGTAAGTCCAAGAACAACTGATTCCTTAAATTTATCTATATCTCTGTTTATTTCAACTGACACATTCATCACCTGCCTTTATCTTAATATCATTATGTCCTACTACAATCCTAACGCCTTACTTGTTAATCCCTGTGCACCCTTTACTGTTCCAACTGTCAAAGCTATAGTAAATGTCATTTCACACAAATAAATAAGAGTCTGTGTCCAATCTGCATACTCTCCCGTAAATGACGGAAGCCCTGAACTTATCAACGCATTACATACAATGATTGCAAGCGCCATTGTTACTGCTTCAAACACAATTGACAAAAAAAATCTTGCATATGTGGTAGCCGTATGACTTACCATTCTATTCCCACTTATTGTTGAAAGTGCAATTGCTCCAAACGGAACAATGATAAGTATTTTTAAAAATCTGAAATACACTGTATATATAAGAAAAAATCCACATATAATAATGACTATTGATAGTATTGAAGTAAGAATTAACATAACCAGACTTGCCCCAAATCCAAGATTTTTAATAATATCCGCCTGTGTACTGTCTATGGTAAGCTTAACCATTTTTCCTGCACTTAATAGTTTTACAAGATTTCCCACCGAAGTAAAAAATGCCTTCATTATGGTTACATTGTTTGCAACAAGCCATTCTGCTATTCCTATTCTCATAAGCATTCTTAATATTACTTCAAATCTCATATCTTCTTTCACATCCACACTTTCAGAACAAAAGCCTATTACAAAAAACAAGACAACTAAAGATGAACCTACTCCAACAAAGATAGGTTCAATACTTTGAACTACACCCCAAGGTCCTCCATCTTTAAATGACTCAGGAGATTGTCCTAAAAGTGCAAACACAAGTGATATTTGATTATTCCAAAATCCAAATACCATCTCCAGTAAATCCAGAATCTGTTGTCCTAGTTTAAATATATCCAAATATCATCACCTCTTTTCTTCCATGATTTAAGACTAAAATCCAAGAATTCCAAGAACTGATGATATACCTGCCATCATTACTCCAGCCACTATTCCTTTTAATGCTGAATTCATTGTGGATGAATCCTGTTGCTGATAAGCCTGGGCAAACTCCATTACATTTTTAGCAAGAATAATTACACCAATCGCTCCAATAATTGCAATAACCAGCGTTTTCAGATTATCAAGAGGTTTTGTAACAGAACTTGTATCTGCTGCCATTACTCTTGTACATAACTTTTCCATCATTGCTACCGAACCTGATAAAACAGGAAATAATTCTTTTTTTATTTTTTTACCAATACCTTTCATATCTTTTTGTTTCCTCACTTCTTCCAATAAATTTCTCGTCATAGTTTCTCCTATCTTCTTAACTTCCATATTTTTGTCTTTCCTTCCTCATTTTTTCCACAGAAACATCTGGGTAAAAATAATTTAATATCACATTAACAGGAACACCTTCCCTCATTTCCTTCTTCACTTCATCGCACTGTTCTTTTGAGAACTTCCAAAAAATCATTCGATTTGTAACTGTATCCTCCTTTAATTTTTTCCACCTTTTAATTTCATTTGTGTCATTAGCACTTTCCATATCTTCCTGATATTCAAGCTCTCCTGATATTTCCATATCTACTTTTGAGTTTTCTTTTTGAGGTTCAATCTTTTTTAACCTTTTTATCACTGTTTCATTTTTTAGAAGCATAAATTCCGCCATTGTAAGCTTGTCTATGTACACGTTTTTTCCTTTCTCTTTTAATCTTTCGTAGTACTCCAATGACTTTCTATTTAATATTTCAAAGGGAGGTCCGATAATAACCGAATCCTCCCTTGGTATATGTTCATATGATTTTCCTTTTCCATCTGCCATCTGATTGAATGCCGGATGAGTAAATGGATTGAACTTATTATCTACAATGGGATCAAAACCTCTTATGAATATTAGACATTTTTTATTATCAAATTTTCTCGCTTCGTCAGGTGTCATAAGTTCTCTACCAAGTACATCATAATTTCTTGAGCTGCTTCCCTGTCGTCCTCTTGTTTCTCCACTTGATTTTTTTTCAATTGTCCCTTTTCCCAATAATTCTGATATATATTTATGGGTACTTTGTTCATTTCCACCTAAATAAATAAGTGTGTCACAGTTACCGGGTATTGTTTCCCATGTATCCTTGAACAATGCTTTTATCTGTGCCAAATTCTGAATAATTATTACCGAACTTATTTCCCTGCTTCGCATTGTTGATAAAAGTGAACAAAAATCATCCGGAAGTGCAACATTTGAAAATTCATCAAGCATAAACGTAACATGTATCGGCAATCTGCCACCAAAATTAAAATCAGCCTGATAATAAAGTTCCTGAAATATCTGCGTGTATAGCATCCCAATTATAAAGTTATAAGACTTATCAGAATCAGGTATTACACAAAACAATGCAGTTTTTGTTTCACAATCTCCATTTGCACCTATTCCTATGTCCGCAAGATTCAATTCGTCTTTAGACAAAATTCTAAGTATTTTTTTATTCTCCAAAAAAGCCAGTCTTGAATTTGCACTTATTATAATTGAACGTACCGTATCTCCTGCTCCTCTCATACATTTTTTATACTGTTTTACTGCTGGATGATTTGCTCCCAACGGACTTGTTTCTTCCAATGCACTCATTATGATATCAAGTTGTGATGGTTTTCCTTTTTCTTTTACTTCAGCCTTTCCCATCAACTTAAGTACTGTTTCAAAATTTCTCCTTTTAGGTGGAACTTCTAACCACACATAATAAAACAACGCCTGTAGAAACATTCCTTCTGCTTTTTCCCAAAATGGATCAGCAGGATTCGCTCCTTTAGGCGTTGTATTTGCAATTAAGTTTGTAATTAGTTTAATGACATCCGTTTCTTCTCTTATATATGAAAACGGATTATAGCAATCAGACTTTGCCATATCTATAAGATTAATTACCTTTACGTTATATCCATTATTTTTTAACATTTCCCCTGTACTTCTTAAAATTTATAGCAATAGGTAAGGATTTGATATTATCTCCACCTTTTCCCCTGCTCTACACCGTACGTGAGACTTTCGCCTCATACGGCGTGCCATCATACATTTGCAAATTATTTATTGTCTAAACCTTTTGGTAATCATAATTTTGCCTTATATAATTAACTTTTTTCCATTGTTCTTCATTCAACTTAAATTTTCTTAATAAACCTTGGGCTTCAACCATCTTTCTCGTAAATATTGCCTTGTACACATCTGAATTTATAAAGATTATATTTCCGTGATTATTAGTTCCCCTCTTTTTTAAAGGTTTCTTTCTAATGCACTTCATATGGCTAACATCTAACTTCTTACCCGTTATGTAACAATTTCCTTGCTGAATGACATATGCTGATAAACTATTGTCATTAAATTCTATTGTTTCTGTTGGGTCTCTCATTTTAGCTATGGCTTCAAATTCTCTTTGTGTAATAAGCATTAAATTCTTGTGTATTTTCTCTCGACCTTTTGAAGTATAATTACTTATTTCCTGAGAGAAATTCATAGGACTCCTATGGTGAACTCCCGTTAATGGGAGTAAACACATATCTCCTATGGTTACAATTTTTGTTTCTTTCTGAATACCCATTGTTTGTTTTTGAAAATTAATGTCTGTTTCCTTAAATGGAATTGTTTTGCTAATGTCTCTAAGACGTATTCTTATGGTTGGTAAGAGAGCGTAATTCACATCCGTTAAATTGTTGTAAATATTTGTTGCTATGCAATAATAATTTTGTATTCCTCTAATGGCTGAATTATAGTTTTTAATTGCCACTGTTGGGTTGTCTTTTCGAATGTTAATTATTTTGGCTTTTAGATTGCTTTTTGCATTCTTAATTGCCTTGTCACTCATATCAGTCTTTGCTATATAACCATATCTGGTCTTCCCCTTTGGAACGACTTTTATTTTAAAACCTAAATATGTTGATGAGTTTTTCTTAAGATTTATTACTTTTGATTTTTCTTCACTTATGTCCAATTTCAATCTTGTTTTTAAGAAATCCACTGTTGCGTGATACCATCTCTGTGCTTCGTTATAACTTCCACACATTATTTTGAAATCATCCGCATATCTTATTAGAAATCCATCTTTCAGATTGGTGTATTTCTTCGCATATGTTCGAAATGCTGCAACATTAGACATTCTGTTTGGTTTGAATGTTTCCCATTGATTACTTATCCACCAATCTAATTCATTTAAGACTATTAGGGATAGTAGTGGACTTATTATTCCACCTTGTGGTGTACCTTTTGTCGGTATTCCTTCTCCCTTTATTTCTGACTTAAGTATCTTACTTATGATACTTATTAAACGCTTGTCTCTTATTCCAAGTGTCCATATCTGTTTCAAAAGTTTTCCGTGGTCGACATTGTCGAAAAACCCTTTTATGTCAACATCAACACAGTAGTAATGCTTGTACATATTTATCATACTAACTGTTCTACTAATTGCGTGATGTGTGTCTCTGTTTGGTCTAAAACCATATGAATGGTTGTGAAACTTAGGTTCACAGATTGGTTCAAGGACCTGCAGTATGCACTGCTGAACCAATCTGTCCCATATACACGGAATACCCAATGGTCTTTTCTTGTCCTGGTTTTGGAATGTACACTCTTCTGACAGACTTAGGTTTGTAGTCAGCTAACATCTCTCTCACTGTATTAATCACAGTTTCATCTGTTAGTTCTTTAATATCGTCTATTGTCTTTCCATCAGTTCCCTTGGTATTACTACCTTTATTACTCTTTAGGTTTCTATATGCTAACCTGATATTTTCTTCTGAACCAATAATCTCCAGTAACTTATAAAAGTTGTTACCGTTTTTACTTGCTGAATACAATGAATCATATACTCTTTGCATATCATAATATTCGTTGTATCTCAATTTGGTTTTCTTTAGCATGGTCTGTAACCTCCTATCTAGGAGTGATTACATCTCTTAGTCTTACTCGAACCCATACCATTCGACTTTAATTTGCTTAACTGTATGACTAGAGGTCTTCCCTCCACCGCTTATTATCACGGTTTCTTCGGTACTATACCTCCGCTTTCACTGACATAAACTCACTTATATCACTATTGTGATTTTCCCGTTTGATACGTTTCGTAGAAAGTAGATTCTCCACGCTGTCAGCTTCCAACGTTCCAAACACACTATCTTTACATCTATCCTTAGGTTCCTTCTATGAGCCTGTTGCCTTGACACTGCCTGTAACAATGTATGGACTTTCATAAAGGCGGAGTCTTACTCGCCCACAGTAACGACACTATTTGTGCCACTATGCATTTCTACATAGTCCCGATATAGACCCGTACATTCGAAGTTTCGTCAGAAGAGCTTAACTCTCTTCATTCTCACCATAGATAGTTTATAGACCCCCGGCATATAGGATACACATCTCACCTCTGAAATGCTTTCGACATCTAATCTGTTTCGGTATCTCTCTGCCGACTTCACCGAGCTTCTTACACTTTAGTTTCTACTAACTTAGGTGCAAGTCGGAGGATTAGGGTTGCCTTTCAGGACGTTACTCCATCATTCGACATATCGTGTGTTTAGTTCTCCGATTTACTACTATTTTTTTATTCAATTATTAGTTGCAATCGTGCCATAGCTTTTCACTATGGAACGTTTCGCACCTCCTTTGGGATCGGTCAATATAAATGAACAATCATCCGGCATCTGCATAAGATTAGGTTTTACCTCGTAAAAAGTCTTGCCTGCTCCTGAACCTCCAATAATAAGGATATTATTATTAAGTTTCGTCATCCTTGTATTAAGACTCATTCTAACATTCTGACTTAAAATTCTGTTTCTATGTTCATTCTTATCTCTTAGCCTATTGTTCACCTTTGATATGTCTGCAAATTGTGCAGTACCATACTCTTTACCGGGCATCATATTTCTTTTACTTGTGTAGTACAGCGTTAATGCTACTGCATATATTAACAAAGCACTTAAAACAGCTTTTACTGTTGTATATCCTTTATAATAATTATTAAATGGCTGTGCTAAAATCTGATTTAATTTATTAATAAAATCATTTATATTTATCCCCGTTGTCCATGCACCATTTACCAGATATCCCGCATAAGCCGCAAACACTGCTCCAACAATAACGATAATGATGGAAGGGCTTTTCTTCTTGTAAATCATTATCGTTTTCCCTTTCCAATTTCTTCTGTTTTATTTGTTATCTTCTGCTTTGGAAACATCTTTTCATATCTTTTTCTTACAGCAACTCCTACACTATCATAGTGTCCTTCATATAATTCACTGCCCTTTATCATCTGAACGACTTTATTATTTTTGTCGTATAGCTTATATTCCTTTTCCATATCAAGAAATGTAAGCATTGTCTTTCCGTTATGTATTTCCATTATATTTTCTTTTTTTATCCACACATAACGTACTTTTTCTCCCCATGTGCCGGGAACTCTTGTTTTAACTGCCCTAGAATTTTCTTCTTTTATCAATATCTTTGATACTGTGATATCCTCAAGATTTCTGTTCTTTGACATTGATACTGCCCTAATTCGTTCAACTATGTTTCTGTAGCTGTTAATTCTTTTTGTCAGTGTCTCCTTGTTCATAATGACATCATATTTATTTTCTATTTCTGATTTTTCCAATGCCCCCATTGTAACAAGTTTTCCTATTATTTCTTTCGCTGTATTCTTTTCTATGTGAAATTTTTCCTCTATGGAATCAGCGCTTATGCTTTTATTATCAACAGCATATAGTCCTACTTTTTCAATTAGCCCCTGCATTATTTCTCCTGTTTTTTCTGCCTCCTGTGAATGAAACCTTTCATTTCCGTCTTTCTGTTTTTGAAAGTAGTCAATGAGTTTGTTTTTTCCATCATTGTCACTTTTCTTTACATAGTCATCAAATGTACTTATCTGACACGATTTCAATTTTTGTAACATTACATTAATTCTTGGTGTTGCCTCCGAATGAAATATAATCTCTGTTTGTCCCTTGTTTATATTTGGCATCATCGAATAAAGTATTCCGTATTTTTTTGCAAGTCGTTTAACTTTTCGCATTTCAGAATTACTAAACTCAAGTACCTGAAGGTCTCCACCTCTCATAAGCAGTTTTCTCATAGATGTTCTTCCAAGATTTTTTTCATAATCAAGCATCCCCTTTAGAACAGCCAATACTTTTTTCATTGCTTCAATACCATCACTTCCAACTTTCATTGCAATCTCTATACCGTCATAGGCAACTCTGATTATCTGCACTGCCTCTGCCAATTCATCTGCCATTATCTCCTCCTTTCTATCCATTCATACTATTTTCAAGTTCTGCAATCTCTATTATTTCCTTCATTCTTTCTGCTGAAATCCTACCATTAATGATTTCTTCCAATTGACTTTCTGTAAGTCCCTTCTCTATTGCACTTTTTATTTGAATGAGCTGATTTTTGTCCAATTCACCTTCAATTACAAGCTTTACCAAATTTCTTCTACTCTTTGTTTTTATCGCTAATTTTGTAAAAATACTTATTGCTCCACGACTATTTACTGGCGTTTTTCTTTCAATGCTGTTACTGTCTATTCTTATATGTCGATTCAAATTATCTACTTCTGATGATTCTTTCTTTGAAAATTCAATAACTTCTGTGTCTGATTTCTTTTTTTTACTATATTTTTCTTCTAATTCACTTATTTTTTCTCTTAACTTTTTATTTTCTTTTCTAAGAACCTCTCTTTCTCTGCTATTTTCTGTTGCCTGCGAATATGCTTTATTTATTTCATCTTGCTTTTCAGATAGTAAAACATCTTTTTCCTGATTTTCTTTTAGTATCCTATCGAAATCCTGCTGCCCTTCATTGTTATCTAATAAAGTTCTCAACACATCTTCAACTTCAGTAAATCTTTTATCCGCATTTGATAAATTTACATTCATTTGCTCCAAATATTTTATAATTTTTGTTACATATTCAGGTTCCCTATCGTGTTCAAACTTATTTCCTTCAGCAAGACTATCTTCATAGAGCTTTTTCATCGTTACTGCCTTTTCGCCACTTTGAGTAATTTTTTTCACTGCTTCTATTGGTACACCCTTTTCATAAAATTCCAATGCCATTTCCATCTGTGAAATACTAAGTCCGTCAGCTACAATTACCTTAATAACCTCATCATCATAATTGTTTCTCAAGCATTTTGAACATATTTTCATATGAGCAAAATCCATATTTTTATCGGCATATCTTGCTATCTGTTCTCTTGTAAGCCCATAATCTGCATCATCACTTATCAGCTCTAACACCTCTTTACTTACTCCTCTGTTTCTAAAACCTTGTATAATCATATTTTTGTCTCTAGTGTCACTGCCCAATTTTAACCTCCTGTTAAAATAAAAAAACAGCCTATTTTTTCGGCTGTCTATCTCTATTATCTATTCCTCTTTCTTCTTTTTTGTCCTCCACTTGTCTTATTGGTTTTTCATTTTCTTCCTTTATTAAATTATCTGCAATTCTTAATTCCTTTCTTACATCCTTTAATTTGTTTCTTAACTTTACATATTGACTTTTATAATATTCTTTTAAATTTATTACTTCTTCAACCGTGTATCCCTGACTGCTAATTTCCGATATAAGCTGCGTATATTTTTCATGTTCTTCCTTGAAAAATTCATCTCCTCTTACATAACAGTTTTCACTTTCTGCTAATTCCTTTATCACATCTACAGTCTCAAACAGATTTTCGGCTGCTTTCTCAGCACGTCTTACTGCACTAATTTTCCTATTTATACTTTTTCTTCTATCATCTAAAACATTTCTTGCTTCAGTCAATTCAGTTATACTCGTAATTCCATATTTCGAAAGCAAACTAAACTGTTCGTGTAGTTTATGCATTTTTCTAATTTCACCACGATATTTCCATGCCTGTGAATACGCTCTTTTTTTCAATTTACCGGTTCTATACAATTTTGCAAAATATTTTTTCTGAATTCCTGTAAGTTTTGCTCTTCGATATCTTTTAAATCTGCAATATATAATCTTAGGCTCGGAATTAACTTTATCGCTTTTATAATCGGCAATGCTTTCGTTAATAATTCTTTTGATAATGTTTTCTCTTGTATATTCATCCCCTATTTTATCAAGCCTAATATACTTCTTCATTCCCGGCATTAATACTGCCATATATTTTCCCTGCTTAATTTTGTATCCCTTCTCTTTAAGCATTTCTAAAAAAGTATCATATGTTGAAGCTTGAAGAATACATGAATCAACATCTCTTATTACCATGTCTTTCCAAACAAATTTACCATCACGATATGTATTCCATTCTTTGTACCTTTCATCTTTCTCTTTTTTGTCATAATTTATATCTATTGTCGAAAGACCATATTCCTTACAAAGACTATTTGTAAGTGGCTGAATATATTTTGCCCAATCACCTTTTTCGTAACGATACTTTTTTCCATTCTTTATATTTACACTATTGAATATAATGTGCCCATGCTTATGTTTGGTATTATTATGAACTGAAAATATAACTTCGTAATCATCCCCAATATACTCTTTTGCAAATCTTTCTGTTATTTTAAAAGCAGTGTCATCATCTATGTTGTCTTCTTCAAAAGATATAATAAAATGATAAGCTTGTCTTTTATCTATTTTGCCAAATTTAACCTTGGTATTTTTCATTTTGTCATATGCAAAATCCGGCTGACAATTAATCCCTCCTACAAGTCTTCCTCCATCTGTTTTTTCTTCATTTTTTATGTAATCAATCGCAGCTTTTAAATGTTTCCCATGATAACCATTTCCACAATCACCTATATTAAGAACCTTCGTAACTGCCAATACATTTCTCCACTTCTCTTGTAGACATTATAAGTTTTCTCATATATGCTCTTAGGCTTTCCATATCATTACGGCTATAAAATCCAGCATTATTTTTTCTTGCAATCTGATTAATATTGTTTCCGACATGATTTACTTCATTAATAAGATTTGACAGCATAATTCTTATTTCTGGATAATCAGAAGGTTTATTATTTAGTAACAGACGTATGTATTCTGATTCTGTCATATTGAATTCTTTAGCAAGTTTTCTCAATTTTGCTGCTTCCGTTTCCGTAAATCTGAAATGTTTAACTACTCTATGTCTTCCATTTTCCATTTATACCACCCTCTCTTTATCGTAATCCATTATTTAAATATCACACTTTGTCATAAAGTCTAATTATGATTTTCCTTATCCGTATCCTTTAAGAATTTCCCAGTTATGGCTTATAAAACAACCTGTCGTTCGCAAGATACGCATTTTGTGATACAAATGCCATTTCTTGTTAGGGGAACATCCCCTAATACCCCTGTTTTTTACAAATGTTATATATTTACATAGAAATATATTGGAAATTAAAAATCCCCTCAACTTTTTTACCTGACTTCTCACATTTTTCTGTGAGTATTTACATTAATGTTTTTTCCCTTTTATTTATTCCATGATATTTTTTCCTGTACTTTTTATAATTTACTCAAAATTTCCCAATAACTACCTGTACTTTTCCATGGTAATTGTCTTTTTACTTCTTAAGCTCTTAATCCAATCATTATAATCTTTATATTCCTTTGGCGGTAGTAAATCTATAACCTTATATCCTCTGCTTTCATATTTATCCTTCAATACAGATGATGCCACTCTTCCCGGTCCATCATTATCAAGACATAATCTAATTATTCTTATATTTTGATTTTCTTTTAGAAAAGTTTCTAATAGTGCATCTGCAATCATTCCAAGTGCCAATTTATTAGTCTTATAATCATCATAAATATCGCAATAACTTAGCAAATCAATTGCTCCCTCAAACACTTCTAATTCATCGGATTTATCATTTACAAAATTAAAGCCATAGTTTTTATCGTTACCTTTTACATCACACTTGAAAACATAACCGTTCTTATCAAAAACTCCTCTCATACTAGCAAACCTTGTTATTCCATTTTCATCCTTTCCCTTAAAGACTATATTATGATACCCTTTAGATTCATAAATCAGATTTTTGTCCACAAAGAAATCTATACATTTTTTACTTATTTTTCTTTTGCTTTGCAAATATGAATATAAAAAATTATTGTTTTCTGACTGTTGTGGAAGTACAAATTTTATATTATTTTTTTCTGGAGCAATCTTTTTCACGCTATGTTTTAATGTTAAATCTGTACTATAACTTTCCGTTCTTTTGTATCCTGCAAAGTCAAGCAGCCAAAATACTGCTTCCTTAATATCCATTCCTGCAAATACTCTTAAAAAATCTATCTGTGAACCTCCATTACTTCCTTTTTCATTCTGCCTTGACCAACGATACCAATTAGTTTTGCCATATATTCGTATTGAATCCATCTCTTTTAAAGTATGATACTTTCCTATCTTTTTCACCGTATATCCGAGTGATGAAGCCACCTCACATAAATCAACAGATTTTGCAAGTTCTAATTCTTTTTTAGTAAAGCTATCTTCCATTTTATCTCCTAGTTCTCTCTTTTTCAGCAACTAAAGTGCTTTCATTTCCGTTAAATTTAAGATTATTATAATCCTGCTCATATCTTTCCCTTTTATGAAACATAAGCCCCTTTTCTCTCATACTGAAATATTCTATATTATTTCCTCCCACAATTATATGATCAAGTAGAGGGATTCCCATTAAATCCGTCAACTGAATAAGCCTGTCTGTTATTTCAATATCTTCTTTTGATGGATTTAACGAGCCCGAAGGATGATTGTGTATTAGTAACATATTTGCAGCATTTGAAAGAATACTTGTTTTAAATATTTCTCTTGGGCTCACAAGTGATTGATTAAGCGAACCTACACTTGCCATAGTGCAGTTGATTGGCGTATTATCACTTTTCAAATTGACTACACACAAAACCTCTCTATCCATTTCGCATAAATATTTCCCAATAAGCCATGTTGCAATCTCCGGAGTTGTGATCTTCACATCAGAAAAGATTGGAGCTTCTTTTACCAGCCTTACTGACACAACATCCAGTTTAAAGTCGTTATTCATCTCCATCTTTTTCATCCTTCCATTCCAATATAAAAATAAATTCTTCTTTTCCTGAATTTATAATTTTCACCATATCTTCCATTGTTTCAATTTCTACTTTTTTCTCCATTACAACACCTATAATGTTTTTTCTGATCTATCATAACTTAACGGCTCTGCTACTATATTGTCATCAAGGCTTTTGTTTGGTGCATCAGATGCTACGGTCAATTCCTTTTTGTTTTTGTCATAATGATACACTTCATTGGAAAGTCTGTCTTCTATTAAAACCTCATTCATATTTACTTCATTTACCATCTCCTGAAGTTCATTTACATCCTTTCCTGTTGATGATATTGCAATTATTTCATGCGTTGATGAAGGAATAATATAAATGTCAGAGTCAAATTTTTTTGACAATTCATCTAGATTTTCAGGAAATAAAAGTTCCGATGCCCCATTAAATTTTTCAGAGTTTGTCATAACATACAAATCCATACCTTTTGAACTTCCCTTTACTTCATCAATCACACTCATTGTTTCTTCCCTACTTACAATATCTTGAGCTTCTCCCATTTCTTTTAAGATTATTTCACAAATAATCTCATCCATTGGTCTAATACTTACCGGTAGTAATTTAGGTGTATTTGCCATTGCCTGTTCATAAAGCTGTGCTTCATTCATTCCCATTGTTTCTGCTAAATCATTGGTTACAACTATTGAACTTGTTCCATTTTTATCAGTATTTATTAAACATCTATATACTACTGAAAGATCTAAAAACTCTCTATGTGGAACACCTTTTAAATAATTTTCATTCTGAGCTGTGTTTACTAACGTTACAATTAGTCTCTCTTTTAACTTATCCATATCTAGCTTTTCGTCTTTCATTATTTCTGGCATTTTGTTATATCCTTCTGTTATCATATCTGCTGCATCTCTAATAATTTCTCCCATACTTTCTCCCTGCTTATACATTTCATAAAGACTATCTATGTATATAGTCGGTGAACCACTTATGCCCTTATTCTTCTCAGCAGAAACAACATTAATTGCGTCCCTGTCACAATTTACCTTGTGAACTTTTCTTTCTACTACCTTGTAATTTTTAAATTCACTAGGCATATACTCTTTTATTTTTTTCTTTAATACTTCTTTAAATATTTCGTAATTCATCATTTTAAATTCCTCCTAAAAATAAAAATAGGAAATGCGAATCATTCACATCTCCCTTTTACAATTATTTCATATTTTATGTTTTTAATTTTTTAATAGAAATTTATTTCATATTATATTTTCCAACATTGTCTTATTCTTTTGGTGGTCTCCAGCCTTTTTCATAATGTACTGAATTTAGATAAGCTTTTTCCGTTCCTAAAACCAAATATGACACCCCATCTCTCATTACAATAGCACTATTTTTTTCTTTTTCTGTTAAATTAACATCTATTGCTTTCCTTATTTTTACGTCACACGCATAAGTTTTTGATATATCTATTCTTCCCTCAGTCTCATACAATCGTAAAATATTTTCAGCATCATTTATTACTATTGAATAATCACAATCATATAATAATAAAATTGCCACAACATAATACTTACTTCCTTCAGTATCAAACCCAATAATGCTATCATTACAACCAATCGTTAGCTGATAACATCCTGTAGAGAAATCCTTAAAAATATTTACAGCGATATGCTTTTCCATTTCTACTGAATCTTTATCAAATGTTTGGGCTTTTGCAGTATTATAAGCTTTTTTTAAAAATTCTAAATTTGAAATTCTGCAATCCATATGTTTGTTGTTCATATGTTCAACTATATACCCTTTTTCACTCATTTCATCTAAGATCTTTTTTCCATACCACTTAGACATTATATACCTATGCAAAAGTCCCAAATCACTATTTTTCAAATAACTTTTATCTAAATCCTTACGATTTGTTAAACTCCATGTTTTAGAACATATTTCATCATAATAATCTTTGCGGTATGTTGTTAACCCTACTCGAGACCAATTTTCTCCATAAATATGAATTTCATCATTAATTACTTCAAAACTATTTTTACTTTTCCCTGACATTTTTTCTCCTTACCTAACTTTGCATGCTAAGACATCTTGCAAAAAGGGTTTAATTGAATTCAATAGTATAGCTGCAATTTTTTTACGCTGAGCCACTGTTATATCATCTTTATTTCTCTTATTAAACATTTTCAACATAAAGTTATAATCAACTTCTCCATTATAATTATTATACTTTGAATTAAAAGCACCTTCTTCATATAACCATAATAGTAAACGACGCGTAAATAAATCTGTAGATAACATCAAAAATTGATTTTTTTCCACGGCATGTAATAATTTGAATTGTGCTTCCATTAAAGTTGTCTTTTCCCTCAAATCTTTTCGATCAAACTTTTTAATACATGAACTTCCAATTGGGAACAAAATATTTGCGTTGTATATATTTTTAATAGTATATAAATATTTTATATTTTCTTTTCCACATATACACATTTCCGAGCAGCTTTCATCTTCCTCACAATCAATAATTTCCCACTCCATTACTGCATCATCCCAATTGTCACTTTCTGATTTGTTTATAACTTTACAAATTAAATTTTTAACGTATGTACTTTCCATAGTTATTATTTTTCGTCCTCCTTAACACTATATCTTGCACATATTATATCAAATTTTATTTTTTTCATCTACTTGTACTTAATGCCAAAAATGACAAATCTATAATCATTTCCCCTATCATTATCACATGTAGAAAGTGTTATAATTTTATCTCCATATTGGGGCGTAATTCCAACATCATAGAAACTATATTTTTTTACTTTATTTATAAACTCATCATAATCAAGTTTATCCTGTGCCATAACAAATTTCCAATATGGAAATGCTTTCTTATTCACACTAATAACAGAAAATATTTTATATTTCTTTTTTCTATCTGTTGTAAAATAAACATTTCTATGTTTCTTGAAAAAATTTTCCTCTCGATATTTTGTTAATTCTCCAAACATTTTTGTTCCATTTATGTTATGACCATATATGATTAAATTATCTGACTTTTCTAAATTACAATAAGCTGACAGATATGGTGTCCCATAAAAACTATAATTCCTATTAATATCATGATTAAGATAGAAATCCGGCTCATCTGTTGTTTGTAATACTGGATAACTTATTGTTGTATTAGGTATTTCAATATACCCTACAATGTCTTTGTTTTTTTTCTTCAAGTTATAGAGTATTTTTTCTTCTGAGCTTTTTTCAACATTTTCCCTTATATCATTAAATCTCTTCTCTTCATCATAATCCTCTTTATATTTAATTGTAGCCACTACAGCTATTAAAACTGTAGCTACTACAACTAATGTAGAAATACTTGTCCTAAGAAATTTCTTTTTATTCTTCATCTTGTTTCTTTCTATATCTATTTTTTACATTTAGATATTTTGCCAACACACCTGTTCCAAATAATAATGCCAGCACATATAAATATATACTTTTATTATGACCTGTCTGTGGTGTATCCGGCACTTCTGGAATACGTTCATCCACAACCTTAATTTTCTGTATTTTACCTGTATCCTTAACTGTAATCTTTACATTCTTTGCTTTTTTATAATGTTCAGGTGCCTGTTGTTCAACAAACGTATACGTTTCCCCTGCACATAAAATGCCATTAAGTGCAGTTTCCTTTTTCTTTGTTGTGAATTCACATACCTTCTTTCCCTTACTGTCTAATACCTTATACTTTGCTCCCGGTAATAACTTTTTAGTATCAGATGCTATCTTTGAAAACTGAATTTTTATGGTATCATCTTTCATAGATACTTGCTGAATATTTCCCGTGTCAGAAATTTTAAATTCGACACTTTCAGCAGTTGCGAAGCCACTTGCCGGTCTTTTTTCTGTAAACATATATGTCTTTCCTACTACATATTTCCCTTCAACTATATGCTTATCTTTACTTGAAGTCCATTTATCCATTATCCGTCCTGTCTCTTTATCTGTTACTTCAAGTTCACATCCCGGAATTTCCTTTTCTCCTGTGATTTCTGTCTTTGAAAATTCTATTTTTGTTGTATCATCATACATTACCAGTTTATTTGAAATTGCAGGAACAAATTTTTCATTTTCTTTAATAAAAATCTGCGTTAAATAATCTGCTTTTTCAATCTTCAGTTTTAACATAAATGAAATATCTGTCGCTGAGACAAATCCATCTGCTGGCTTTGTCTCTGTCAAGACGTATTCCTTATCATGCAACAATCCATTTATTTTTATATTTCCATTTTCATTCATCTTAGCTTCAAAGTTCAAATATCCCATTTCTTCTAACTTTTCATTTACAATAATTGAATCTTTATCTCCTGTTATCCAACTTACAATTTCATTTCCTTTTTCATCTGAAATCTTAAGATGACAATTTGGAATTTCTACACTACTTGCAATCATCAGTTTATCAACTTCAACCTCTGTCTGTTGATTAACAACTTTTGCTTCTGCTGTTACTATTTGTGTTTCCTGATTTTTATATTCAAGATGAACAAATATAGGTTCTTCTGAAATATAGTAACTGTCCGAAATATTTTCTTCTAAGAAATAGTAATCTCCTGAATTAATAGGTAAGTCTTTTTCTCCATATCCTTCTCCCATTACCGGAACAGAAAATGGTATTATTGCTTTTCCGTCTTTATCTGTCTTTACTTCTGTAATCTTAGAGCCCGCCTTAAGAATCACATTGCCATCTTTATCATAAATATTGTCTTTTGTATAAAATCCAAAAGTTGTATCTGGAACAGGTTTAGATGTCCTTGCATCTTTTTTTGTAACCCTGACTTCTGTTGATACCAACTCATTCCTAATATCTAAAACACCATCTTGTGTGTTATCTGAAATATCAGAAACATATTCCTCATCCTGACTGTTCCACACAAATTTTAAATTCCATGAATTAGTACTTGGTAATACGTGACCGTATGTTGTCTTTACTTCCTTTATTTCATATTCTCCAAGAGGGACATCCAACGTTACCGCTCCGTTCTCTTCTAATTTTGCTTTGCATATTCCATTACAATCTGACGTAAACTCTGCACCTGAACCAGTTGTAATGGTCGCCACTAACTCACCTGCTTTAAACCATGTTGTATTCTGACCATCCTGTGTTACAATATCCTCTTTCGCATAAAGTTCGAATACCACATCATTAAGCATTACATCTTCATATTTAAATGGATTTTGCTGTAAAGAAACATTCATTGCATTTGTATAAATAAAACTGTCAATATTTAATGTTTTCATAATTGTTTCATATTCAAATCCTGTTAAACCTGGTCCCGTCTTTTTAATTGTAAACTTTCCATATGTTTCATCATTGTAGTATTCATACTCTGCATATAGATACTCATTTCCATCCTTATCTGTCATTGTTTTATAAGATTTATTTGTAATTTCAATGTTAATAAATGACTTGTTGTTCTTAAATCCTTCCGGTCCCTGTACCTCGTAAACTCGATATTTACCAGCCTTTAATTTTTCATAGGTAATTATTTCTCCTGTATCATCTGAAACAAATCTGTCCACTGTAACAATTTTGTTTCCATTATTATATGACTGTTTTACAATCATTTCTGTTCCATCATCATTCACTTTATAAATCTGATATGTTGTGTTTGGTTTTAATACTGTCTTTTTAGTCTGGGCATCCTTTTTAACAATTTTTAAATATGCTGTAAATTCAGGATTATTTAAAAGATACTTATATGTCTTTCCCTGCTCTTTTATATCAACATAAAAATCAGGACAATACTCTGTCTCGTCATCACCACTAATCTGATGAACAATATATGTACCATATGGTAATTCTTTTGTTATTGCATATCCTTCACTATTGGTTTTAAGTAAATCTTTTTCTGTATCCTTTGCCTTATCGTATGATCCACTTGATGCAATATAAACCTGAAACTGTGCATTTACCTCTGGTGAAACAATACCTGCATTTCCATTTCCTTTTCCCTTAATTATAGAAACCTTTCCTTTAACAACATCTTCTCCCAATTCTAATTTTGATTTTGCACTATTATATTCAGCCGTATATTCCTGACCATCTTCATGTATTTTATATACTTTATCATTTTTCAAATATCCTACAGGCGGAACAATCTCCTTTAGGTAATAATCACTTCCACATCTTACATAATCTGTTTCGAACTGATTTCTGCTGTCTGTAGTATATTTTTTCAATAATTTTGTACATTCATAATCCTCATACATACCATATACTGCTCCTGCTAGCGTTGCATCTCCCTGAGCCACTTCACCCGTTTCATTGTCCTTTTTGATTGCAGTAAGCTTTACCTTTTTATAATTATTTACTACATTAAATTGATATGCCTTCTCGTAAGAACCATATTTTCCAGATGAAGTATCCGGCCATACGCCATTTTCCTTAACCCAGCTCTTATCCGACTGAATTGTAATTGTAACTCCTTTCGCAATACTTCCCTGTGCAATGATGTTTGCATTTCCTGTGTCTAATTCCTTTACAACATATTTATTATTTATTGCTTTCATCTGCTTATATAAATCTGATTGAATTAATTTTTCTGCACCACTTTTTGATAAATCACTTGCATACTTATATCCCTCATCATCCAATTTATTTTTAATTTCTTTTTTTGCTGAATCCGTCATTTCTTTTAAATCATCAGCTCTACAATAGTAATAATCTTCTGATTGAATTTGATAATCAAATTTATATGTTATTTTTCCATTTGAATCTGTCAAAGCTTCAATTTCAAATCTACTTTGATCTTCGTCAACATCACCACTTTCTGCATCACCCCAGCCATTAAATTTAAATGAATATAATTCTTTAACATTTTTTGCTGTTAATAAGAATTTTACTTTTGGTAATGCTTTATTATCTTCATCTTTCTTTGTTAATGTTATACGTTGTCTGTATCTGAACGCATCATTTAATGGGTAGTATTTATAGTCTTCTTCCTCGTCAGTTGAATTTATTTCCATAAGCACCTGTCTTGAATAAGCAGATGATGTCCACTTTGAAATAGAACATATAACAGTATGATCTATATTAAAAATCTGATTGTATATTTCATTTACTGTTTTATCATTATAATATCCGGTATTATTTCTTACCTGTTTAATCACATCTTTAAGCTGACTTTCACTTGTTCTTCCTTCTTCTGCACTCCATATGAGACATTGAGCATACACCCATGCTTTATTTGCCTTCTTTTTTACATATGCATACCAATATCCTGTTTTTGCCTCAACTGATATTTTTTTGTTTGAATTATCGCTTGAGATTTCGTCATTTGATGATACATATACATCTCCTGTATGACAAGCTTTTCCTAAATCCTGGCAAAAAACTGGTTTACCGTTTACCATTGTTTTAAGCCATGTTCCACTTTCACTTTTTTCACCAATATTAACTGTTCCAAGCCGACCTATATTTACTAAAGATGCCTTACCTGTTGCAGCCTGTACCTTTTTTGTCGATTGTGGCAACACAGTTATCAACATAACTATTGCCAGCATCATTGCCACAATTCTCTTTATTTTATTCATTAACTGAAACTCTCCTTTCCAAAAGAAAAAGACCGCCAAAACTGACGATCTTTTACAATTCATATATTTTACTATCTATCTAAAATTTGCAATGCAGACTCCAGACTTTCCATGTTATTATTCAAAACAATTTCATCTACATCTACCATACTAAAAATTGCAACCCATCTTCCCTCATAAGAAGCCATTGCTCCGTAACGATAGTCTGAATGTATCATATTATGATAATGTCCCGGACTGTTCTTCCATGAAGTCATCGCCTGTTTAGGTGAAGTACTTCCTCCAAAAATATTTTCACCACTAACAATTGTCAGTCCATATTCCTTTGTACCAACCTTACCTCGTAACATCCATTTGTCATAATTATACTTGTCTTTTAATACTTTTTGAGCAGTTGAATCCAACTTGTTGTGTGAGAAATCATTCACTATTTCCTTTGCTCTTGACTTACATATTTCATACAACACTTCAGACCATTCTAATTGTTTAACACCCACTTTTTTTCTATATTCATTTTGAAGTGTAAATGCTTGTTGCTCACAATTTTTGTGGTATCCGTTCAAACCTGAAACATAACATCCCTTTTTTACTAACTTATCATTCTTAGTGTAATATAAAAGAGTGTTTTCAATATATATTAAAGCCTTTGAAAAACGTCCATAGATTGTCTTTCCTTTTTTCTTTTTATATGCTCTGACCTTTAACTTTACTTTTTCTCCTTCACACATATCAGTTATTTTAAAATAATTATTTTTGGTGGTTAATACTCTATTCCACTTTTTTAAATAGTAATCATATCTATAAACCTGATATCCACTTACTTTCTTTATTTTTTTCCAACTAATTTTACGATAGCATCCATCATAATACTTTTTCTTTGAGTAAAAATATGAACCATCTTTTACTCTATTCTTTTTTATACTTGTAACCTTTTTAATAGTTGCAGCCTGCACTGTAAATGTATTTGCATTCATTTGTGGAATTGTCATTGACAATAATCCTACAATTATAAATAAACCTAATTTCTTCATTTGCCTACCTCTCTCTGTAAGAGTGGCAGGCTATCCGTGTTATACCCCATCCGCTCCTACTGTTGCGAATTTATTCTGTTATAACTCGGGATAAGGTTTTGTTTCATCCCGTATTCTGTTCATTTTGACCTCCTTGATTATACAATAATTTACAAATCATTTCATTTATTTTCTTTTTCCAATTAATAATATAGCAAGAAATATTTTTAATACTATTCCTGTTATACTAACTGCCAAACTACTAACTTCAACTAATAACTGAATTAATGTTATAACAACTCTTGCAATTATTGTAACCACACTTATACCAAACTTTTTTATTCCATATAAAATATTTCCTGCCATATTTCTCCTATTCTCCCCACATTTCTGCAAGTCCCATTACTGTATCATCTGCATTAAATCCATCATTCTTTGATGTATCATTTATGTTTGCTCCCTTTATGAGATTACCTGTAAAAGTTCCAATTACAGACAATATCTGTTTGTTTACCTCAGTTATCATTTCCGCTCTTATGCTTTCTTTTACTTCTTGTAACTCCTCTTTTGTTGCAAAATTTTCTTGTCTTTTTTGTTTTCCGCTATTTGTAATCACATCCTCTTCTAAAGCGTTAATATAGAACTCAACAGCATCCACAATAAATTGATTTTGAGATTTATATACTGACTTGTCTAAATCAACCAATATCTGATGCATTCTGATATGATTTGGGTTTCTTCTACTTAGTCTTAATGTATGATAAAATCCATCATCATTTTTAGCCATTTAAATTCCTCCTCTCTGCCTTGATTTTGAAATCATAAATGCTTTTGCCAAATATTCAAACCCTTTTGCATTTGCTTTGACATCCTCAATATAACTAATGTTTTTACTCTCTATTTCTCCATAGTGTTTCATTACCGCTGCACCTCCACCTACAAATGTTATTGGTGTAATATTGAGGCTGATGCTAAATTCTCTTAATGTATTAAATACCTTATTTGTAAATTTTCTTATTTCTTCCTCAACTACCTGTGCAAATCTCTCTTCCATATCACACATTCCTGTTTTCATAACATATTCAAGTTCTGATTCATCAATTTCACAATTAAACTTGGCTACACATTCCTTATTAATTGCATGCATACATGTAATCAACCCCATTGGTCTTGTATCACACTCAGATAACTCTGGTTTCATATTTTTTATTGTCATCAAATCCATTGTCCATGATCCTATATCCACTACAATATGTTTTCTATCATACTGTGGCATTTTATCTGCCACCGCTGCATAACACTGTGGAAATACAGACACCTTAATAATATTTACTCTATATGTTCTATTTTCAAATTTAAACTCCAACTCTCTTTTTTTAGACAGATATTTAATAAAATTATCCTTTTCTGCTCCGAATCTGGTTAACGGAAGTCCTACGGATAAAAAGACATCTGCACTATTCTTTCCTCTTATCTTCAACTCCTTCGCCATAGCTGCAAGCGTAAGAAGATAAAAACTTTCGTCAGTAACCTTGTTATCTTTTACCTCTAATCTTTTTCCTCCGACTGAATAAAATTTTCCTTCATACTGAAGAATATTATCAAATATCCCCGGTTCATTTGCTATTTGATTAACTGCTGTAGAAAAAACTGTATTAACTGTTTTTATATTTGACCATCCATGGTCAATTGCAATTATTTCTAATCTATTTTCCATCTGTCTGTGCCTCCTTGCCTTTTTAGTCATCTATGTATCCTTCTTTCTTACTTTCCTAATAAATCTCTCATGCACGGAAAACAATATCTGCTGTTTTTTCCATATGGACATCCTACACATTTACTCTCCTGCTGTTTTTCTGTTTTTTGCTTTCCTGCTCCACATTTTTCATTATTAATACATCTGTTATCATTTCCCCAAAAATATTTGCATTTCATACAGCTTCTTAAATCTCTTTCCAATTTTTCTTTAGCATTGTTTTCTTTGCTATTTTTTTCTGGCTTTTGTTTTTTTGCGTTAATTCCCAACTATTCTGCTCCTTTCATATTCATTCATAGTACTGTGGGTTATTAACTATGTATGTGCACTGTGCTTATCTTTAAGCCCTCATCGCCCGTACACCTGGGAATTACAAACAAGCCGCTTATGCGTTCACGACGCTTCCTTAAGAAACTATCTCCTCTGCCGCCATTTCGAGGATAAGGAGTTTCTTTCACTCCTCTGTGTTTTATTATCCTTCCGCTACATTTAATCTGTCCTGCTCGCTCCACCTTCATTTTTCAATCCTTCGGTTCTCTTCGCATTGCTATGAATGATTATCCAGACAGGTGCACCGGAATTTTACTCCTTACACTAATTATTCTGTGTAAGATATGAAATTCTTTCATAAATTTGTAATTGTTATTCAATTGTATTTTTAGGAAGCCAATTGCTTCCAGCACCATTATCATAATTCTAACTTTAATATTTAACCATTAACTGTAGTGGTGCATTTTTGTTTCGTTACACCTTTTTATGGTGTATTAATCTTTTTAGTTCCATATTTTGAACTGCTGTAAAATATTTTATTAATAGAACGTTGTTCTCTTATTCGCATACATTTTTATTTCATTATTTTAATATTTAATAAATATTTCATAGCAATCCAATTCAGTTATTAACAAAGAATTAAGCAAACTCTTCTTTTAAAGTTGGTCCATTTTATCCGGACCAACTTTGGACCAAATTCGGTCCAACTTTTGTGATTAGTTATGATACTATGCGATAAGTTGTGTGTTCTCATTGGACGCAAAAAAACCCTTTAAACATAGTAACTTACCTACGCTTAAAGGGTTTTCTCTTATCTTATTATTATACCTAGATTTATTTCATCTGTGCTGCAACTTCTTCTGCGAAGTTTTCTTCTTTCTTTTCGATACCTTCACCAGTTTCGAAACGAACGAATTTCTTAATTGCTACAGTAGCGCCAACTTCTTTTGATACTTCATCAAGATACTTAGCAACTGTCTGCTTTCCATCTGCAGCCATAACGTATGTCTGATCAAGAAGACATACTTCTTTTAACTGCTTAGATACACGACCTTCTACCAAACCGTTGAAGATCTTGTTTTCCATGATTTCAGCTTTCTTAGCCATAGCAATTGAGCTTAATGAAGCCTTTGCTTCGTTTGAAAGGAAGTTGAATAAATATTTATCATTCTGCTTTTCTTCGTAGATAGCTTTGTCTTCATCGTTGAATACGTTCTGGCTTAAAGCTTCTGCAAAGATATCCTTCTGGATTGGCTTTGGAAGTGAATCTGGTTCATTTAAAGCACTGTCAATTGTGATTTCTCTCATCTTAGCAAGTTCGTCTGCTGAAATGTCGTTTCTTGAAACATACTGTGGGTTCATAGCTGCAATCTGCATAGCAATTGTCTTAATTGCTGCTGTTACAGTGTCGTTTTCTGGAGCATCAGCTTCAACTAATACACCAATCTTTCCACCTGCATGAATGTATGATGCGATAACACCGTCTGATTCGATTCTTTCAAATCTTCTGATGTTCATGTTTTCTCCGATTACTGCAATCTGTGATACTAATTCGTCTTTTACAGTCTTTGTAGTATCAAGTTCCCATGGTTCAGCCATGAATGTATCCATATCAGTTGCTGATGAATCAACAATCTGGTTTGCAACGTTAGCAACGAATGTCTGGAACTTTTCGTTCTTAGCAACGAAGTCTGTTTCTGAGTTAACTTCAACGATTGCTGCCTTACCGTCTTTAACTGTTGTGTATACGATACCTTCAGCTGCGATTCTACCTGATTTCTTTACAGCTGTAGCTTCACCTTTTTTTCTTAAAACTTCGATAGCTGCTTCCTGATCACCATCAGTTTCAACTAAAGCTTTTTTACAAGCCATAACACCAGCGCCTGTTAATTCTCTTAATTCTTTTACCATTGCTGCTGTAATTGTCATATTTCTATTCCTCCTAAAATCAAAAATCTGTTAATTATTCAGCATCTGCTGCAGCTTCTTCAGCAACCATTTCTTCACCCTGGTTAGCTTCGATAACTGCGTCAGCCATCTTAGAAACAATAAGTTTTACTGCTCTGATAGCATCATCGTTACCTGGGATAACGTAATCTAATTCTTCTGGATCACAGTTTGTATCTGCAATACCGATTAACTTAATTCCAAGTGCATGTGCTTCCTGAACACAAATTTTTTCCTTCTTAGGATCTACAACGAAGATTGCATCTGGGATTCTCTTCATTTCCTTGATACCACCAAGGTTCTTTTCAAGCTTGTCCCATTCCTTCTTGATGTTTACAACTTCCTTCTTAGGAAGAACATCAAATGTACCATCTTCTGACATTCTTTCGATATCTTTTAATCTCTTAATTCTTGACTGAATAGTCTTGAAGTTTGTAAGCATACCACCTAACCATCTTTCGTTAACGTAGTACATACCACATCTCTGTGCTTCTTCCTTAACAGCTTCCTGTGCCTGCTTCTTTGTTCCTACGAAAAGGATTGTTCCGCCATCTGCTGCAATATCAGATACTGCCTTGTATGCATCGTCTACCATTCCTACAGACTTCTGCAGGTCGATGATATAGATACCATTTCTTTCTGTGTAGATATACGGAGCCATCTTAGGATTCCATCTTCTTGTCTGATGTCCAAAATGAACACCGGCTTCCAATAACTGCTTCATTGAAATAACGCTCATGTTACTTTCCTCCATTTGGTTTTTTTCTTCCGTATGCTTTCAGCTCCTCTGAAACCGGGTAAATCCTGCGATTCACCTTAGGCACCTCAAAAGAATCCACATACGTGCTTTTTCGCAACGCTCGTAGTATAGCATAAAACTTCTCGCATTGCAAGGATTTTTTTCTTACATGGATATCCATTACATTGATATCCATCCAAACACATTTGCGATGGAACTGATCAAAATCACAAGAATGCAGAGCGGTGCAAGATATTTCAGGAAAAAGTGATACAATTTTTTCCGCTTAAATGCTGAAGACAGCTCGATCTCTTTGTCCATTTTCTCAAATCCAACCACCCTCACGATCAAAAGACAGGTCGCCAGTGCTGCAATCGGCATCATCACCGAATTGGTAAGGAAATCAAAGAAATCCAGGAACTGCATTCCCAGGATTCTAACTGAATCCCAGACTCCATATCCCATTGATGAGGCTGTTCCGATCACCAGCATAACTCCTGCCATCAGCAGACAACATTTCCAACGTTTCCAGTGAAGTTCATCTTCCAGTGTGGATACGCTTGTCTCCAGCAGGGAAATCGCACTGGTAAGTGCCGCAAATAAGAACATCAGGAAAAAGACGATCCCAACGACAGTTCCTACTCCCATACTTGAAAATACTTTTGGCAGTGTAATAAATGTCAATGACGGACCTGCCTGCAGTGTCTCCATATCTCCACCTGAGAAAGCAAACACCGACGGAATAATCATAAGTCCTGCAAGAAGTGCCACACCTGTATCAAAAACCTCCACCTGGGTTGTACTTTTCTCAATGTCCACATCTTTTCCAATATAAGAGCCATAAGTATACAGGATTCCCATGGCAATGGAAAGAGAATAGAACATCTGGCCCATGGCTGCCACAACTGTCATCATGGAGAAATGTTCCAGATTCGGGATCAGAAAATACTTGATTCCTTCCACTGCTCCCGGTCTTGTAACCGAATAAACTGCAACCACAACTGCCAGCACGATCATCAGCGGCATCATCACCCTGGAGACTCTCTCAACTCCATTTTTCACCCCTGCCAGAATAACTGCAAATACAAGCACCGCAAATACAAGAAACCATAATTCCACTTTCCCGGAAGAAGTGATAAACTCTGTAAAATATCCGTCCTTTGCCAGTGTCTCCGAATTTCCACACAGATATTCAAAAAGGTATTTCAGCACCCAGCCACCAATCACACTATAATATGGAACGATCAGCATTGGAATCACTGCATTGATCCATCCACCGAATTTTAAAGATTTCTTTTTTCCGAAAGTGCCAAAAGCACCAACCGGACTTTTTTTTGTCATCCGCCCCAGTGTCGTTTCCGACATGATCATGACATATCCGAACGTCAGCATCAGGATCAGATAAACCAGCAAAAACATACCGCCACCGTACTTTGCTGCGAGATAAGGGAAACGCCAGATATTTCCAAGACCGACTGCTGAGCCTGCCACTGCCAGAACATATCCTATACGCCCTGAAAATTTTCCTCTTGCATCCGGCTTCTCCTCTTTACCTTTCTTTTTTGAGACTTTCTCCATGGGAAGTTCCTCCATACTTATCAATATAGTCAGAACATTAGCCTATCATTAAACCTGCCAAGATTCAAGCCTCATACTCAAATTTCTGCCTTTTTTCGACTTTTATTTTACATAAATTTTTCATTTTTCACCCATTCTTCTTTACATCCTTTTTCTATACTGATCTCAGATAGAAAAAAAGATTTATCATAGATAGAAAAGAGGGAACTGTCATGTACAAAAAATTATGGAAAAAACTGAATCAGAATCATACTGCAGCACATACATCTGCTATTTACCTTACTGTTATGACTCTTGGATGGATGCTTGCCGGACTCCTTGTCGGCGGACTGGCTGATCTGATCCTACCTTTTAATATGGAAAGCAAACTTACACTTTTCATCTGCTTTGGCGGTTACAGTGGCCTGATCTTTGGATTATTTGGCGGAATCTTTTATCTGTACCAGTTAAATCTGAAGAAACGGAACTGACCGTGACTTTTCTCTGCATATGCCAGAGCATTTTTAATCGTTCCCTCTGCATATGCAGTAATATTCTTAATGATACCAGGGTCAAAAGGTCTGACACCACGTGTGCTCGCACACTAGTGGTAGA
>OGZZ01000048.1_pt1 | contig 69771 bp, 52 predicted proteins | sample 1577021 | NCBI WGS metagenome assembly OGZZ01 (sample SAMEA3541526, study PRJEB24748) | human gut metagenome | biome: human gut; feature: human-associated habitat; material: faeces | place: China | collected 2012
CTAATCTTTCCTGTTCAGCCTTTGGTACTTTTCTTAACTTAAGACCAAATGCCATGTTATCATATACTGTCATATGTGGATATAATGCGTAGTTCTGGAATACCATTGCGATATCTCTATCCTTAGGTTCTACGTCATTTACTAACTTATCCCCAATGTATAATTCCCCTGATGAAATTTCTTCAAGACCTGCGATCATTCTAAGTGTTGTAGACTTACCACAACCTGATGGTCCTACGAAGATGATGAATTCCTTGTCCTTAATTTCAAGGTTAAAATCCTTAACTGCTGCAAATCCGTTTGGATAAACTTTGCAGATATTTCTTAATGATAAACTTGCCATATATCTTTTCCTCCTAGAAATAGTTTTCACTACCTTTTGTATGTTGATATTCTAAATCACATCGTAGGAAAATACTATATGGCAAATAAACAAAATAACAAAAAAATCTTTGTATATTTTGCATATGGCTACTGCTATTTCTCTATAAATATGTTATTTTCACCAATAATTACTTGGTGTTCTTTGAGCAATCTGCCAATAGCTCTCTTAAATTCACTTTTGCTCATGTTAAAATCACGCTTAATAACCTCCGGTGATGCCTTGTCTGTGTAGTCAATTTTTCCGCCATTTTCTTTCATAAACTGCAATATTTTTTCAGCATCTTCTTCTATTTGCAAATATGATTTTTTTCTAAGAGCCAAATCCAGCTTGCCATCAGGTCGAACACTTTTAACTCTGGCTTCCACTTCCATTCCTACATGAACTTTCATTGTAAGTTCTTTTGTCTGAATCAGACCGTGGTATTTATTATTAACCGCAACAAAGGCTCCATAGTTTGGATTGTAATTATATACAACGCCTTTTACAATATCTTCTTCCTCGTATGTGGAATTGCAGCTTAGGTAGTTGTACACTTTCATTGTGGCGCATAATCTGTCACTTTTATCTGTATAGATGCCCACTAAAATTTTGTCGCCTGCTTTAATGTTTGTTGTCTGTTCCTTATAAGGCAGAAACAAATCTTTTCCAAGGCCCCAGTCAAGAAACGCCCCAAACTTAGTTATTTCCTTTACTTTTACATAAGCAGTTTCTCCAACTTCTGCTACCGGCTTGTGAATTGTAGCAATCAATCGATCTTTTGAGTCCCTGCAAATAAAAACTTCTACAGTATCTCCAAGCTCCGTTCCCTGTGGCACCTCGTTTTTTGGTAAAAGAACCTTATCATCCTCAGTTCCTAAATAAATACCAAAATCTGTTTTCTTTACCACTTTTAATTTTAATGTCTTTCCTAATTCCATTAGATTCTCCTCCAAGGGGCAGGAAACAGTTTACAGACATCTGCAAACTGTTTCTTACCTAGATATTTTTTAATTTTATTTGTCCATGTATTTGACCGTCAGCACTTTCAAGATTTATGCCAAGATAATCCTGATTATTGTAAGCCACACACACTATTTCTTCATCTATTAAAGCTTCCTTTTTGTATACAATTTCAATCTGATTATATTTTTTTCCCTTTGGCAGAAACTGTTCAACAATCCGCATATAATCTGCATTGTTTAAATGACCATTTGTGTCTATGAAACTTTTGAAAACCTTTGTTGTTCCAAGAACTTCTCTTTCTCCCTGAAACTTTAATTTTCTTGACACTTTAAGTGAGTCAAAAGCCTCACCTAATTGGTACTTGGAAATGTCACCTTCAGTTATTCTTACGGGCATGCGCTTTTCTGTATCAAGCAGACTCCAAATAGATTCAGCCTTTACAATGTACCCACCATTTGCATCCTTAATCCAGAACTGTCTTATTGCCATTACCTTGTGAAAATTTAACGGACTTGTGCCAACTTCAACTTCTTCACCAAATCTTAAATCCTTAAAAATCTGTATTTTGTAAGCTAAAAGTACCCACGCCCTGTGGTGTTTTTTTAAGTAGCTAATGCCAATTCCTAAATCCTCTGACTGAAATGTGCTACAATCTTGTAAATTATACAATATTCCATAATAAGGAACTATACCGTCTTTTCCAATTTCACTAAAACTTACTCTTTTTTTATAAGAATACATATTTACCTCTTTACGCCTACTTTGCCTGAGTTGTTGTTTCAGGAGCTGTAGTTGTTGTTTCAGGTGTTGTTGGCTGTTCCGGTGTTGTTGGCTGTTCCGGTGTTGCTGGTTTTGCCTTAACTGTAACTGTAAGCTTCTTTATTACTGCTGTGTAAGTCTGATTTTTGTACTGAGCCTTGTATGTAATTACATATTTACCAGGCTTGTTCATGTCAACTTTTCCTGTGTGTGTAACATATTTTTTGATTTTCAAATCTTTGTCATCATAAGTCTTTAAGCTCTTAACATAAGTATAACCAAATTCTGCATTTGTACCCTGAACTAAAGTTACCTTTGAAGTTGTTAATGTAAGCTTAACTTTATGACTTTTTACTGTATATTTAACAGTTTTCTTAGCTTCTTTTTTGTTTCTGCCTTTTACACTATATGTAATTTTATATGTTCCTTTATTTGAGAATTTTACGCTACCTTTCTTTACAGAAACTTTTTTGTTCTTATATTTAACAGAAACTTTAATCTTTGATGTTAAATTTTTTCCCGGTACACTCTTTGCTGTAACACCGGTTAAAACGTTAGCTTTGCTACCCTGAGCAACATCTTTATTATCTGCCGCACCGCTAATTACAGGTGCCTTTGTATCTACAACCTTAAACTTAAATGTTTTTGTAACCTTGTTTCCAAGAGAATCTTTTACAGTATATTTAACTTTGTATGTACCAAGCTTGTTTGTGTTTATTTTTCCTTTTGTCTTAATTTTCTTCTTGGCAATTGCATTTCCTGCACTGTCTTTTGCTGATACTAAATTCTTTAATTTTACTTTTGTACCAAATTCGATTTTAGTCTTATTAGCTTTGACCGTAGGAACTTTTTTCTTGTATGGGTTCTTTGGATCTGGATCAGTTGGATCCCAATCTGTGAATTTTCCGTTTGTAATTGGTGTAAATGATGGACGTTTTATTGGATCATCACTTTTTTTGCCCCAGAAAATTACTACTTTTGTTCCAACTGCACAATGGTCATAAATCCATTTTGAGTCTTTGCATAAAAGTCTTACACATCCATGAGATGCCTTTTGTCCCATTACATTGTAGGCTGCAACAGACATTGTTGACTTATCGCCCTTCTTGTAATACCAAACTGAATGGAATAAAATCTGATCACAGATTCTTGTACAATACTGTGCATAACAGTTTCCAATCATTTCATGCCATCTGTATTTTACAGGTACATAGAATGTTCCTGTTGGTGTTTCATTACTTGGAGAACAAATCATTGCCTTGATGGCTTTTCCGTTTTTGTAAACTGTTGTACAGTTTGTTCCTAAATTAACCTTGATTGTGTACGCTGTACTGTCAGCATTAACTCTGTTTGGTTTGCTTACAGTTATGCAGCTTATTACCATAACTACAGCTAAGAATAATGATAAGCTTTTTGTCATTATTTTCTTCATTTCATTTCCTCCTGCTCATTGCATTTTAATTTTTAAAGCTAGTTTTTTACTTAAAATCTTCTTAATTATACTACATTCTTCCTTTTTTACAATGTAATAATGTTGCTTTTCTACCTATATTTAATATATAATTACATACATTAGAGTTTTGGAACGTTTTTTGTAATTAAAATACTACGGCGGAGGTATTATTAATGAAATCAAAGTTTAAATTAGCCTTTATACTATTGGCTATAGGATTTATTTTGTTAGCACTTGATGTGGATGTATCTACAGGCGTCAAGTATCCACATGACTATAGTAATTCCAATAATGTTATTGGAGAATTTCAATACTACAATATTGCATCAAACTATGGTGCTAAATGTACTTATAAGCTTATTGATACTTCTGGTTCTTCTGATTCAGCCTTAGAAAAAACACCTTTGGTTTCCGGCACTACGGATTCTACAGGCACAACCCAGACAAAGGTAATCGACAAAGTATATTTTGGAACTGTACATATTGACATTTTCAATGATGGGCTTGGATTTATCTTAATTTTTATTGCATGTTTTTTATTAAAAAAAGTAAATAAAAAATTCAGTTATGGTTCTTTAAGTACATTTTGTGGCTTAATATTGCACATACTATTAAAAGCACTTCCTTTTGTTTTCAATGGTTTGTTATTATGTAATTTAGCCATGTTTATTGGAATAGCTTATATGTGTTCAATTATTTTAACCACCTTTTTATTTACAGGCGGGTTATTTGCAATGTGTCCTGATGTATGTTGCAGAGACGAAAGAAAATGGGGAAAAATCACATGGTTTGTGTCTATGGTACTTATAGTCCTAAATACTTTTGTATTTTGGATTGGTTCAGACTATAGTGCTTTACAGTCTTTAGGCAAATTTTCTGAAGGACTTTTAGTAATTGATATTCTAATTTTTTGGATAATTTTAAGGAGGGTATATTACTATTTAGAACAATCTTATGAAAAAGCCGTTAATGCATAATTTATGTTAAATTGATTTTTCAATTTTAATGGTCATGAATATTTGATTTATACTTATGGTATTTTTCTGATGAAATGCTTTTATAAGATTTTCTTACTTATTAAATGGTAATAAAAAAGAAAAATGAAAACAGCTTATGTAACTTTAAAAAAACTTTTATTTATGTTAGCCATATTATTATGTTCAACATGTTTTTACGCTATGCACGTATCGGCTAACGACAACGAAATGACTTTTCATTCTATTTATGTTGGCTCAGGTGATGCTCTTGTAGTTGAGAGCAAGGGACATTACATGATTGTTGATTCAGGTCCACCAAGTGCATCTGAGTTAGTTGCCAATTATATTAGCAAATTAAATATACCTGATAATAAAATAGATTATGTAGTTGCCACTCATCCTGACGGAGACCATGTTGGTAACTTCAATAAAATTTTTGAGAAATATGAAGTTGGACAGGTTTTCTATTCGCCTTGCGTTAAAGGTAACAAAACTTATTCAAAATTCATTAATAGCGTAAAGGAAAAGGGCTGTCCTTACAGGAATCCTATTGATGGAGAATCTTGGAAGCTTGGAGATGCGACTGTAACTGTTGTTTATGATGGTTTTCAGGGAACAACTTACAATGAATGCAGTATTGTTCTAAGAGTAACCTGTGGTGGTAAATCCCTTTTGCTTACAGGCGATTTGCCTTCAACAATGGAAAAGCAGTTACTTGCTAAAGGGTATAATTTTAAGGCTGACGTCTTAAAAGTTGGTCACCATGGTGCCGGTTCATCATCCTGTACCGCTTTTATAAAGGCCGTTCAGCCGCAATACGCAATAATTTCTTCTTCAAGAGCTTCAACAGCAAGACTTCCAAGAGCTTCTGTTTTAAAAAGACTTGCTTTGCAGTTCGTTAAGGTTTACAGAACAACCGATAAGGATGTTGTATTTAATTTTATAGACGGAAAAATTTCAACACCTAATAAGGAAAGTATCAAGTACACATGTATAAAGAACGGAACCATTGCTTTATCTTCCAAGGTCTTCAGATCAAAGGGGAAAGCAATTACTCCTAGTGTTTCTTTAGTTGTAAATGGCAAGGTAGTTTCCCCTTCCGAATATAAGATTAAATATTCTTCAAATAAAAATCCCGGTGTTGCCAAGGTTAAACTTACGGGATTAGATAAAAAGTTTGTAGGTACCTGCACAACCACATTTATGATTCTTCCTAAAAAGGAAACCATAAAAACTAAGACTGTTAAACTTAACAAAATCAAACTTGGCTGGGAAAGTCAAAAAAATGTTACCGGTTATTATTTGAAATACTCAACCAGTAAAAGTTTTAAGAAAAATGTTAAATACAAAATTTTTAATAACGAAAAGAATTTAAACACTACGATAAAAGGTCTTTCTTTTAATAAGAAATATTATTTCTCTGTTCGTGCTTTTAAAAGCAATATTGGAGACGGCAAGTGGAGTAAAACAATTTCTCTTAAAACAGAAAAATTACCGATTCCTACAAAAGGATTTTTTACTGAGATAATTGAAAAGACAAAGAGCATAAAATTACAGTGGAAAAAACAATCTTCCAAATATGACGCAGGCTATATGATTCAATATTCACCTGACAAAAAATTTAAGGATGATGTTGAAACTGTAACTATTAAGAAAGCTTCAAAAAATTCTTTTAAATTAAAGAAGAAACCAAAAACAAAAGACTACTACATTAGAGTAAAAGGCTACAATAAATACTGCGACGGCAAGTGGAGCAAAGTTAAAAAAGTAAAATTTGCTGATTAATTATTTAAATATTAAAGAACCTGTATACAATTTTTATATACTACTCTCCTTACTGATTTTTGTAATTCGGTAAAGACTTAACATAAAATTGTATACAGGTTCTTTTTTTATAATATTTCTATGTAAACTAAAGATTTCTAAATATTTCTGTCCCCTTATCTTTTAACCACTTATATGCAATAAGTAGTAAGCATAGCAGCACTAATACTAGAATGCCTAAATATGTATCCGCACCTATCCAATCTACACATACTTTCAAATACACCACTGCCATTACTGCAATCATTGCCCATGCTAAAAGTATTGCAAGAAATACACCAAAGCTTTGTTTTACGGCTGCCGCCTCAGTAACCCAGTTTAAATTTGGCATTTTCAAATTAATTATCAGGCCCAACGCACCATTAAGCATTACGAAAATAATGGGAACAACTGTAACTAATATTATCTGCAATATTGATAGTTTAAATGCAATGCCCAGTATCACACTACATATAATCATAGGTGTGATTGTTATTATATTATGAAGTTTTAATTTTGCTCTCAAAATCTGCCAAGTGTCCACAGGCAATGTTTTCGCAATCCATATATTTTTTCCTTCTAGAGAAATTGATGGTGCGGTAATATCGTTCATTGACATAACTGCACAAATCATCAAAGTTATGCCAAAACTAAGATATACACTTCTGATGCCTGTAAGGCTTATGAGCCTGTTTATTTCATCTATTTTTATTACTACTGCTACTGTTATGACTATTATAAATAAACAGCCTAGTGCGCAATTTAACATGTACACTGCGCTTGAAGTAAATCTTTTTAACTCTCTAAACAGTAATGCTTTGGAGACGCTTTTTTGCTTTTCAGTTTTTATTTTATAAACCTTTTTCTTTTCGCCTTTGTTTTCAGTAGCTATGTTGAAAAAACTTTTTGCCAAAACAAAAATTACAACTGCCAGCAAAATTAGAACCATTAGCGAAAATATTGCCATATATTTCACATTACCGGTAGCTCCCTTACCCATTGCATACAACGGATATGCTACCCCTTTTATTTTTTCTCCAACAACTGCCGCCTGAGCAATTATCCCCTGCATTACATCATAAGCTTTATACGATATATAATAGTAAATTCCGAAGAATGCCACGGACACGATTATTGTCACCAGATTTTTGAATTTCAATCTGGAACTAACCTCTGCCACTATCCAGCCTAATATACATGACATTGCCAGTAAAAACAGCGAATTCATTATTGTAATTACAATACAACCGATAATTCTTTCCACAGTTATGTCTGCATTAAAAAAGTATACTATTGCTGTTGGTATCATTACTAACAACTGATAAAACAAACCTACAATATACACTCCGGCAACTCTAATTAGCAATATATATGGTGCCGGGATTGGAAGTGACATTAGCAAATCATTGTCTTTTGCCTGATACAAGCTTGCATAAGTGTTAAATACACTTCCAATTACTCCAAATGTAATCGCCACCATTCCCATTATAACAAAGTACAGCCAATCCAATCCTACCTGTAAAAATGGCTTGCAGAATATATTTGCCATACTAAAAAACACTACAGCTACAATTGCAAACAAAACTGTGTATACAATTATGTATGATGCCATTTTTGTTTTTGACATTTTCTGTTCATTTTTCTTATTTCGAAACATTAGAGATATAACTTCCCTAAGTTGCTTTTTTAATAGGGCTTTTATCATTATTGTTCAGCCTCCATTTCTAGGAATACTGCCTCTAAAGATTCGTCACCCTTCACTTCTTCCATTGTGCCGGATTTAATTAACTGGCCATTTTTTATAATTGCAATTTTATCGCACAATTTTTCAGCCACTTCCAACACATGAGTTGAAAAGAAAATTGCCCCACCTTTGTCACACACATCCCTCATCATTTCTTTTAAAATATGAGAAGATTTTGGATCTAAACCTACAAATGGTTCATCCATTATTATTAGTTTTGGATTGTGAATCCAGGCTGAAATAATTGCCAGTTTTTGTTTCATTCCATGAGAATAGGCACTAATAGGCTGTGCTAAATCATCAGTTAATTCTAACAAATCACCATATTTCTTAATTCTTTCAGTTCTGTCTTGTGAACTTACATTATAAATATCTGCAATAAAATTCAAATAACTGATACCTGTCATAAATTCATATAAATCCGGATTATCAGGTATGTACGCTATTTTCTTCTTGCATTCAATCGGGCTCTCTTTCACAGACATGCCATCCACAAGAATTTCACCTTCATCAAATTTCAAAATTCCTACTATCGACTTAATAGTTGTTGTTTTACCTGCACCATTATGACCAATAAAGCCGTAAATCTCACCAGGCTCAATATGTAAAGAAAGACTATCAACTGCCTTCTTGTCTCCAAACTTCTTTGTTAAATTTTCAATTCTTAACATTTTCCCCTCCTCTTTGTATTATTATTAATTTGTCACTGTTTATTAGTATACTCTATTTTATGTATAAAATATATATTTTTATACATTATTGAAATTTTGTCATTTTTATTAAAAGAAAAGAATGTCGCAAGCGACATTCTAAGTACTGAGTGCGTGTTGCCACGCAACTATTTTCTTTTTGCACCAGGGTGTATTCCTAGTGAAACATTTATTTATGTTTTTCGTATTATATTTCCTGTAATTAATTGCCTGATAATTTTTCAATTACCTTGTCATAATTATCTTTTCTATGTGGAAAAGTACAATTACTGCAATCCTTTATGTTGTTGCCAAGAATTGTAAAGTTTCCGCCACACTTTTCTCCCATTGAGTACAACGGGCAAAAACAAAATAGACAGTTAAATTCTTCTCCTTCTGCTATTTTGTGGCATGGATAATACTCACACTCTTTGTTTGAAAAAAATTTATAACTCATTATTATTCTTCTCTCAAAATTAAACTTACGCCAATTCCTGCTGCTTCAGGACCTGTATGAACCCCAACAACAAGTGATAACGGATCATAATAAATATCAGGTATGTTAGGAAATCTTTCTTTTACCTGTTCAAGCCAGCTGTTAGCGTCTTCTTCTTTTTCAAAAGTTCCTGCTGCACCAATTCGAATCTTAGATGTATCATTATTTTCTAAAAGTTTGTTTACATATTCTTCTGTGTAATCAAGCATTTTTGAAATTGCACGCTTGCTACCTCTAACCTTATCTACTGCGTCAAAATTTTCTCCAACAGTTCTTAAGACAGGTTTAATATTTAAAACTGCTCCAAGAGCTGCCGCTGCCGGTGTAACTCGTCCACCTTTCTTTAAATATTTTAAATCATCAACAGTAAGATATATTATTGAATCAAAGGCATTTGCCTCAAGTGCTTCTTTGATTTCCTTTGCATCTTTTCCATTATCAGCCATCCAGATTGCATCTAAAACAGCCTGACGCATAGTAACAGAGATTCTATGGTTATCCACTACCTGAACTTTGCCATCATATTCCTCAGATAACTGAATTGCCGCATGGCATGAATTGCTCAAGCCACTTGATAGTGGAATATAAACTATCTGCTCATAACCTTCATCTAATAACTTATCCCATCTATCCATTATATCTCCTGGAGAGGGCATAGATGTTGTTATGTTTTTATCTGATTTCAATTCTGCGTAAAATTTTTCCTTAGTCAAACCATCTTCCTGATAAAAAGTTTCCTCTTCGATAACTATTGGTGTGTAAGCTAAATATACACCAAGTTCCTTTGCCTCATTTATATCAATTCCAGCATTACTATCTGTTAAAATTGCTATCTTCATTATTTTCTCCATTCTTAAAATCTATAAATGCACTTAATCAACTCTTTCGTCGCCCCAGAAGAACAATGCTACTGTTCCCGGACCTGTATGACTGCCAATTGTTGTTCCTATATTGTATATTTCAATTTTCCCTTTTGTATTCGGAAATTTCTCTTATATTAAGTTTGCAACAGCCTTAGCATCTTCCATACAAGCTGAGTTACTTATATAAACTTTATCATTATATTCTAATCTATTGTCAGCCAATTCTTCCATCTTTTTCACAATAGCCTTGTATACTTTTTTCTTGCCCTTAATCTTTGCTCTTGGAATTAATTTTCCTTCGAAATTCACATTAAGCAATGGACATATACCAAGTATACCGCCTACAATACCGGAAGTTTTTGAAACCCTTCCACCTTTAATGTAGAATGTTAAATCAGTAGAAAAGAACCAATGATTTACTCTTTTTTTGTTTTCTTCAGCCCACTGATATACTTCATCTATTGTTTTTCCCTGATCTCTTAAATCAGCCAACTTGTCCATTAATAAACCGAACCCGGATGATGCTGCCAATGAATCAACAACATAAATTTTTCTGTCAGGAAATTCTTCTTCCAAATTAGCCTTTGCAACTAATGCAGAGTTAATTGTGCCTGAAATTCCTGATGACAATGTTACATGCAATACATCAAGTCCCTGTTCTAAAAATTTTCTAAAATGTGCCTCGTATTCTTCTGCATTTACCTGAGATGTTTTGGTTTCTGCTCCATCAATCATTGCCTGATAAAAATCATCTAAACTCATTGATTTTCCCAAATCATCTAAATATTCTTTTCCATCAAGTTCATAATGAAAAAAAACACATTCAATATCTCTGTCCTTAAAATGCTCTTCTGTTAAATCCGCAGTTGAACAACAACTAATAATATAATCCTTCATATCATACTTTCCTTTCAAACTAGCAAACACTAAGCCATATTTTAGACATTATAACATTTATAGAATTTTTAAGCAATCCGCCATAAATAATGGATATTGATAATTTGTATTATTTTACAATATAAACTTTACTCCACTTGCCATATTTTTTATTTTTGCCTATTACTTTAATAGCTCTTACTTTTATGTAATACTTTTTACTTTTTGCCAATCCACTAAATGTGTAACTTGTTTTCCTACTTAATTTTGTTTTAGTTTTTTTCTTTTTAAATTTCTTGTTGTCGCTTATTTTAATCTCATATTTGTTTGCATTTCCTACTTTATTAAATAGTATACAAATTTTAGTTTTATTTTTGTTTTTCTGTTTCTTTTTATATGCTTTTTTGATTTTCACTTTTACCGGTGCTTTTACTGTTACGTTTCCGGTTGTAGGACGAACCTGAGAATCTGTTCTCTCTGAAATGCCAGTTTCATTTTTTGATGTTTGAGAATTGTCTAAAACTCCATTATTTGTTGTTGCATCTGTTGTTTTAACACCATCCCTAGTTTCATCATTCTTTGCATTATCTGTTGTTTGAGTTGCATTTGTTGTTATTTCATTACTTGTTATTACATCTTCTTCTGAATTCTTTTCTGTAGTTGAGGTTTCATCTCCTACAAAATTAATGGCTACTGACATCCTTACATTATAATAAAAATATTCCATTATAAAAGAATATGTTTCCCCTGCTTTTAAATAATGTTCTATGGTGACATTTTTACAGTCTTCTGCATTTTCTTCTGCCATTGCAACGTAATTTTTGCAATTTTTTGTGTAGTCTTTGTCTTTGTACAAACGCAAGGTTCCTGTATTAAGTCCTGTTGTATATAGCTTATAATAACCTGATTTTTCGGGAGTAAACTCTAATAATGTTGTATACTCGTCTAAATCTTCCAACTTTTCTCCTTCATTCATTGTATATTTGTACTCTATTACCTTTGTCTGGCAATATACTTTTTCAAAGAACTTTTCATTTTTATACACCAATGCTGAATATTCACGGCAATCGGCATATCCATCACATTTTGTCTTAAATTTCTTATCTGTGCCTAAACATATATTGTCGTCTTTTTCATCCTCATCAACGTCCCCTTTATACCATAAATATGTCATGTTTTTTGGATTCTTTATTTCCTCACCAATAATATTATATAGCACCGGTTCAAACTGTATTTCCTGATCATGTAATCCATAGTTATCAATATCTTTGGTACAGCTATATGTCTCATCCATATCCATTTGTTTAACTATTACATTACATGCAATTGAGTGAAAATTACTCTCCTGTAAATCAAAATAATACATCTCCCCTCCAATTAACTTCTTACTTATGCAACAGTTTAAACGAAATACCTTGCTACTATTCCCGCCACTTTGTATTTGTGTTCCATTTGAGTCATACAAACGAACATAAGTAGCTGAACTACCTACTGTATAGAAAGTGTATATGGCTGTTTCCTTTGGGACAAAAGAATATCTGTACATACAGTTTTCCGGTCCTATAAGTTTCACTTCCACATCTTCTTTAAGCTCACCCTTATTTACAATAGTAATTTCCTGATCTTCATCTTCGTCATCATAAATGTTACTATCAAGCCAACTGCTACCTGCTTTTACAGCATACAAATCTCCACTTCCCAAAGATGATACTGTAAGGGTTAATGCTAAAAATAAGGCAGTTATTCCTTTTCTCACATATCCTTTTTTGTAGTTTCTTACTTTGATTAAACCTTTATTGTGGCTTAATTCTAATAGTTTGTCCTTAAGTTTTCTCATTTTATATAATCTCCTTCTTTTTACGGCTTTCGCCTTTCTCATATATTTTGTAACATTTTATTATGTTTTAGTCAATGCACTTTTTGTATAAAAATATTTTTTATTTATATTTACGCCCTAAGCACGTGTTTCTTTAGCAATATTTTTCCTTTCGTGTCAGAATGTATCTCCAGTAGAACGTTTAGATGTAATAAGAAATTACATATAAAAAGCAGACAATCTTTCTCACTAAATGTAAGACTTTAAAGTTTGTCGTAATACTTATACGAATTTCATATTACCACGATCAATTACATATATAGTCCATTTTTTAATGAGTTTCATTGTCTGCTTTTCAATTAAGCTACTGTGCTTTTATTTATTTATATACCTAAATTATTCCTGCTGCTGTATTGCATCATAACCTGTCTCACCTGTACGGATTTTCTGTGCGCTTCTTACTTCATAAGTAAAAATCTTTCCATCTCCATAGTCTCCTGTGTAGGCAGCTTTCTGAATGGCTCTTACTGTTAAGTCTGCCCAATCTTCAGATGACACAATTACATCGACTTTAACTTTAGGTCTTACTTTTGTTTCAAGTTTCATGCCTTTAACCCAGTTATCAGCACCTCTCTGTGCGCCGTAACCTTCAACCTTTGTTACTGTAACACCGTTTACCTGAATGTGATCTAATGCTGCAATAACATCCTCTGCTTTTTCTTCTCTGACAATTGCTTCTACCTTAATAATCATTTTACACATCTCCTTACTTTTTTATTCCTGACGCTGAATTGCATCATAGCCTGTTTCACCTGTTCTTATTTTTATAGCTTTTTCTACAGGATAGCAGAAAATCTTACCGTCTCCGTACTCTCCTGTGTAAGCAGCTTTTTTTATGGCATCTATAGTTTTATCTGCCCATTCTTCAGATGAAACAACTATTTCAAATTTAATTTTAGGTTGCATTTGAGGTTCAACTTCCATACCTCTTACAATTTCTTTGTAGCCTCGCTGTAATCCACAGCCCATAACCTGTGAAACAGTAAGACCATTTACTTCTATGTCCATCAAAGCGTTTTTTACATCTTCAAACTTTTCTTCTCTGACAATGGCATCTATTTTCATTATCATGATTTAATCCTCCTAATAATCAACTATTTCCAATATAAATATTTCTACTCCACAATTTACTGGTCCATACCGTTGAAACTTGGATATGCACTTTCTCCATGCTGGGAAATATCAAGTCCTAATTTTTCTTCACGGTCTGTTACTCTAAGAGGTGTAAATATTCTTACAATTCCAACACATATAAGTGTACCCACTACAGCTATTGCTATTGTAATGAGAATTCCTTCAATCTGTGCTGCAAATAATCTCCACTCGCCATATACAAGTCCATCCCATTTTGCTACTGAATTAATAGAACTTTTACCGAAAATTCCTGTTGCGATGCCGCCCCAGATGCCACCAATGCCATGGCATCCAAATGCATCAAGTGCATCGTCAATTTTTAATTTTTTCTTTACTAAAATAACGCCATAATAACATATTGGGCTAACTAATGCTCCAATAATAAATGATGCCCAAATTGGTACAAATCCAGCTCCTGGTGTAATGGCAACCAAACCAAGTACCAAACCTGTTGATGCACCAACCAAAGTTGTTTTCTTATCATTTACCATATCAATAAACATCCATGACAAAAGGGCTGCTGCCGATGATATTGCCGAAGTCATAAATGCATGGGCTGCAAGCCCATCTGCTTTTAAAGCACTACCTGCATTGAATCCAAACCATCCAAACCAAAGAATTGTAGCTCCTAATACAACAAACGGTATGTTGTGGATTCTATATGTCATTTGCTCGTAACCTTTTCTTCTTCCAAGAACAATTGCGAGTACAAGGGCTGTTACACCTGAACTAATATGTACAACGTCACCTCCTGCAAAGTCTACTGAACCTAATTCAGCAAGAAGTCCGCCCTGGCCCCATACCATATGAGCCAATGGATAATAAATCACCAAAGACCATAATGCTATAAAAATAAACAAAGCCTTGAATCTCATTCTGCCTACTACTGCTCCTGTTATAAGAGCTGGTGTAATAATGGCAAACATCATCTGAAATGCACAAAATACAAGATTTGGTATTGAATCTGCATACGGTCCTACATTCCAACCTATACCTTCTAATCCAAACCATCTAAAGTCACCAATAATGCCTCCATGATTTCCGCCAAATGCCAATGAATAACCGAACAAAGCCCACATAACTGTTGCCAGTCCCATAATCATAACAATTGCCATCATGGTGTTGACCACATTTTTTCTCCTAACTAAACCTCCATAAAAGAATGCCAACCCCGGTGTCATAAAAAACACCAACGCAGAGCAAATGAGTATAAACCCTGTGTCTCCTGAGTTCATAACAAATACCTCCATTTCCTATACATATTTTCCTAATCTCCAATTAAGACATTTTACTTAAAAAGGGGGGATAAAATGTCCCAAAAAGCAAAACAAGGACGTGCGACAAATAATTGTCGAACGTCCTTGTTCATTGCAAAGTTTATCATTTGAATATAAAAAACACAAGTAAATTTAGTGTTTTGTTAATTTTATTAACTTTTTTCTTTATTTATTAAATATTTACAATATTTTATAAGTTTTGCTTATTTTCCGTAAACTTCCATTTCCCATAATGAATATCCGTATGGTAAACCTCTCTCTACACCCTGTAATTTTACGTATCTTGCTTTTGTGGCATCAAATGAAACTGTTTCCTTGCCACCTTTTCCATTAGTTACGCTCTTAACTGTTGTCCATGTTTTTCCATCCATTGATGTCTGAATCTTATATGCTTTTCCATAAGCACCTTCCCAGTTAAGGAACACTTTGTTAATTGTGTAAGCTTCACCTAAATCTAATGCTAACCAGGCATCATCTGCAAAGTTCGATGACCAACGTGTTCCATCATCTCCATCTACTGCGTATTTTGCTGCCATTGCATCACTTTCACTTCCTGACGCTGTTGCTGTAGCTTCTTTTGCAACATTTGTGCCTGATGGCACGCTTGTATCACTTGAACCTGATGCTATACCGTAAACTGTCATTTCCCATAATGAGTAACCGTATGGTAAGGCTCTCTCTACACCCTGCATTCTTACATATCTTGCTTCAGTCTGTGTAAATGGAACTGTTTCTTCTCCACCTTTTCCATTTGTCACATTATTAACCGTTGTCCATGTTTTTCCATCCATTGATGTCTGAATCTTGTATGCTTTTCCGTAAGCACCCTCCCAGTTAAATACAACTTTGCTAACTTTATATGTTTTCCCAAGGTCTAAAGTAATCCACGCATCGTCTGCAAAATTTGATGACCAACGTGTTCCAGTATTTCCGTCTACAGCGTATTTTGCTGCCATTGCATCACTTTCACTTCCTGATGCTGTAGCTGTAATTCCTTTAGTAATTGCTTTTGCATCTGTTTCTTCAGGTGTATCCGGTACATCAGGTGTTTCTGTGCCACCTGTTATAGTATAAGTTGCCTGTGATACTGCTGAATCAATCATGCCCTTTCTGTAAGCAATTGCTTTTATTGTTGTTTTCTTACTTATTTTAACTGTTGGAACATATAATTTTGAATTCTTGTTTGGTGTAGAACCATCTGTTGTGTATCTGATTTCAACACCCTTTGTGCTACTTGAAATTGATACATTCTGTGTTCCCTTGTATGTTCCTGAGCTTAAGCTAAACTGTGGAGCCTGTACTGTTACTGCTTCGTAAATGCCCATTTCCCATAGAGAATATCCATAGTCTAATGCACGTTTTACACCCTGCATCTTAACATATCTACATGTTGTTGCATCAAATACAATACTTTCTTCTCCACCTTTACAGTTTGATGTTTCGAAAACTGTATTCCAGTTGTTTCCATCTGTTGATATCTGTACTTTGTATGCTTTTGCGTAGGCTGCTTCCCAGTTAAATGTAACCTTGTTAATTGTGTAATTCTTTCCTAAATCAACTACAAACCACTGATCATCTGAAAATTCTGAAGACCATCTTGTGCTTGTATCATTATCTACAATCTTGTCTCCACCAACAGTTGCATTTTCCGCTGATGAAACCTGAACATTTTTACCTAAAGCAATATTTGTATCCTTTGAAACAGGTGTACCGTCAACTGTAATTGTTGATGATGCCATTGCTGATGTAATATATTCATCGTTAACAGCAATTGCTTTTACAGTAGCTGTACTTGATACTGCAAATGTTCCATTATATACAGGTGATGATTTTGTTGGCATTGTGCCATCAACTGTATAATGAATTGTTGCCCCTTCTGTATCTGTCTTAATAGTTACATACTGTGTATCATCATATGTTCCTGTTGGAACTGAAATTTCAGGTGTTGAAGCCTGTGATACATTAAATGCTTTATCTTTGTAAACTTCGAAACTTACAAGTGCCTTTGCACCAATTGTAGCTGTTCCGATTTTGCCTGATTTGTTGTTGAATGTTACAACTTTTGTCTTGTTTGTTGGATTCCAAACTGTTGCTGTATATTTGTTTGTTGTCTTATTGTAGTATACTGCTGCTGAACAGTCTCCTGTAGCTACAATATCAGTTGTTTTAACACCTAATTCTTTCATTGAATTAATAAACCAATATGTATTAGCTGTATCAGTTTTCTGGACCTTTGTGTCATTTGCAAGGAATTTGTTTAACGCAAGATCAGGATTTGTCTGTGATAAATATGGCCATGTAATATGCTGCCAACCTGTGTCTGCTTGTGGATATTCCTTAAGCATCTTATCAATTTCTTCCTGTGACTTGCCTTCTTTGTTTGCAGCCTTAACTGCTTTGTCCATTGCAATGTCAGTGTCATTTAAAAGTCCCTGATAAATTTCAGCACATCTTGTCTGGTTCATTCCGTAATATGTTAAATATTCAGAAATTGGAAGCCACTGAATACCATATACATATAATGGCTGTCCACCAAAGAATGTTCCGTAGAAGTTTATTCCACCGTAAACCTGACCAACTACATCGTATGGCCACTGTGCAATCCAGTTGTCTTTATCATAATCGAACCAATACTGCTCTACTGCTTCCATTTCATTTGTAAAACCAAATACACCGGCATCTCTGTATGTGTCATTTTCTGTAAGTACACCCCAAAGATACATACTTACCCAGCTGAATAATGATTCTGATGCTGATTCCTGATTGTTACCTGAGTCATTGTCAGCATAACCACCTGCCCATGAATGACCTTCATATAAATCATAGGCTCTGAATCTGCAATATTCACTGTCATTATCTGAAGGGTTTGCATAATCTCTAATCATCATTTCGATCATGCCCTTGTAATCGTTGTAAAATTCTTCATCGTATGTAGCAAGAACTGTTGCTGCAAACATAAAGTATCCGTATGTGAAGTGGTGGTCACAAATTGAAGCATTAGCACCAAATTCACTTTGTTCGTAATATAATGTTCCCCAGTTCTGATTGTAAATGAAATAACTCATATCATCTTTTCCATCATATGTGAACCAATTTACAAGAATTTTCTTCATTCTCTTTAAGAATGTGTCTCTTAAATCTGTTGCTCCAATCTGGTCTGCCATAAGCACTCCCATTCCAAGTGGATGTAAGTTCTTACCTTCCCAGTATGCATCACCTGCAGGATTTAAGTTCTTAGTTGCATCTTCTAACTGATTTAAATAACCAAGTAATGCTTCGCCATCAAACTGTGAATCTGTTGGAAGTGCAAAAGTTGGAAGAAGTCCTGCAAACTCTGATGTTGTCTTAAATGAATTACTTTCAATTGCTTTTAAGTCACCTCTTACAGATGTATATGTTGCAAATGAGCTATTGTCATCTGTTGAATTCTTCCACTGATGTGGCAACATACAAAGAATTGTTTCATTTGTAAATCCATTTCTCTTTATTGTTGTTGTTACATTGTAGTTAGATGTAATTTTTGAAGTTCTATCGTTGTAATCATATGTAACCTTTGTATCTGTTACGAAAGCATATCCATGTCTGTAGAATTTTTCAATCTGTGACTTATTTAACATTGATCCAATTGACATGTAGCCATTCTTTCCAGGGAAAGTAATTCTAATATAGCTTCCGATTTTCTTAAATGTTGTATTTTCAGGCACTGTTAAACAATAATAACTTTTTGAAGTTTTTGTTTTTGCCTTGTTGTCGCTGTCTGTTACTTCAAGTCCAATATGGTCTGTTTTTAGAGATGATAAATTATTTGCTAAAATCTCGTTTCCATTTCCATCAAAAATTGATGTGATACTTGAAGATGAAATATAAATTGTTTCTGTGTCACCATATTCTGTGTAAACGTATGGTGAACCTTTTACATGTGTACTCTTCATTGCCACATGATTGTCATCACATAACTCTGCTGTTACAGCAAAATCACTGCAATTTGCAACCTTATCACATGCTGTAGCTGTGTCAAGATTCTCTGGTAAAATATAGAAATCCGGTTCTGTTTCAGAATTAACTGAAACATTTACATCTGTTTCTCCCATATCCGGTAGCCAGCCTTCTGTTGCTGTTAAAACTGCAAGTCCTTTTGTTGAGTATTTTGTTTTAAGAGGAAGTGTTGATAATAAATTACCAAACTTGTTAATTAAAATTGACTGCCACCAATCATTACTATCAACAGGACTTTTTACTGAATCTTCCTTGTATACAGGAAGTTTTGCTTTTTCATTGTACATTGAATTAGAAAGGTATGTTCCTTTTCCATTTGATGATACATATGATTTTGGCAAATCTTCAATTGTGTAACTTGGTTTGCTGTCTCCCTGCTTATATTCATAAACTTTAAATTCTTTTATGCTAAATCCGCTACCACTTTCAACTCTTGTATATCCGTACATTCTAACGTATCTTGCATTGGCAAACATTGGTACATTGGCAACTGCGTTTCCGTATCCTTTTTGCTGTCTATAAACAGTTGTCCAATCAGTTCCGTTTGTTGATACCTGAATGTCGTACATTTTTCCTGCGTCTGAGTTCCAAGCGATTACAACTCGTCCAATATCGTAATTTCTACCAAGGTCTACCATAAACCACTGTTTGTCGCTTTCCCCTGAACACCAGTATGTATTGTCGTTTCCATCAACTGCGTTTTTTGCAAGTACAGTTGACTGATCAATTACTCCGTTATCATCATACATCCACCAAACATCTCTAAGTGATGATGCCTGAACGTTTTTGTTTTCTGCAATGTTTGTGCCATAATTTTCCGGTCTTTTTGTAACTCCGTCAGTTCCAAAAACCTGAAATTCATATAGTGAATATCCATATGCACTAAGTGCCTTCTGTGTCATATAAAGTCTTACATATCTTCCACTTCCCTGTAAATTTAAGTTTTCGTCTCCACCCTGACAATTATTATTTGTGTAAATTGTTTTCCAGTTTTCTTCATCATTTGATGTTTGAATCTGATATTGTTTAGCATAAGCGCCTTCCCATTGAAGACTAATACTCGAAAAATTTGTAACCTTTCCTAAATCAACATAGATCCATTCTGTATCATTTCCCCATGCACTTTCCCATCTCGTTCCTCTTGTTCCGTCAATTGCATAGGTTGGATCACTGTTTACTACCGATGAACTTGCATAAACCATTCTTCCCTGTGAAATTACATATGGTGAATCGTCTGCTGCTTTAACGCTCCACTGTGTTGGTGCCATTCCAAACACCATAGCTGTAGCTAAAACAACTGCTGTTGTCTTTTTAGCCTTGGCAAAAAAATTACCTCTCCTCATTTTTTCTCCCTTCTTATAGGTACATACAGTTTCCGGATTCTGTATGCAAATAAAATCAAAATATATAGCACTATATCCGTTCCTATCCCAAAATCAACTTTGGATTTTAAAACACATTTTATAGAATAGATTATAAAAACGTTTTTTACAATATTCTCACAAATTTGAAATTGTTTTATGATTATTTTTGTGCATTTTGCACATTTGAAACGTTTCATTATTTTTTTTGCAACGTTTTTCTTTATCAATATTGATCTTTAAGCTGGGAAAACCAGTTTGTTTTTAGATTTTTTTATTGTGGGTTTTCTAAAAACATTTTTATTAGTATTTTATTTTTTATTATTTCAATTAAATCGTGTATACGGTAGATAATTATTTTATCTATCATCTCACACCACCGTACATACGTTTCCATATGCGGCGATTCTTTAGTTTTCACGTATTTTCAAATATAACTCTGTGAATGTGATTTTCTATTTTTTAGACCACAGACTTGCCATCACCTGCCTTCAGATTTCATCTCACAACGCCCCTTTGTATCGGCTATATCCTACCCACTACCAGGGCTGTTTAGATATCTGCACCCATTAAAAACATGTGCTACAAGGTGCACTAAAAGAAAAAGCACCTACGTTGAAACGTAAGTGCCTATATTATCTTCTTTTTAATGGTTAATTACTTATTTGCATATTTTGTCATTCATTCAAATATGACATAATTCTCAACCTTTCTTCAACCTTCTTCTTTACAATTTTTGCTAAAAATCATTTTGTACAATGAAATTATTATTTTTATACATTCGACATTTTTTATTTAATCTTTATTTTTACCACCTTTGTCATAGAATTATAATTCTGTGTTTGTGATGCTATAATTTTTACTTTGTAGACTCCTTTCTTGGCTTTTTTCTTTAATGTCACTTTACCTCTATTGCTAATAGAAATATATTTTTTCATTCCTTTTGGATATCCTAATATTTTGTAACTTATCCTTCCTTTAGCTTTAGTCTTTAGATAAAACGAAACTTTTTTCTTCGAAAGAGTTGATTTTTTAATTTTTTTAATCTTTCCAACAGAAATATTCTGATTACTTTTGTCAATCCTAAATGTTTTCTGAATTCTGCCCTCGTAATCTCCTTTGAATGTTACTACAACTCTACCGCTTCCTGCATTAGTATTATTATAATATTTTACAGAATAATTAGTTTTCGATATTATTTCGTTGTCTAAATCTTTTACTGTTACTGCAGGATTTTTTCTATTTCCATCATAAACATAAGATATCTTTGACAAATATACATCATTTATTCGTTGCATTGTATCAATCTCGTCATACTCACTGCATATAAAACACTCTCTGTACTTTATACCCATCTGCTCTGTACTAGCTTTTATTATTTCAAGGTTTGACCATACATGCTCACTTTCCGTTATATTTACATAATCTCCTATAAAACCACTATAATCACCAACTCCAAGTATTGCCAAATCATTTTTACCCAAATTCCAGTTCTTATAATCAAAAATTATCTTATAATCTTTTCCATACACTAATTCCTTGTCATTTATTGATACGACACAATTCAATTTAAAATTAGAATAATTACTTTTATCTAATTTAATATCTGCAATTTTCACATTTGCCTCTTTTAACGAATTGTCATTGCCTTCGTATTTAATGACAAATTCATTTGATTGTCCTATTGTAAATTGACATTTTTTATCAGTATTTTTATACCCTTCTATGTATGGTACTTCTACTTCAACATTTTGTCCTACTTTTGCAACCCCACGTGTAGGTTCCAGTATTTCATTACCATTTGCATCTTGATAATAAACTATATATTCTATGTCACTGTTAATAATATTAACTTCATAATCTAGAGACAGATCCTCAAATTTTAGTTTTGCATTACATGCTCCTACTTTTGGATTTTCTATAGTGATATAAAAACCTTTATCAATAATTTCCGAACTTCCATCATCATAAGTCACCTTTAATCTTATTTTAGATAAATCTATTTCTTTATTAATATCCACATCTAAAGTTGATGGTTGTGAAGCAATTTCAATTTGAGAAGCTTTTTTATCTATCTTAAATACCTCCCCACCTAATTGTTCCAATTCATCTTTTAACGAATCATTCGAATATACTATAACTGTATTTTTATCTATATCATTTTCATTTCCCGAAACGGAGCTAACAGAACTAGGAATATAAATTCCTTGATATCTGTTTTCTAAACCATTCATTTTTACTGAATCAACGCTTAATCCATCTACTTCTGATGGAATACAAACAATCTTACCAGAAATATCGCTATCATCTTTCTTTATCTCGATTACATCTGTATATCTTATTCTGCCAGAAGCACTTATTTCTGCTGATTTAATAATATCTATAATAATTTTATTATTAGCCGATACATCATACTTCCACTTCATTTTTGCATTATTTAAACAAGATTTTATATAACTTCTATACAACAACTGATACATAAATTTGTTTTTTTTCATTGCTAATAACTCGCTGTTCCCTCTCATATCAATTTGCGAGGCACAATCTAATCCTATTAATAATGAATTAAAATATGTGCTTACAAGTATAGAATAATTTTCCTTCAGTGTGTCTATGCTTATCCCTTGAGAATAAGCATAATTATTACTTATTGTTTTTTGATATTCTTTAACAGAACGTTTTAGGACACATGCATTTATCATTGCTAACGATGCCTTATCTACATCCTCAAACTTTGAAACAGACATATTCTCCCCAACAATATATGATAATCCCTTTATTGCCGCTGCTATTAAACCTGTATACTTAGAATCTAGAAATTTATACAAACTGTTCTCTGCTGCATCTACGATTAATCCCAACGTTTCATCATTAATAACTTCAAAGGAATATATTATTCCTCCATTATACGTTTGTTTCAAGTTAATATAACTTAATCCATCATATAATGCACTATCATCTGGTATCAACTCCATTAATTTTACTACAACATCATTTTCCATTTCGCAAATGATAAAATATGTAGTTAAATAATCAACAATACTAGTAGCATCTCCCCCCAGCTTTACAAACTTGGATATATTTTTACAAGCATTAACAGCACTGTTATAAATCGTTCCCTGAGAGATATTTTCATCCGCCATTATCCTTGAAAAAGCTAGTTTGTCTTTTTCTGTCTCCAAACTCTGTATTTCTTTTTGTACTGCTGTAATTTTAGAAATATATTTATTTGCTTTTTTCGAACCAGAAATCCAACTATTAAAGTTCTCAACCACATATTTAGTATCAATATTTTCCAAATACGAAAGTGCTAGTTCTTGATTTACCTGTTTTTCTGACAAGCTTCTTCCCGGCAGTGAATTTATAACCTGTTTCACTAGATATTTTCCTTGCCCTAACAAAACCGATTTAGTTTTTGACATCAATAAATCATATTTAGAATAAGACGAAATAGTATTCCCTATATCATCAATAATATTATTCGAAATTGACTCATAATAACTATTATCTAAGTACGACGAATATTCTCCAAACAACATATTTTCATCTATCTGCTTTTCCGTCTCCATCTCGCTTCCATTACATTTTGTAAAATCGTATAAATAACAATTTTCATCTTTGCAAATTGCGAACCCTCCGTATATGCAATGATACATTCCATATTCATTATCACACAAGTCTTCATCAAATTCACCATAAATTAATGCCTTTCCTTTATCATCAACTATAGCTGAACTGCCATCATTTGTTATATATGCAAAATTTTCTGAACATGGTATTATTTCATCATATATAGGTTCTATAATCTCTTTTGCACTGCTATCTACTATTCCATAACCTTGATTTCCTATGTGCTTCAAATACAAATATGTATTTCCATTCTGAATTGAAGTCGTTCCCTCAGACCAATCAACATGTTCTGGTGACAAAAAACTACATAACTTACTGAAGTTAGCATTATATATTTCAATTTTTCTTTGATCGTTACTACTAAAATACCATTTATCATCTTCTTTGAAATGTTTGTAAATTCTATCGTCAATTTCCCCGTCATATTCTACTACTAAACTATTATTTTTATCATAAGTCCATGCTAAAATACTACCTTGTGCAATTATTACATCATCCTTAACAATAAAAACGGAATCATCATCATCTTCAAAAACATATATTTCATTGTCATTAGCTCCTAATATTTCTTTAACAGTTACCCCTCCCTCACCAAGTTTCAAGCTTGGTTCAATAACTTTGTTTGTAGTAGTATCAATATATCCATAGTTTTCATTCTCCTTATCATATATTAAAATAACATCTCCCTTTATACTGAAATTATCATTAATATCTGCTATGCCTATATTTTTATCAGATTCATAAACACATTTATCGTTTTTTGTGTCATATACCCATATTCCATCATACTTTAATTCACATATAAACTCATCTTTTACATATATCTCTTCTTTGTCTATATTCTTCTTGATTATTTTTCCTTCAGAATTTTCCAAATTATACCCACCAGTATTTGAATATTTCAAAAAGTATCTTTTTTTATTTCCATATATAGTTTTTATATTTTCAAAATCACTACAACTTGTCTCATTAGTAATTTCTTCCCCACGCAAATTTATATAACACGCTTCATAATAATCCTTTACAAAATCTCCAACTGAACAACTAAAAATATAATTCTTGCTTACTTCAATTGACGATCCAATTCTCTCATTTTTATAAAGTGACATACAACTACAATCATATTTACTATTTAACGAAACAAAACTATCTGTTGATATTATGTCTATTGTAGAGCGCCTTTCCTTTTTCACCAATGTAACAGTCAACTTACCATCCTTAAGCCCCATAATTCTTGTATCAACACATTGAAATGGTTCACCATATTTGTAATTCACTGCTATATACTCTTTACCATTCTCCATTGCCTTTGTATAGGTAACGAAATCCTCCCTACTATATCTTGCTAAAACCTTTCCATCTTTTGTTGATAACACGAAATATTCATCTGATTTTTCACACAATACCATGGAATTTAGAGTTTCTCGTATTCCATCCATTTTTACCATTGTTCCATCTGCACACAGTAACTCCTGTTTATCTTCTTCCCATTTATATCCTATAGCATAATTAATGTTTGTTTTTTCATCATAATAACTTTTTATTGTATCGTAATTAGCTTCAAATAAAATCTCTCCATTATTATCTAACAGACCATACTTACCATTCTTTTCATATTCACAAAATTCCCTTAACGAATCATCCGTAAAACTCTTTATTGCATCTGCCTGTAACTCAATATATTTGTTTTTTGAATAATTGTATATATCATATTTATTACTTTCAGGACTATTGATAGATACAATAATATCTTTTGAATTGATTCCACATTTTATTTTACTAACTTCTGGTCTCCATTTTTTTGTTGTTATATATTTTTTTATTAGTCCTTTAATGCCTACAAAATAATATATATACCCATTTTCACTTTTCTTTTCCACGAAATTCGTAGCAGTTATAGTTGAATGTCGTGGAGCATTTGAATAATCAATAAACTGCACATCATTACCTATTAACTTTATTTTTTTTGAAATGACATTATCATCTAAAATTGCATAACTAGAATCAACTATTTCAAATGGCAAAACATCAGCCTCAACCTTATTAGATATTGAAAAATTAGCACATACACTTTCCATTATCATTATAAGTGCAACTATAATCGAAATATTTTTTTTAATCATACTTTTCCTCTCCTTATAAAAATCCAAATTATACCTAACTACATCTCGTATATTTATTAAATATTATACATTGGTTACATATTGTTCACAACCATCTCTTTTTTATTTTGTATATTTTCACCCATTATAAACGTGCGTCACGAGGTTCACTATAAAAAAAGAACTCCTTCGATTAATAGTTCTAACCTACTAATCAATGGAGTTCCATGTTTATTGATTATAATTTTAAAATCCCATTTTGCTTTTACTTATTCTACAAACAAACTTTATCTGTAATTCACTTGTATTGTCAGGATTTCCACAATATAGCGATGCACCTGATTCAAATGTAAAGAATATGTACTTATTCCCGCTCATACAAATTCCCTCAAGCATACATGGCAAGGTTTCCGTTTTTACAGGACTTCCAAGTCCACCAGCCTTGCTTACTTTTTTCTTGTATGTAATTAAGGATGAGTTCTTTAATCTGCCATAAGACTGAGCAAATATAAATCTTCTATTTGTTTTACTTATTTTCTGAACAATTAGTCCCTGACTGTTAGCCGGAACATAATAACTGAACTTTCTTGTGAACGTTAATTTTTTCTTTTTAATTTTAACTTTGTAGCCCTGCATTGTTGCATAGTTTGTATTAGCACTTTTACCTGCCCAAAAATAAGTCCCGTCAAAAATTGCAAAGTCTGCATCTCCCGAGAATCTCACACGATAGCCAGGTTTTAATACTTTTCCATGCTTTGCTTTCTTTATCTTGCTGTAACTGTACACAGCTCCATAATCAGGTGTTGATATGTTATTTAAAGAAACAACAAGTCTTCCTTTTACATTGGTAATTGCGCCAACATGATCATAATTAGGCAAGACAATATTTTTTACAAATTTTCCGGTGGACTTACTGTAAACAACCAGTATTGAGCGCTTTGCCAAATGCTTATGATACATGGAAACTATTACATATTTTCCAAGAACACAGGTCCCCTGGGGTACATAGTCTGATAAATATTTTAATTTGTATTTTTTCTTGTCACTGGCAGTTACTTTTGCCAGATAATTGTCGTAAATTGTCTGATTTGCTGCTCTTCTTTTCTTTTCTGAATTAGTGTAATCCCACTTCAACTTCTTTGCTCTTGCATAAGCCTTTCCTTTTGAGTTTGCATATACAAGCAGTGTTAATTTACTGTCATTTGTAAAGGCCCCGTCACCAATTGAAACAATAGTTTTGTAAAGTGTTATCTTTTCAACCTTTGAGCAATTTTTAAATGCGTATTTACCAATGGTTTTAATGTTACTTGACATTGTAAAACCTGTCATGTTTTTACAGCCATAAAACGCATATGTATTAATAGTTGTTGTAGTGCTTGGAAGGGATACTTTTTTTAAAGATGAGCAACCATAAAAAGCACTTGCGCCAACTGTTACTGTTGTTGATGATATTGAAACAGTCTCAACCCTGTTAGCGTTCTTTAAAATATTTGAAGGAATTGTTTTCATACCTTTCTTAAAAGTAACTGATGTAACATTCGATTTTGAACCTAAAATCTGTTTTCCGTATGTAACGGAACTTGGAATTGTCAGTTTTTTAAGTGCCGGACATGATGCAAATGCCTTGTAACCTATTATCTTCAATGTGCCTGGTAATGTAACTGTTTTTAAAGCATCACAACCCTTAAATGCATATTGATAAATTGTTGCAATTTTGCTGTTGTGTGCAAATTTTAATGTTTTAATATACTTGCAGTCTTCAAATACATATTCATTAATAGTTGTTACTTTTGCAGGAATTGTAAGAGTTGTTATTGTCTTGTCCTCTTTGTCTCCCACATACTCTACAAGCACACCCTTTTTTACTCTATATAAACCGTCAATTATTTCACTACTTTGTGTTGTAACAGGCTCTGTTGGTGTTTCTGTTTCTGATGGTGTTTCCGTTGGTGTCTCTGTAGGTAAATCAGATGATGTTTCATCTGTAGCTGTTTCAACTGTCTCTCCGCTACTTCCTGTAGGGACCACTTCTCCTGAGTCACCGCTACCTGTATTTTCATTTTGACCTGTAGTAACTTCAATGCTACCGGCTTCTATTTCTGTTACCGTATTAGCTGTCCCTGTGGAAGCTTTTACATCTATAGAAAATAATTTTAAGCCAAACCCACATTGTGTAATCATTGCAATAGCCAAAACAAGGGCTATTTTTCTTATCATTTTTTTAGTCATAGTTTTTCCCTTCTTATGTTCCCAATTTTCCAAACATATTCATTCTACTCTAAAATTATGATGAAAAATAGCCCTTTTCTGCTATCCTATAAAATTATATTAATTTTGTACAATATTTTTCTTATGACACCTGTTCAAACTGGCTATTATACAGGTCAGCATAGAATCCTTTTTGCTCCATTAACTGCTGATGATTTCCACTTTCAATTATATCGCCGTCTTTTAAAACAAGAATTATATCAGCGTTCTTAATTGTTGAAAGTCTGTGAGCTATAACAAAAGAAGTTCTGCCTTTTGTTAATTTGTCCATTGCTTCCTGTATTTTAATTTCTGTTCTTGTATCAACAGAGCTTGTAGCCTCATCCAAAATCATCATTGGAGCATCCTCAACCATTGCCCTTGCAATTGTAAGAAGCTGCTTTTGTCCCGCTGACATATTTAACTTTTCATCAAGTGTTGTGTCATAACCTTTTGGTAAGGACTTAATAAAATGACTTAACCCTGCTGCCTTACATACTTTATCAAGCTGTTCATCAGTAACATTTTCTTTTCCATAAGCAAGATTTTCTCTGATAGATCCCTCAAAAGTCCATGTATCCTGTAATACCATGCCAAATAAATCATGTATATTCTCTCTTGTTAAATCCTTAGTTGAAATGCCATCGATTTTTATGTCCCCTGAATCAACTTCATAAAATCTCATTAAAAGATTTACTAATGTACTCTTTCCTGCACCTGTAGGGCCTACAATGGCAACCTTCTGTCCCGGTTTAACATGTTCATTAAAATCATGTATGATAACTTTATCCTTTGTATAGCCAAACTTAACATGGTCAAATTCCACATCACCTTTAATGCTTTTTGGCAGACTTTCAACCTTATGGCTTTCATCTTCCATTTCTTCAGACTCAAGGAATTCGAAAACTCTTCCTGAAGCTGCTGCTGTGGACTGAAGCTGTGTAGCCGCCTGTGCCATTTGCGCCAAAGGATTTGTAAATAATCTTACATAAATCATGAAGGCAACAATTGTACCGAAAGTTGTATAGTCGTTCATTACCAAATATGCACCCATTACACAAACTGCAACATAAGCAAAATTTCCTATAAATGCCATAATTGGTTGCATTAAGCCTGAGAAAAACTGTGACTTCCAATCGCTTTCGCACATTTTTTCATTTAATTTAATAAACTTCTCTTTTTCCTTTGCTTCTCCATTAAATAATTTTACAATGTTATGACCTGAGTAAACCTCCTCAATGTGACCATTCATTGCCCCTAACCATTTTTGCTTAGCTGCAAAGTATTTCTGTGAATGACCCATTATTAAGAACATTAAAATAAATCCAATTACTGATGCAAGAATTGCTGTTATTGCCATAACCACATTAGTATATACCATCATCACAATTGAACCTACAAACATGGTAACTGCAGAAACCAGTGTGGTAATACTACTTTGCATTGTTGTACCAATTGTATCCACATCATTTGTTACTCTTGATAACACGTCACCTGTTGTGGTTTTATGAAAATAACCAATTGGCAGATTGTTAATTTTTTTAGAAATATTTGTTCTAAGTCCCTTGTTTAATTTCTGGGTGACAATAGTCATTATCAGCGATGTAATGTAACTTAGAACTGTTCCCACTAAATACAAAACTACCAAGAAAACACAAATTGACACTATACCGTCAATGTCCATTTTTCCTGTTAGGCCTGCAGAGATTTTATTTGTAATGTCGCTTATTTTGTTTGGGCCGATTAATTTTGTAACTACACCTAACATGTCGCATATAACCGCAATAATCATTACTGCCCAATATGGTTTACAGTATTTCCCTAATTTTCCAAGAGATTGGAAGGTGTTACCTGTTGGTTTTTCGTAAGTCATTCTTCTACCATGCATTTTACACTTCCTCCTTTTCCAATTCTTCTTTTGATAACTGTGAGTACGCTATTTCCTGATAAAGTGGACAATTCTTCATTAATTCACTGTGAGTTCCGTTGCCAACAATTGCTCCATCTTCTATAACTAAAATTCTGTCTGCGTCTTTTATTGTACCAATTCTCTGAGCAACAATAATATTTGTTGTATCTGCAATTTCCTTCTTAATTGTTTCCCTTAAAACTCTATCTGTTTTATAATCAAGGGCTGAGAATGAATCGTCAAATACAAGAATTTCAGGTTGCTTTGCAATGGCTCTTGCTATTGATAAACGCTGCTTCTGACCACCGGAGAAGTTTCCACCTCCCTGAGCAACCATACCGTCATATTCACCCGGCTGATTTTCCACAAATTCTTTTGCCTGGGCTATTTCAACAGCCTTTTCTATATCATCCATATTAACTTTTGCTTCACCATAACCTACGTTGCGCTCAATTGTTCCTGAGAACAAATATGCTTTCTGTGGTACAAAACCTATTTTGTCACGTAAAGCTTTCTCTGAATAATCTTTTACGTTTACTCCATCTACCAATATCTGTCCTTCAGTTGCATCATAAATTCTAGGTATTAAGTTAATAATTGTACTTTTTCCTGAACCTGTTGCACCAATTAAAGCCACCGTTTCTCCTCTGTGTGCCTTAAAATTAATATTGTGAATTACATTGTCTGCTGCGTCAGGATATGCAAATGAAACATTCTTAAACTCAACTTCACCTTTTAATGATTCTTCACCCTGTTCTCTTACGCCATCTTTCATTGAGACTTCTGTGTCAAGAACCTCGTTAATACGCTTTGCAGCAACTGTTGCTCTTGGTAACAAAATAAAAATCATTACCAATAACAAAAATGCCATCAGTACCTGCATTGCATAAGATGTAAATACAACCATATCAGAGAAAAGTCCAACTCTTTCCTTTATGGCAGCCATGCCTGTAAGTGCAACATTGTTTATTAATATTGCTCCAATCCAGTAAATGCCTAAAGTTAAACCATTCATGGCAAGATTAAGTCCCGGATTCATAATTGACATTACCAAATATGCCTGTAAATTGTTTTTTGTTAATCTGTTATTTGCCTTGTCGAACTTTTCTTCCTGATAATCTTCAGCATTGTAGGCTCTCACAACCATAAGACCTGTCAGGTTTTCTCTTGTAACTCTGTTTAAATCATCAGTAAGCCACTGGATTTTCTTAAACTTAGGTAATGCAAAAATTACCACAAATAATAAAATAAAAATTACAAAAGCAACTATAGCCAATGTAAGCGCTGTCCACTCAAAGTTCTTTGAACTGATTTTGGCTACTGCCATTACTGCCATAATTGGAGCTTTAATCATAACCTGTAAACCTAAAGCTATAACAAACTGTATCTGTGTAATATCGTTAGTTGTTCTTGTAATAAGACTGGCAGTTGAAAAGCTGTTAATCTCCTTATCTGTGTAAGACATTACCTTATCGTAAACATCTTCCCTTAATCTCTTTGAAAAATTAGCTGCTATTTTTGCAGCAAAAAATCCAACAACTATTGCTGATGCCAATGAACCTAGGGCACAGCCCATCATCTTTCCTCCAGCCGTAAATATATCTGACATTTCACTTCCCTTTGTCTGTACAAGCACTGTTATGTCTGACATATAATCAGGCAACTTCAAGTCCAGCTGAACCTGCAAAACAATAAACGCAATGCTTACAATAACCATCGCCCATTCTTTTGCTTTCATATGTTTAAGTAAACGAACCATAATTCCTCCTTGTTATTCCTTAATAATATACCAACTAATAGGACATATTATTTTATTTTGTTTTATTCTAATGTACCAATATATTTTAGCACTCCACACTCTTTGGTGATAGTTTGTTTTCAAACAATACTATTCCTAAAAAAAAGAAATGTCAACAACATTCATTAAAAGTTTACATTTCTTTTTCATTTGTTATTTATTTTCAAGAAGTCGGTTAAGATTATCCCACATTTTCCCGGATACTCTTTTTACGACCTCTCTCTCTTCATCAGTAACACCTTTCATTATCTCATTTTCTGTTTCTTTCATTACCTTATCCAGTTCTTCCAAAATCGGCATTGCCTTTTCCTGTAAAACATAATGTATCACTCTTTTGTCTTTTTCATCGTGAATTGCCTTCACATACCCCTGATCACAGAGATTTTCCATTGCTGTAGATATGTGCCCCTTGTTCATTTTTGATACAAACTGAATATCCTTTGCTGTATTATTTTCTCCACAACTGTTCAAATAACCTATTATTCGTACATCTGCTTTTTTTATATTATATTTTTCCTGTATGCCCTGAGTCTGCTTTTTAAATAACTGTTTAAAAGCCCCTTCCTGCATAAATTTATTCATTCTAAAATGCATATTATTACACCCTTTTATCTTTGATATATTTAATGTTACTTGTTTTTGGAGAATATTTCAACTTTTTGATTAATAAGGAACCACGTATGTGGCCAGCCACATTCCACGCAACCAGCACGTTTTGTTTCCACACTATCTTCCTTTCACGTGAGTGTACATCCCTAGTGGAATAATTTATATGCAATAAGAAATTCTGAAGTAATTTTTTATTACATATAAAAACAGCTGTGAGACTGTTTGCATAAACAATACCCACACCTGTTCTTGTTATCTCTACAGTTAAAGATTATTCTTCAACTTTTTTGTTCTCGAAATATTTATTAATATTAACTAATAATTCATCAGGGTTAATTCCATGTACCATAGCAGCTTCTTCTAAAGATTCTCCAATTGATGATGGACATCCGATGCAATGCATTCCTGCTTCCATAAGAACGATGGCTACGCCTCTGTCTATTGATAAAAGTTCACCCATTGTCATTTCCTTTGTAATCTTTACATCCATTACTGTATCCTCCTTCAAGATTTTGTATTCCAAACCGGCATAATCATCAACTCCGGTTCATTTACTATTGTGTGCCTTATCCTGCAACCATATTCATTTACTAGGATATTGTCACTTACAGTTCACTATTATAACAACTTTCTAAATCTTTGCAAATAATAAATTTTTTATTACATAGAAAAGCGATTAACCGGTATTATTTTTTCCAATTAATCGCTTTTTATGATTTCAAAATATTGTGCTTTATTATTACTAAATATTCAAATTAATCTACAACAAACACTTTATTTCTTTTTTGACTTTTTAGTTTTAGCCTTCTTTGCTTTAACTTTTTTAATAGTCTTAACTTCTGACCAGCTTCCGTATACAGATTTCTTGCCAACTTTTGTATAGGCTCTGGCTTTTACATAATACTTTTTATTCTTTAATTTCTTTAAAGTAACTGATGTCTTCTTGCTAGTTACATACTTAGTTGTTTTCTTTGTAAACTTCTTTGATGTTGAGTAAGCAATCTGATATCCTATTGCATTTGAAGCCTTTGCTAAAGTAAGCTTAAGTTTCTTTGCTGTTCTCTTGGCTTTTTTAATTGAAGTTGCGCCAACCTTTGTTACAGTAACCTTCTGTTTTGTATAAACTTTTGCTGTTACCTTGCTGCCTAACGAATTAGCTCTTGCTGTATAAACATATCCGTTTTTACCTTTAGCAACATTCTTACCATTAACAGTAAACTTTGTTATTGTAAAGTTATCGTCAGCTTTTGCAATAAGCTTAAATGTATCACCTGGCAAATAGTAGCCTGTGCCTTCTACATAACCGCCGTCTGTACTGCTGTCTACTACATTTGTATATCCACTTGTTACATTAATGTATACTGATTCAATTCCTGCTGCGACTTCTTCTTCGTCACCGTCAATGCTAACTGCACTAGATTTCTTTGTAGTTCCTTTTCCAAAGTTCCAATCATCGTCGTCATCATTGGCCATCTGATTGTTACCATAAAGAACATATAACTTGTCCTGGACTGTTGTTGCTAAAACATTATCCGCCTTAAAGTTTTCGCTGTTTAAGCTGTAACCTGAAGCCTTGTAGGAATCTGAACTAAGGTTGTATGTAAATGTATCTCCAAGACCTTCTGCCTTTAAATCTGTATAAATAACACCGTTAGAAATTGCACCAATCTGTGCTTCTGTTATACAAAATTCCTTACCATTAATTGTTTCCTTATAAGCATTTGTAACTTTTCCAATTGTAGCCTTAGACACAGTCCACTTGCTACCATCAAAAATCAAGTTCTTTGGAGTTGATTCTGTTCCGTCTGTTCCCAATGTTACAATTAACTCATTTCCAACCTGAACAGCTTTTGCACAAGCTCGTCCACTTGGCAACTTAGCAACTGTTGTCCACTTCTTTGCTGATAAAGAATACTTCATAACTGATGTATCAAGACTTCCATCCTTCTTAATTCCGCCGAATAAATATAAGTCACCATTATATGCTACTAAATTGTAACCAAATGCCCCCTTAAATTCTTTTGGAACTGCTGTTAATTTCTTCCAACCTTTATTAGTATCATAGTATGCAAGAATTTCTTCTTCTGTGTAACCTAAATCTAAACCTACTGCTCCATAAAGCTTTCCGTTTGTGTAGACAAAATCGCTGTTAGCATATACACTACCGTTTAATGCATACTTATATTCTGCCCCGAACATTTCTGTTGTAAATGGAAATCTTCCTTCATCAAGTTCTGAAGTTCTACCTGCATCTTTTAAAGATTCCTGTTCTTTTAAGATTTCATCTTTTAATTCAGGGAATTTTTTAATTAATTCATCAATATCAATATCCTGACTATTTGATAAAGAACTCCACATAACAATACCTTCATCAGTAATGTATGCCACTTCCTGACCTGTTGATACTAACTGACCGCCTAACATAGAGTTTATGAACTTCTTGTCAGATGTGAATGCTTTACCACATGAGAAGTAACATGTTCTCTCTATTGTTTTTTCTTCTTTTTGAATCTTAATATTTAAAGTTTTATTCTTATAGTTATTTCCGTCAAATGTAACTGTCTGATCATTGTTTGAAAGCTGTTTTACTTCTGTATTGTTTACAAATACTTTAGCACCTTTAAGGTATGAACCTTTAATTTCAACCTGTGATTTAGCGTTCATCTGAATCTTACCAACGCTAATGCTAGGTGTGTCAACCTTTGTTAAGTCCAGTACACCACTTGATGAAACTTTATTTGCTAATGCCGGTATCTCTCTTACAGAACCAAGCACTCTGTTTTTAACATCTAATGAATTACTGTTACCATATGTATTTGCAATGGCTGCTACTGCACCTGTAACATGTGGTGTAGCCATTGATGTACCATTATAAAAGTCGTATTTTCCAAATTCGTCTGCATTAACATCTTCTTTGCTTACACCAAAATCTTCTACACTAAATCCATACTCGCCATCTGTTGAAGCAACTAAAGCAAGAATAAGAACTTTCTTAGTATCTTTTTTAACTTTACCTGAAGTTGAAAAACTTAAATGTGTATAACAATTATCCTGCTCTAAGTGTGACATACCTATCATTTCTGCATTAGCAAAATCAAGTTCTCCTGAATCTTTTACATCACAATCAAAAATTCCATACGTTCCAATTGTATCTTCATCTAAAAGACCTGTAATGTTTGTGTTGTCTTTTTTAGGTTTCGCATTTACCTTTAACATTGCACTTACTGTTACAGGAGTTGAAGATTTTTTCAATTCGTATGGTAAATAGAAATTATACTGTTCTTCTGTTGCAATATTGCTTACAGATAAATTAAGGGACTTGTTTGTATTTTTTGCTTCTCCAAAATATGAATTGTGAGTTGTAGTTGCTGTGAATTTTGCACCCTCATCATCACTTGAATGTCCCCAAGGAGCCTCGCCCTGTGCTGCATCTTTTACGATAGCTTCATCTTTAACTACATTAACTACTTTTTCTGTGTCGTATGTATAGAATGTACTACTTAAATCCATTGGGTTTTCGTAAATAGATGGATTATAGCAATTATATGAAACTGATGAGAGAATGTTAGTTCCCGGTGCTGCAATGTCTACATTATCTTTTCCATAATTAGAGAAAGTTGCAAGTTCATCATTTTCATTACTTGCTGCAACTGAAATAATGTAATCGCTGTCAATACAGGCAGGACTTGTGTAATATTCATCTACATTTACACCATCATTTCCTGATGCTATAACTGAAAGGGCACCCTTCTTACCAACCATTTCAATAACAGCTTTTAATGCATCTTCTGTTTCGTCTGCATCACCGCCCCATGAGTCATTTACAGCTACAACATTTGTGCCTAATGACTGCGCTTTATAAATATAGTTATAAGCACTTATAGCATCTATTGTTGAACCTGAACCTTCTTCATCGAGGAATTTAAGTGCCATGATCTTTATGTTATCACTTTTTGCAGTTCCACTTATACCAACATTGTTGTTAGACTGTGCTGCAATAATACCTGCACAGTGACTACCATGACCGTTGTCATCTAATGGATCTGCATCTTCATTAGCAAAATCATATCCATGTTTTCCTTTTAGTTCACTTTCATCATAAGGGTTGTTCCATATTTTATCTTTTAAATCTTCATGTGTGTAATCAACACCTGTGTCAACAATCGCAACAACTTTTTCCTTATTGTCCTTGTCAGCCAAAGCGCTGCTGTCAGCGTTAATATCTAATCCCTTTGTGCCGCCATTTTGACCAACGTTTTCCTGAGACCACTGATATTTATAATACTTGTCATTATAATCTGAAGCCTTATAAATATAGTTTGGCTGAACACTTATAACACCAACTTTGTTCTTCATCTTTGCAATAAGTTCTTCTGTTGAATATGAATCTGATTCAACTAAAGAAACCTTCACGTCTGAAGCATCATTGTTACTATAAGTTTTCACCTTTCCTTTGCTCTCCTGGAAATCATATGTTTCTTTAATTTTTACCTTACTGTCTGTAATACTCTGTGTTGAAACATTCTTTCCACTTTCCTTATATAGAATGACTGCCTGTCCTTCTACATAACTTTTTTCCTTTTTGTTTTTGTTGTTTTCTTCTTGTTTTATGTCTATAGACGCCTTTGCTGTGAAAGGTGTTCCACCTAGCGCTAATGCTGCTGCCAGCATAATAGACATAATTTGTTTGAATGTCTTTCTCATACAAACCCTCCTATAAATTTATTGTTTTTTGAGGCATTGTTACTTAGCAAATGTGCGATAAATTCGTTATGCCCACAAAAATATTTATAATTATACATTATTTTGAGTAAAAAATCACTTTTTTATCAAATTTTCTTCCCAAACGCGACACTCCTCTTATTGATTTGCATGCAAATCAATAAGCACGCGGCATTCCCTTTGCTCTGACTTTTTTATGCGCGACACTCCTCTTATTGATTTGCATGCAAATCAATAAGCACGCGGCATTCGCAAAACGAATGCCGCATACAATAAAAGAAGAGACAAGCTCCCGTTTATGCAAGCATAACGGGTTGCCTGTCTCTTCTTTTATTATGTCGCTTTGCTCAAAGCTTCGCGATTATTTTTGTGGTCCTGCTGAAACAAGTGCTTTTCCTGCTTCGTTTCCTTCGTATTTTGCGAAGTTCTTGATGAATCTGTCTGCAAGATCTAATGCCTTTGTTTCCCATTCTGAAGCATCAGCGTAAGTATCTCTTGGATCAAGAATTCCTGCATCTACTCCAGGAAGTTCTGTTGGAACTTCAAAGTTGAAGTATGGAATTGTCTTTGTAGGAACTTCGTTGATTGCTCCGCTTAAGATAGCATCGATGATACCACGTGTATCCTTAATTGAGATACGCTTTCCTGTACCATTCCATCCTGTGTTTACAAGATATGCCTTAGCGCCGTTCTTTTCCATCTTCTTAACTAATTCTTCAGCGTATTTTGTTGGATGAAGCTCTAAGAAAGCCTGTCCGAAACATGCTGAGAATGTTGGAGTTGGTTCTGTAATTCCACGTTCTGTACCAGCTAATTTTGCTGTAAATCCTGATAAGAAGTAATACTGTGTCTGACCTTCTGTTAAGATTGATACTGGTGGTAATACTCCAAATGCATCTGCTGATAAGAAGATTACGTTCTTAGCTGCTGGTGCTGATGAAATAGGACGTACAATATTTTTAATATGATTGATTGGGTAAGAAACACGAGTGTTTTCTGTTACGCTCTTATCAGCGAAATCAATCTTTCCATTTTCATCTAATGTTACGTTTTCAAGAAGTGCATCACGCTTAATAGCATTGTAGATATCTGGTTCTGATTCCTTATCTAAGTCAATAACCTTAGCGTAGCATCCACCTTCAAAGTTGAATACTCCGTTGTCATCCCAACCATGTTCGTCATCACCGATTAAGAGACGCTTAGGATCTGTTGAAAGTGTTGTCTTTCCTGTTCCTGATAAACCGAAGAAAATTGCTGTGTTTTCTCCATTTAAATCTGTATTTGCTGAACAGTGCATTGAAGCAATACCCTTAAGTGGTAAGTAGTAGTTCATCATTGAGAACATACCCTTCTTCATTTCTCCGCCGTACCATGTGTTAATGATAACCTGTTCACGGCTTGTGATATTGAATGCAACTGCTGTTTCTGAGTTTAATCCAAGTTCTTTGTAGTTTTCTACTTTTGCCTTTGAAGCATTGTATACTACGAAGTCTGGTTCGAAGTTCTTGAGTTCTTCTTCTGTTGGCTTAATGAACATATTTGTTACGAAATGTGCCTGCCAAGCTACTTCTACGATAAAACGGATAGCCATACGTGTGTCTGCATTTGCTCCACAGAAAGCATCTACTACATAAAGTTTCTTGTTTGAAAGTTCTTTCTTAGCGATGTCCTTTAATGTAGCCCATACATCTTCTGATAATGGATGGTTATCGTTTGCATATTCATCTGATGTCCACCAAACAGTGTCCTTTGAATTTTCATCCATAACGATGTATTTGTCTTTAGGTGAACGTCCTGTGTATACACCAGTCTTAACGTTTACTGCACCTAATTCACTTTCCTGACCTTTGTCAAAACCTTCAAGTTCTGGCTTTGTTTCTTCTGCAAATAACTCTTCGTATGATGGATTGTAAACAATTTCAGTTGTTCCATTAATTCCATATTTTGTTAAATCGATTGCCATTTTAATAATACTCCTTTTCTATCTTGTTTTTCGAAAAGTCACCAAGGAATTTAATAATTATGGTGCCTTTCTTACCTAAAGCAAAAAAATCTCGCTTTACGCATATATTATACATTATTAATTGACAAATTCAATGCTTATTCAACAAATTTATGCATTTCGTTAAAAAATTAACCATAAAATATATTTAAAAATTAGTTGCTTTTTTTGATATGTAAAATGGTTTCTAGTCGTAGCATTAATTATGTCTGTTTTTCAGTTTAATTTTTCTCTATTAAGCACGAGGAATTTATAGTTAATATTTACCTTTTATCTTTTGATGTTTTATGGTAAATTAAACAAAACAATTTAAAAATGAGTAAGAAGGGGGCTACCATGAAAAGTATATATTTAAGCACTGAGAATTTTCACATTGCTACAGAACAAGATAGAAAGGAGATACGAAAATCCCAGTGCCATAATTTTATTTTATGTTGGTTCAAAAGATTTTTTATAACTTTTATACTTGCAGGTGTTGCTATTGCTTTTCAAATTCTTGCAAGAGAAACTATACCTTATAGTTTCAAGCCATATCAAACCAAAGAACGTATGATTATTTTTGTAGTTTGTATTTTTGCTACTTTTAATATTTTATCTTTAATACAACTGATTATACATAATTATATTGCTTTTAATATTAACCGTGCTTTTATTACCAGTGCTGTTGTAAAAAAGAAAATGACTGTTGATGAAATCATTCCATATCTAAATCAAAGGCGAAAATACAAATATCTTGTTTGTGAATTAGAAGATGGAACTTTTATACTAGATAGAATTTGGGTTCATGGACCTATTAATTATTCTAATATAAAAGTGGGTAATACTGTATACATCGAGCTTAAACCAGATAATTCAAGACACCACTATGTTATTTAGGCATGGTGGTGTTTGCGTTTTCTTGTATTCCATATAGTTTGCATATTTATTATGCGCCATTCTCCAATACCACCCATAAAAATTTGTAAACGTTTTTCCTTTTGAAACAACCTTTAATGCTTCCAATAAAATATCATGCGCTAAATCTTTTACCATATCGCTATTAGCCACTCGCTTTCTTACATAAAGATATTTTCCACCTCCACGCTCTTTGATTTCCGGTGTACCATCGTAAGGCATTAAGTTTAGTCTTGCCTGGAGATCAGCACGACTTCTTAGTAATTCCTGTACTTCATTGTATTGTACTGTCATTTTATCTCCTCCTTTGGGGAGCATTTATATAAATATATTTCAAGTATTGTTCCCCAAATATATATACATTTATAGTATATCCAATATTTTCTCAACACTTACGTCTAGTAAACTATAAAGTTTGTTTTTATAAAATCATACTATACTTATTATCGTTTGCATCATATATAATTATCAAAAAAGTTTGTGACATAAAATCACAAACTTTTTACCCTAAATTAGATATATTTTTCAGATTATTTCGAATTAAATTGTAGTGAAGAACTATACGTTGTCAATTTCTTATATATTTTTAATTACTGTCATGATTGGTATCCTCTGACTGATATCGCTCAAGCCACGCCACCGTCTCAACTCTATCTGAATTGTCCAAACTAATCCTTTCTCTACCTTCAATAATAGGTAATTTAAAAGTAATAGACTTCAGCCATTGCCCGTTTTCCCGCTTTTCTTCGTAAATTTCTACTTTATCCACTAATGCACTAACAAGCTGACGTTTTTCTGTTTGATCCATTTTATCATACAGCTTCTCAAAGCATATAAGAACTTTATAGATATTGTCCACAGTTAATTTATCGGCTTCTATTGAACGTTTCTTATTCAATGCTGTAGCCAACATATCTGAACTTTCTTCTATTTTATCATACATTTTATTTAAACGGTCATTTAAATCTTTTTTCCTAATTTCAAAATGCCTGTCCTCTGCATCCATTGAATCTATTTCCTCAATTATTCTATCTTTTGCCATATTTGCCTGCTTTAGCTGCTTTTTATAATTAGCAATTTCCTGATTAATTGGTTTAACATCTACCTTTGTATTTATTTTACTCTGCATCATTTTAGCAAACTTAGGATTACTAACCAATTTTACTATCACTTCTGCCACTGCAGCATCAAGTACTTCTTCATTTATCTGTTTTTTGTAATCACATTTGTGTCCTCTGGTCATATTTCTATGTTTACATCCATAATAATAGAAGTCCTTATACTTGGTTCCATCTTTGCGTTTCTTAATGCTTTTATTTCCATACATCCCTGTTCCACATATAGGACATTTTACAATTCCCGAAAGCAAATGTATCCTTACATTTTTGCTCTTGTTTACATGCTCATATTTTTTTGATTGAACCAAAGCTTTTATCTGCGCATCTTTCCAAAGTTCTTCACTAATAATTCCTTCGTGAATCCCATCAGCTAAAATATAATCTTCCTTGTTAACAGTACGATATTCATTCCTTGTACCATGTACCTTTTCCGTTCGTCTTCTTCCATAAGCTATTTTACCGCAATATACTGGATTTTTAATTATTTTTCTAATATACCCTGCATCAAATAAAGGATTTTTCCCATTCTGTCTTGGTATCTTATGTATTCCATGATTTTCTAAATATTTGGCAATTCCATTAGCTCCAAGATTGCTGTGTACATATTGGTCAAAAATAATTCTTATAGCCTCTGCCTCCTCTTCATTTATTACAAGTTTTCCGCTATCCAGGGCATAACCATAAGGTGCGAATCCTCCGTTCCATTTCCCCTCTCTTGCTTTTTGGCTTCTACCTTCCATAGTCTGCACACGAATATTTTCTCTTTCAATCTCTGCAACTGCCGATAATACAGATATCATAAGTTTACCTGCATCCTTGGATGAATCTATGCCATCCTCAACGCATATTAAATTCACTCCATAGTCCTGCATTATCTGCAATGTTGAAAGAACATCCGCTGCGTTCCGTCCAAATCTTGACAACTTAAATACCAAAACATATTCAACATTATCTTTTCCACTTTTTATGTCCTCAATCATCTGATTGAATCCCATTCTTCCCTCAATGGACTTCCCTGACTTTCCTGCATCTTCATATTCTCCTGCAATCTTAAAATCATTAAATTCAGCATAATTTTTCATTTTATTTTTCTGAGCTTCCAATGAATAACCATCTATCTGCATAACTGTAGAAACACGAGTATAAATATAAACCTTTGTTTTTTTATTATTCACAATTTTTCTCCTTGACATTTTCACTAATAAATAGTACCCTTTGTATTAAGAAATGGGTTTTTATACCGTACGTGCTGACTTGTCAGTAGCTAAGCGGGTTGCTCGTTTCTTTTTTTGTTTTTATAACATCGTACAAATATTTCTTACCGTTGGCATCATGTCTAACTATCAGGAAGACATGAAAAACATTATACCTTTCTATTTCTCCATTCTCATCAAATACCGGTAAAGCAAAACGTGAATCAAATCTATACCAGCCATTAGCCGCATCAATTTTATGCTTATCCTTTTTATTAATTATAAATTTAGAGTCTGTGGCAATTTCTATCATTTCCCCAATACCCTGTGACGCATTAGCCTTTGCCTTGGCATTTGTTCCTTTTAACCCATATGTATCATTTGAACCAGTATATTCATCCGGTAAATCAGCTCCAATGTATATGACATCTCCTGTTTCAAGTATTGTATAAAATTCACCCACTGATTCTTTCAAATATTCCTTGACATCATCCCAATTAATAGAACGTTTGCCCTTAAATTTAATATCATTAATCAAAACAATATCTTTTCCATTTAAATCCTTAATTACACTTATGTTCTTATTTTTCTCCATTCATTTCCCCTAATCTTTTCATGTATTTTAATAAACGCATCTGCTGACTTTTAGATAACTTATGGTAATCTTCCAAAATCTTATGATCCTCAACATTTTTATAATCAATATCCTCTGATAAATTTTCTTTAAACGTTTCTGAACCTGTAAGTAATTCTTCTACAGAAACCCCCAAAGCCTCACTAATAACCAATAACTTATCAGAAGCCGGATTCGACTTCTTGGTATTCCAATCGCTAATTGTACTGATTGTTATCCCGGTTCTCCTTGAGAGTTCTCTTTGGCTCATTTTCTGTTCCTTCATTATTTCAAAAATTCTTTCACTTATTATCATATTTGCCTCCATTTTATGCACGTTTTTACGTTCATATTAATACTAGCTAACATAATAGTCAATATCAATGTGTCTCTTTTTTTGTAATAACTCTATAGATATATACTTTTTATATATTTTTCTAACAGTAATTATTGATGTGCTATTTTTTCCTCTTAAATCTTTTTCTAAATTTTCGGCATACTTTTCTATAATTTCACTAAGAAACTTGGATAATCCACACCATATATCGTCTTTACTCTTTTCCATTTGACCCGCCTCCATTCCAAAAGATTTCAGCACACGTTTCATTATGTTTCTTTGACATTATTTCTCTAATGTTATAATTAGGAATATCTACAGGAATACAAACATTTCTTATTCGACTATTGATACGTCTTCTATTAAAATTTTCATCATTTTCTTTTTTATCTATGTCTGTATTGGTTGTTATAATTAATGGCTTTCCCTCACTCACTCTTTCATCGATAACCCAATAAATATTTTCCAGTGTATATTCTGTGTTTCTTTCTGTACCAACATCATCAATAATTAACAAATCATATTTATTAAGACTTTTAACATATTTTGTTTTATCACTTGCACTGAAAATGTCATTGGTTATTTCAATAAAGCTTGTAAATTTTACTTTTACTCCCTTTTCAATTAGAGCATTTGCAATGGCACTTGCCATGTATGATTTACCTGTCCCAACATTTCCAATCAACATTAACCCGCAGTTATGTTCATACATTTTCTCCCAATTTGCGACATAATCTTTTGCAACATACATCTTGGCATTAAGACCATTGTCTTTCTCAAAAGTTTGTTCCCACATACTCTTATGATTAAAGCATTCATACTTTGCATTTATAATCAGATTTTTTCTTTCTGCTTCAATTCTTCTCTTTTCCTCTTCTTCCTCTCTTTTTTCTTCACATTTGCATCTGCATGGAACCATATTCCCTGTAATTTTATTTTTTGTGTAAATAATTTTTTCTCCACAGTACGAACAATGCTCACCTTTTGTTGTACCATCCTTTATATCGTCCATAACTTTTGTTACTGTTTTATTTAACTTACTATTTGCCATTGTTATAACCTTCCTTCTTTTTCGTATTTACTTAAATATTTATTAGTTTCTTTTTTAATACTTTTATTAGTTTTAAAACTACTTAATGGGTTGTCTTCAGAGTTCTTTGGTACTCCACTAATATCTTCTTTAGTGGTTTCATAAACCTTTTTTGCATTCAGTCTTACATTCTCTTTTTTATCCGGGAATTTTACATAAATATGATTTGCCATTCCGTTATGGACTTTTTTTCTTTCAATTAAATCCAACACTTCCAACTCACTTAGTGCACCATATATCACAGGTTCCGTCCTACCTATGTATTTTGCTAATGCTCTTACCGGATAAATTACATATACATTCCCATTTTCATCCTTTAGTCCGTTTTTCCTTGACAAAAAAGTTCTACCCAATAATGTTGTGTATACAAGTTTTGCTATTGGCGAAACTTTCATTTTTGACAAAAATCTTGGACATGGGTCATAGTTTTCTATTTTTGTTTCCCTTTTTATATATTGATTCACTCTCTCACACCTTCCTTTCGACAATAAAAAAAACCTTATCTGTAAGCAGTTAATCTTTTGAACTACTGTTAACAATAAGGCTTTTATTATTAAATTTTATATTAATTCATCAGCTTTCAACCCATTTGAACTTCTAAAAAATATTTTAGTACTAAAAAAATCTTTTGTCGAATTCTATCTTGGTCGAATTTCATTATTTTGTATCATATATGATTGTTTTTCTAAGTATTTAAATGTACTTATATGTAATTAAATATGGCAACAAATGAGGTGTGATGTCTTTTGCAAGATACGCATTTGTATATACAATTGCATCTTGTTAGGAAGTCTCCTAAAACCTCTTAATATTTATATAGACATGTCACTTTTTGGAGTCACTTTCTCAAAGATGTTCTACTTTCTGACTACACTTTTAAAAAATGGCTTCACTTTTTGACACACATTTTATTGTAAAATATAAGCACCTTAAGTATTTACTTTTTTATTATGGACTGATTCCTCTGCCACCATCAATGTATCGTGTTCTAATTCGTCTTTATATATTAACGGTTGATTTAATATATCTGCATTGGTATCTTTTCTTGAATCTATCACCTGTTTTGTGAGTTCAACTTTTTCATCTGTATATATAACAACATCTTGTATTGCAAGTTTTATAATTGCAGATATAAAGTCGTTCATAAAATCAAGATCAATTTTACCGTTTGTTTTTGGTAGTAAAATATATTTATCTTTCACTACATTCCATCCACCAAGCTTGTTTTTATATGAGTATATAGACAAATTCGTCACTTTGTTAATGCACATAACCATAAATAAATACTGATTTCTTGTTAATTTACAATCATCATATATCCAATCTATTGCATAGGCATCAGACAAAACGGTAAAATCTTTAGACTGATAATAAGCACGATACACATCACTATTTTGCGGTATGGTGATTACATTCTTCAAAATAGTAGCTCCATCTATAGGTGCATAGTAATTCAATCCTTGATTTTTGAAACTAGATGTTAAACAAGGTAATATATTCTTACCTGATGGAGAAGTTGGCAATTTTTTCGCTTTGTAAGGTAGTTTCTTTGTTTTTATTTTATCAAACAGTTTTCCTATCTTGTATTTATTCCATGAAATAGTTTTTAGTTTTTCAAGAGCTTTTATCTCTTGTTGTGATAATTCATAATTATCCAACCCGCTTATCTTTAGATAAGCGGACAGCTCCGCCACACGCTCCGCTTCCAGCTCCGCTATAAATGATTCCATGAAATCAAAATCGATTTTTCCGTCTTTCACAGGTAGTTTTATATTCAAGTTTCTAAAGGTATCATCTATATGTCGCACAAGCACTGAGAGCAATATTGGTTTTTGACGATTAAGTACTGCTGTAAAAAATGGAACTACCTTAGGTGTTAATTCAATCTTAGGAACTATTTTCCTAACAAATTGTCCTGCATACCACCTTTTCTTGCGATAAAAGAAATCCATTCGAAGCAACCCTAAGCTCCACACCCCTGCTTCATTTATGTTATCTTTATTTATAAAACCTGTTGTTCTTAGAACTCCCTGATTATTTGACGTTCTTGTGACATAATCATAATCATCGCCATCAACCAGTTTATCAGCATTAAAACTTGATGTATTACTAATATCAAATAATTCACCCACTCTGAATTCGCCCCACTCAACCTTATTGAGTTTTTTATTGAGTGAGGCATTTATTTTCCCAGGCGTTCATCATCCAAACTTTGATTCTTCAAAAGATTGGTAACTTCCCAAGCCAAATAATCACTGACTGTCTTTTTGAAATCTTCCAATGTGGGTTTTGTGTCTACCGGTGCGGTCTGATTCCAGTCGTTACCATTTTCGATATTGATTTTTCCCTCATAATATTCTTTTTCAGTAAATAAATTAAGCTTTGATTTTCCGAAACGTACTAAATCAACAATCTCTTGATATCTTTCTTTTGCATGGTCTGTATCGCGCAAATTACAACTTGACTTCTTTCTATCAGTTCTTGTATATCCATCATTTGTAAAATCTATAAATTTCACAAGATCATCATTCTGATGAGCTTCTCCTACTCTGAAAACATAGATATTTGTTTGAACACTAGATTTTCCTACAAATAAATCCAATGGCATTTTTATACTTGCCAATAATGTACTATGTTTCAATATATTCTTGTTATATGTCGTCGCTTTGCCCGAACCAGCTGAATTTTGGATAATAATTGCTGCATATCCTTTTTCCATCATTGACAATGCCTTTTCTACAAATATCATACCATTACCTGGTGCAGAATATGGTGGATTTAATATAAAAGCGTCGGCTGGAAACTTCTTATTTGTATTTCCAAATCCGTAATTTCCATTAAAATCTTTTAATGAGTCTTTGTTAAGAATGTTTGAACTTCCATCACCCATCAAAATCATATTCAAAATTGCAAGCATATAAACGCTTGATAGTATCTCTAAGCCCAACAACTGGTTTGCTTTAATCTCCGCAGATTTTATTGCAAGTTGATTAGGAGATTTTATTTTGCTTTTTGCATCTATAAGCATTTCATTCATTGCCGCTACAAGCAATCCTGCTGAACCCGTAGCAAAATCCCATACATATGAATCCTTATTTACACGAGCAAGTTTCACCAGTAAATTAGCTACATACGATGGGGTAAGAACTACATCGTTTAACTTATCCTGAGTAAAGCCAAGCCAACTATACATCTCATTAAATAATTTTCCTGTAAAGTCAGTTGTTAATCCGATTTTGTAGTAAATACCTAAATCATCTACTATCTTTGTAAATACACGTTTCAACTGACTCTCACCATTTTCGACCTTATTTATATTATCTGTAGTAAGTGTATTTTGTAATGTTCTGATTATAAGTTCTTTCTTTTCTTTAGGTAGTTTCTTTTCATTAAGAAATGCTTTTATTTTTCTAACAATAATGTCACCATCTGTATTTCCTTCTTCTGTAGATGACTTCAAATCAGCTTTTTCAAGTGGTGCTACCTTTCCCGGCACCCCTATTGTTGCAATAATCGACGCTGCAACTAAATATACCCTATCATTTTCACCTAAACCTTTTTCATTTTGGTATATATCATTATTTAAACGCACTAAACTAGCATCAATTTCTCGTTCGCGTTTTTCTTTCAGTTTATCAATTTCGTCTTGAGATAACTGAAGTTTTTTTACTTTATCAATAAACGCATCAAAATTTTCCTCTTTTAAGAATGAAAAATCAGTATAATCATCTACCTTCTGACCAATACCAAAATTACTTTTCGACACATAATATACTCCAATAGAATATTGCACATCACCGCTATCATCTTTATATCCTGTCATACCTATAGAAATAATATCAGTATAGCTTGTATAATGTAATAATGCATTTGCATAATGAACAGCACCATTTACTGCATATGCATTAATATTCTTTAATATTGGTTCATTCTTTGCTGTACGATTATCAACTTGGCCATTGGAATCCAATTTTACAAGTTTATCCTTATATCCCTTGTATTCAATAAGAATAGGATAGAAATTCAAACTTTTATCCTGTAATAAAAGCTTGGCATCTGGTCTATTTCCACCTTTTCCACCGCTTTTTGAGAAATACTCGTTCAAAGCAGTATCTATCTCAGTATTTAAAGATTCTTGCTCTAATTTATAATCCAATTTATATGATTTCAGCCAATTATTTGCCAAATCAGCAATTATAGGTTCTATTGATTGTGTTGTAGATTTAGCCATCTCACGTTCTCCTTTATCTCTAAATGTTTATTTAAATCATTCCAAAATGTTTCAGTGCATCCATAATTGCCTTTTCCTTCTCTATCGGACACTGAGGCTGTCTACTTCCTTCCGACTTTGGCAGATTATAAGTTTTTCCAACCTCTATTCCACATTTCCTTTTTATCTGTGAAATATATAGATTCGAAACCTTCAAACCATATATCTTAAGCACATAATTCTTAATCTCCTCATAAGTTGCTTTACTTTCAGCAGATGTTACATCCATTTCATCCATATCCACTGTTACTTCGATATTATCCTTTACATCAGAAAGTTTGGACAACAGTGCCACCGTCTCCACATGCACCGTCTGACCAAACATGTCGCATGGTGTTGCTTCCTTTAGCTTATACCCATGTTCTTCAAGCCACTTCAAATCCCTTGCCAATGTAGCGCTGTCACAGCTTACATAAACAATTCTTTCCGGATTCATTTTTACAATAGTATCAAGCAAAACCTGGTCGCAACCTTTTCGTGGCGGATCCACCACGATTACATCTGGCTTACATTCAGGTTGATTTTTATGTTCCTCGAAATATTTAGGAACTACTTCTTCTGCTGCCCCAACCAGAAACTCTGTATTTTCCATGCCATTTATGGCAGCGTTTTCTCTGGCATTATCAATTGCTTCTGGAACAATCTCCACACCAATAACTTTCTTTGCGGATTTTGCAAGAAAAAGTGAAATGCTTCCAATACCACAATACAAATCCCACACATTTTCCTCACCTGTAAGGTTTGCATATTCCAGCGCCTTGTTGTAAAGCTTTTCTGTCTGAATTGGATTTACCTGGAAAAAGGACAATGGTGAAATTCTAAATTTAACATCACCAATGTAATCTTCAATATAGTCTTTTCCGTACAGGTTAATAATTTCTTTTCCTAATATAACATTGCTTTTTTCTTTGTTTACATTAAGACAAATACTTGTTATGTCATCAATTTGCAATAACTGTTCCACCAATTCCTGTGAATGTGGCAATTTATTTCCATTAATAACCACACAAACCATTATCTCATTTGTAAAAGCACCAATTCTAATAAGAACATGTCTCACCAAACCTTTGTGCGTTTTTTCATCATAAGGTTTAATGTTATAAATATTCATAAAAGTTTTTACTATATGCATTACGGTGCCATTTACGTCACCATCTTTTTCAATGCCAAGGAGACAATTGTCCACACTAATAATGGAATGAGTTCTGCCTGCATAAAAACCGCTGACAATATTTCCCTCTCTGTCCAGACCTATTGGAAACTGTGCCTTGTTTCTATAGTGAAAAGGACCATTGTCTTCATATCCCTTTACTGCCAACTCTTTCATACCAATAATGGGCTTCATTTCAAAATCTTCTATGCCACCGATTCGCTTAATATTGTTGTAAACTTTTTTCTCTTTAAACTCCAACTGCTGCTTGTAATTCATTGCCTGTAGCTGACAGCCTCCACAGCGGTTTGCCACAGGGCAAAGAGGCTCTACACGATAAGGGGATGGCTTTACGACTTCAAGTAATTTAGCAAAAGCAAAATTCTTCTTTGCCTTCATAATTTTTACTTTTACCACATCACCAATAACTGCATCCTTTACAAAAAGAGCATAGCCATCAACTTTGCCTATGCCCTCTCCTGTAGTTCCCTGATCAATAATTTCTATTTCAATAATATCATTCTTATTAAACATATATTTTAATCATTCTCCATTTTTATTCAGTAGTTCTTCTAATGTTGCTCTCTAAAAATCTATTGTAGCCTAACCACTGGTCTGATGTTGCTGTTGTGTTACTCTTAAAGATTTCCATAACTGTTTCCATCTTTGCATCTGTATTATCTGCAAAATTAAGTGCAACAGCTTCAATTAATGCCGGCTTCTTTGGTGAACCGTATTCAAGCTCGCCATGATGTGCCAAAATACAATGCTTCAATTCATTTGCCTGCTTTGTTGGAAAATCAGGTATTGTTGCTATAATCTTTGAAAGCATTTCCGAACCCATAACAATATGTCCTAACAACTGTCCTGCATCTGTGTATTCATTAGAAGGAAAATCTGATAATTCATATACTTTTCCAATATCATGACAAATAGCAGAAGTAATAAGTAAATCCCTGTTTAAAATAGGATATTGTTTTGTATAAAAATCGCACAACTTTGTTACTGAAAGTGTATGCTCTAATAAACCACCGATAAATCCATGGTGAACACTTTTAGCCGCTGAATGTTTCTTAAACGCCTCTGCGAAATTAGCATCCTCAACGAATAATGTTGTTAAAATCTGTTTATAATAAGGATTATTAACACTGGCGATGAATTTTAGCAATTCTGTCATCATTTCGTCCATGTTTTTATCAGTGCAAGGTAAATAATTTGATGGATCAACACTTTCTTCACTTACCTTTCTTGCTCGCTTAATACTAAGCTGTGTCTGACCGTTAAAAACTGTAACGTCTCCATGAACTTCTACATAATCTAATGCGTCAAAATCATCAATGCCCATTGAACCCGGGTCCCAGATTTTTGCATCTAACTGTCCTGTTTTATCCTGTAAAATAACATTCTCATACTCTTTTCCTGTTTTTGTCATTGCGCTACTTTTTTGTTTGCATAAGTATACTTCCTGTACTCTTTCACCTTCACGTAATGTTTCGATATATTTCATTATTTCCTCCTAATATAAGAATTTACTTTTATACACATTTAAGCTAAACTTTATTATAATTGATTATGTATTCAAATACAAGAACAGTACCACTGTATTTGGTGGCAGAATATGTATAGTTACATCAAATAAATGGAGATTATAAAATGAACAAAAAGGTATTAAAAACATTAGAGTTTAACAAAATTATTGACTTGCTAAAAGAAGAAGCAGGTTCTGACATGGGACGCAGACTTTGTGAGAATCTCACACCTTCATCTGATTATCATGAGATAAAAATAATGCAGCAAAATACAGGCGATGCACTTACACGAGTTTGGCAAAAAGGCAGCCTTTCTTTTTCGGGACTTCACAACATTGGTGAATCCCTTAAACGATTGGAAATTGGCAGCACCCTTGGCATGGGAGAACTTCTTAGAATCAGTTCCCTATTAAAAGTTGCCAACAGGGTTAAAACTTTTTCAAGACGAGATGACGATGGTAACAAAGACAGCCTAGACGATATGTTTGAAGCCATTGAGCCTCTTACTAATTTAAATAAAGAAATTGAGAAGTGTATTATTTCTGAAGAAGAAATGGCAGATGATGCTTCTTATAACTTAAAAAATATTCGAAGACAAATGAAGCTGACAAATGATAGAATTCACAGTCAGCTTAGTAACCTTGTTAATTCTACTAACAACAAAACATACTTACAGGACTCTCTTATTACCATGAGAGACGGTCGTTACTGCGTTCCTGTTAAACAAGAATATCGTGGCAATGTGCCGGGAATTATTCACGACCAGTCCTCAACAGGTTCAACTCTTTTTGTAGAGCCTACTGTAGTTGTGGAACTTAATAACAAGTTGCGTGAATTATCAGTTAAAGAAGCTGACGAAATTCAGATTATACTTGCTAATTTAAGTGTTACATGTAGCGAATACATGGAACAGCTTAGAACTGACATGGAATTACTGCCTAAACTTGACTTTATTTTTGCAAAAGCAAATCTTGCCAAGAAAATGAAAGCAACCATGCCTGAATTTAACGACAAACGTTTTATAAATATTAAACAGGGACGTCATCCATTACTTGATTCAAAGAAAGTAGTGCCAATAGACGTTAATTTAGGAAAAGATTTTAACCTGCTTATTGTTACAGGTCCTAACACCGGTGGTAAAACAGTTTCCCTAAAAACAGTTGGGCTATTATCATTAATGGGCCAGTCAGGTTTACATATCCCTGCCTTTGAGGGCAGTAGCCTTGCAGTATTTAAAGAGATTTTTGCAGACATTGGTGACGAGCAGAGTATTGAGCAAAGTTTAAGTACCTTCTCAGCTCACATGGTAAACACTGTAAATATTTTAAACAAAGCCGATCAGGACTCTCTTGTTCTCTTTGACGAATTAGGTGCAGGAACTGATCCGGTAGAAGGTGCAGCTCTTGGAATTTCAATTCTTAACTTCTTAAAGAATATGGGTACAAGAACCATGGCAACAACTCACTACAGCGAGTTAAAACTTTACGCCCTCTCCACAGATGGTGTCCAGAATGCCAGTTGCGAATTTGATGTTGAAACTTTAAGACCAACTTACCGCTTATTAATTGGTATACCGGGAAAAAGTAATGCCTTTGCAATTTCAGAGAAACTTGGCTTACCTAAATTTATTATTGATGATGCCAAATCAAGAATTGATGCTGAAGATGAGCAGTTTGAAGATGTTTTAGCTGAACTTGAGCGCCAGAAGAAACAGATTGAAAAAGACCACGAAACAATTTCTGTTTACAAGTCTCAAATAGCATCTTTGAAAAAAGATTACGAATACAGAACTAAAGAGATTAATGAAAAGAAAGATAAAATTTTATCTAAAGCAAGGGAAGAAGCCCTTGATATTCTTAAAGAAGCTAAGGAAACTGCTGATACAGCAATTAAAAATATTAACAAATACGGTAAGTCCGGCAATACAAAAGAACTTGAGAAATCAAGAACTGCCGTTGGTTCAAAAATTAAAAAGAATCAAAGCCACAGTTCGATTAAGGCTTCTAAGCCTTCAAAATCTTACAAAGCTTCTGACTTTAAACTTGGAACAGGGGTTAAGGTGCTTAGCATGAACTTAAATGGTACTGTTGCCTCCCTTCCAAACGCAGCCGGTAACTTAACTGTCAAAATGGGTATTTTAAACAGCAAGGTTAATATTAGGGACTTAGAAATTATTGATGAACCTGATATTAAGGCACCGGGTCTTACAAGAAACAGTAGCGGCAAGATTAAGATGAACAAATCTCTTAACGTGAAGATGGAAATCAACTTAATCGGTAAAACTGTTGATGAAGCTTTAGGTGAACTTGAGAAATATCTTGATAATGCTTACATTGCACATTTACCACAGGTTTATGTAATTCATGGTAAAGGCACAGGCACATTAAGAAAAGCCGTTCAGAATTATTTGAAAACCTGCTCTTATGTTAAGTCATACAGAAACGGCGAGCATGGTGAAGGCGGTGCAGGTGCTACAGTAGTAGAATTTAAGTAATGTTTAATATTAGAAAATAAAATTTTGTATTATTGCAGATTTTATTTACTGCAAATAAGATATTTTTACATTTTATTATAAGTTATTTAACATAAGAATTTTATGATATAATTATTAAAAATCGGCTGAAAAATTTTAATGAACATTATATTTCCATTATCTTTAAAATATAAAAGATACTAGGATTTTAATTTTTCAGTAACCATTAATGGGAGGACAATCAAATGGCAAACAAACAGAAAATATTAATCGTTGATGATGATGCAAACATTGCAAATCTTATTTCTCTTTATTTAACAAAAGAGTGTTTTGATACAAGAACAGAAGAAGACGGTCAGTCAGCACTTAACGCTTTTAAGGAATATAATCCTGACCTTGTACTTCTTGACATTATGCTACCGGGCATTGACGGATACGAAGTATGTAGGGAAATCCGCAAAGAGTCAAAAGTTCCTATTATTATGCTTTCTGCCAAAACCGAAGTTTTTGACAAGGTTTTAGGACTTGAACTTGGTGCTGATGATTATATGATTAAACCTTTTGATTCCAAAGAATTAGTTGCAAGAGTTAAGGCAGTTCTAAGACGTTACACAGCACCGGCTGCAGCTCCAACTCCTAAGTCAGACAAATATGTGGAGTACAAGGATTTAATTATCAACTTATCAAACTACGAAGTTATTTATAAAGGAAAACAGGTTGAAATGACACCAAGAGAAATTGAACTTTTATTCTTCCTGGCTTCATCTCCTAACCAGGTTTTCACTCGTGAACAGTTGCTTGACCATATTTGGGGTTACGAATATGCAGGTGATACACGTACAGTTGACGTCCACATTAAACGTATAAGAGAAAAAATTTCTGACACAGATGAATGGTCTATTGGAACTGTTTGGAGCGTTGGATACAGATTCGAGGTACATAACAAATAATGAGAAATTCTATTTTAACTAAATTTTTTATAGGATATTTTTCCTTTGCTGTACTTGGATTTTTACTTATAACTTATTGGTCAACAAACCTTATTTACAATCATTTGGTTCAGGACGATGCCAAACAGCTTAACAGCTACGCGTCTGTTGTTTCAGATAATATCAAATCTCTTGATATAGAATCTTTGGATGATATTTCAAGTCCTGATAACTACTTTAGTGATTTTAACAGAGTATTGAATTGTAATCTTCTTGTTTTAGATAATAATAAGAAAATGATTTATACTACTGACAAAACTCAGGAATTAAACAACGATGAACATACAATTGTATTTAACGACTTTGATCCAACTGACTATAGCAAAGGTTCCTATAGAATAGGAAAATTATACAATATTTCAAAAACTGACACTTTAAGTGTTGTCCACACACTTGCAAAAGACGATATAACTTACGGGTACGTGGTAGCCCACATGCCTACATCTTATATTAAGGACAGCAGTTACAATATTACTTACATTTTCTATGTAACGTATATTATAATACTGGCTTTGTCTTTAATAGTTTTTCTTAATTTCATGTGGTTTATTTATTTACCTCTTAAACAAATTCGTCTGGCGGCAATGGAATATGCCAAAGGTAATTTTGAATATGAGGGCTTAAAAGTAAATAACGATGATGAAATTGGTGATGTGGCAAGTTCACTTAAATACATGTCTAAGCAGTTAAACAATTCAAGGGAATATCAGAAGAAATTTATTTCAAATATTTCTCACGATTTCCGTTCACCTTTAACATCAATTAAAGGTTATCTGGAAGCAATGATGGATGGAACCATACCACCTGAGGATTATAACAAATATTTATCAATTGTTATTTCCGAAGCAAACCGTTTAGAGAAATTAACAACCGGTCTGCGTAGCTTAAACAATTGGAACAGCACCGGACCTGAACTTTTATACGAAGAGTTCAGTATGGAAAATGTAATTACTTCCACTGTTGAAACTTTTCAGGGAAGTTGCGAAAAGAAGCACATACAGCTTATAATCCAATTTCCAACAAAACATTATAATGTCTATGCTGACAAGGGAAAAATCGAGCAGGTTCTTTATAACCTTTTAGATAACGCCATTAAATTTAGTAATGTGGGTTCGAAAATTATATTAAAAGTTTATAACAAGGGCGAAAAAGTCTACTGTTCTGTTAAAGATTTTGGTATGGGTATTCCTAGCGACAGCATTGATAAAATTTGGCAAAGATTTTATAAAACAGACCTTTCAAGAGGTCGTGATAAAACCGGTTCCGGTATTGGTCTTGCCATTGTTAAAGAAATTATGATGGCTCATGGTGAAAACATTGACGTTATAAGCACTGAAGGTGTTGGAACAGAATTTGTATTTTCACTAAAACGTGCCAAGAAATAGTTATATGAAATAAACAGTTATGTGAAATAAATAGTTATATCAAATAAATAATCATATTTAATGAAACAAGATTCCTGCATTTGGCTGTTATCCCAATCTCTTGTAATTAGATTTTGAGATGAGACATCCATTAACAGGAATCTTTTTTCATTTTTCCTTAGTTTTATTTAATTTTTGTTTTATATTTTTTTATTTATTTGTTAATTATTTTATTTTTAGTTTTCTTTTTACTTAATCTCATAATTTTTAATACATTTCTATTGATTTTGTATTATGTCCTGGGTAATTTTTGCAATGAATTCCGAATTAGTAGGTCGGTATTTTCCTGAATCAATTATGTATCCATAATTTTCCTTATGGGCCTGATCATTCCAGGCGACCTCTATGGCATGCCTTATTGCTTTTTCACTCTTTGTGCTGTAGAATGGTGTTTTTTTGCTACATCAGGATATAGAATCTTAGTCACTGCATCCAAAGCTTCCTCATTGTTTACAGCCTCTTTTACAGCAGTTATCATATATCTGTAGCCTTTTAATCTGGTTGGTATACCAACTGCATTAAGTTTTTCTGAAATAGCTTTATCAATTTTCTTATTGTCCTCAAAAGCACTATAACTTAACCCTTTGGTGTTTTCTTTAGTCATAATTTCAGTTGTTGCAACTGTCCCATCTTCAATTATTTCATTCATTCGTGTGTATATCTTCTTTACTTTCTTCACAACGATTTTTGTATCATAAGGTTTGGTGAGAACATAATCTACATTTCTGTGAAACGCCTCACAAATTAGCAAATCACTAGTAACTGTAGCTGTCATTATAAGTTTTGTCTTATCCGACACACCATACTCATTAATCTTATCTAACAATGTGTACCCATCGTATATAGGTAAAAGTAAATCAAATATAACGATATTGGGTTCTTCTCTTTTAAAAATTTCAAAAGCATCTTTTCCGTTGTCAGTAGCCCCCACTACTGCAATTTCTAAATCTTTTTCAAGTTCTTTTGTCAAATGTTGTTTTACAACAGTCTGACTTTCTGCAACCAATACTTTTAACTTCCCCATGTTGCCCCCTTCATTTATAAAACTTTTTCTTTTTGCATTCTTAGTTTTATTTTTTTCAACAATATTCGTTAAAAATATTTCTGTTTTTCATTTTGCAGGCATTTATCAATTGCCCTACAATCTCCTTTTTTGTACTTTACTTTTTGAATCTCCCCCCTTCGTTAAGTTTACAATAATATGTTGCAAGTTAATTTTTGCAGATATTTAAACAAAATATTGCAATTTAAAATCTGCATTTTTATAATAGCTGTATCAGGAAAAAATTGAAAGTTATTGTTTTACACCAAATCTTTGCTCTAATCAATTACCCGGTGCAATTCATTATCTTTATGAGAGGGGTATGAAAATGAATATTGAAGCTAATACCAAATACGCTGAACAAAATCTTTTAAAATCAAACATTATAAAAAACATTAATAAAATACTTAATACTAACAACTGGTCAATTAGGAAACTTTCTGATTTTTCGGGGCTCCCCTATGAATCTGTGAAGAAACTTCTTTCCGGCAAAATAAAAAATCCAACTATTTACACTTTATACAAAATCAGTCAGGCTCTAGGATGTGGCATGGATTATCTCATTGGCTACGATATTGGTTGCAGTATACCTGCCGGTGAATTACCTCCAAGAGCATTTACTCTTCTTCAGGAAATTGTCCGTTTTGAATATTCAATTCAGCAAAACAATCAAACTAACGGTGTAATGGAAATCCCCGTATTGGTTCCTACAGGATTAGTCAAAGATGGCATGATTTACGATAGTATTTACACAGAAACCATTAACGCCTATGCATACTCAGACATTTGCGATAATATAATTATGTGTGGCATAAAAATATTAGGCAACTATCTTTCCCCTACATATCTTGATGGTGACATTCTGCTTATTGCAAGAGACCGTTTTCCTATCCCCGGAGAAGTTGGTATATTCTTAAAAGGGAAAGCTGTTTATATTAGAAGATATGAAAATGGACAACCTATGCGTCTGGTTCCTGTTACTAATAGTGGGGATACACTTTTGATAAACAACATTGACGATATACATTTTTTCGGAAGAGTAATCACTGTTATTAGGACTTAAACTTATATTATCAAAACATAAAATCAGCGCATTATTAGAACATAATTGTTGCAATTTATCAGAACATAAATGCGGTAAATTATCTGAACATAAACTCTGTAAATATAAATATAGGGAAATTACTAACTTTGTCACAAATCTTTTATGAAATTTGATGTTTTCATCACTTTTTGCAGTATTTCGCACTAATAAACGGTTATTTTAATACACATAATTTCCAATTTTGTTAGGAAGATTTTATATATGTTTTTATATATTTTTCTAAATTTGTTAATAATTAAATTGTTGCAATCTATCAGTAATTGTATTATTATATGAATATAAATTTTATAATTTAAAGGAGGCTTTCATAATGGCTTACAAGATTAATGATGGATGCATCGGTTGTGGTGCATGCGCAGGCGCTTGCCCAGTTGGCGCTATTAGCGAAGGTGACGGAGCATTCGTTATCGATGCTAGTGCATGTATCGAATGTGGAGCTTGTACAGGATCATGTCCTACAGGTTCAATCGAATTAGATGCTTAATTAGAGATAGTAAAAGGAGACACCCCAAGGTTGTCTCCTTTTCTATTGCACATTATTCATTATTTAATTCTGCTAATAACCAACTTCTACATCTGTCCCATAGAATTACTTAATAGTTACCTACTGAGCCGGTGCTTTCTTTCCGATTTTCAAATCTCCCTTTTTCTTCTCTGCTGCCAGCTTTTTCTGTTTTTCCTGTTTAAGTCTTTGTTCTTCTTTTTTAGTTTTCTTCAGTAGAAGTTTTTCAGCTTTAAGTTGTCGTCTTTTTTCTCTTCTTGAAAGTTTTTGTTTGGAACGCATTGCCATATCTAACTTTTTATAGCGTTCTTCCTCTCTTTCGTCCTGAGTCCGCATTAGATAATTCATTTCTTTTAAAACTTTTTCGCTTACGTTTCCACTTACTTCCTTGCCTAATTCTCCGGCACTCTTCTTTAACGCCTTAGAAACAACCTTATCCATTATTGCCTGAAACTGTTCCATCTTGCTTTCGCTACTCTCAATTGTCTCAACCTTCATCTGCTCTTTAAGCACCGGTGCACTAACTGCTGTAGCTGTTAAAGCCATGTTATTTCTGCAATTATTGTTTTTTCCTTCTTTTGTATCAGGGTCCGTCAGCATCATTTTAATTGTTCTAAGTCCATAGCCCTGATTTTTTAAGTCACGCACATTCTTCAACAAATTAATATGATTGTCGGTGTAATATCGATGCCCCATTTCATTTCTTGGTATAACTATATTAAGTTCTTCCTCCCAGTATCTTAAAACATGAGATTCTACTCCCAGCATCCTTGATGCATCTGAAATCATGTATCTCTTTTCCCCCATTTTAACCTCCTAAACCTGCCCCTTTACAGGGTTTGAAATTCATACTAATTTCTTAACACCACAATTATAAGTCCATTATATTCCCCTATCAATAAAAATAGCACTGCAAAAAATGTAACCTTTTGCGGAGGTGTCGAAGAAGATATATTTATATACTTGAGTATACAAAAAAACCTTTGAGACAAATTTAAAATCTGTTTCAAAGGTTTTCTACATATTAGCATTATCTATTAAAAATACTTTATATCTTCTTAGGCATACAACGATTTAAATCTGATCACCAGGTTGTTCTGCATCTTCGAATTTTGTAAACTGTGGTAACCATACCAATTCAACTTCACCTACAGGGCCGTTTCTCTGTTTAGCTACATTAAGAATAATTCTGTTTCTGTCTTCTTCTTTTTTCTCCTTGTCGTAATATCTTGACATAAGCATTACAACGTCGGCATCCTGCTCGATAGAACCGGATTCACGAAGATCCGCCATAATAGGCTTTCTGTCTTCTCTTGTTTCAGATGCACGGTTAAGCTGTGAAAGTGCAATTACGGGAACATTTAACTCTCTGGCAATACCCTTTAATGTTCTTGATATTTCTGCAATTTCCTGTTCACGGCTTCCGTGAGGCGTGTTAGTTGTCATCAACTGTAAGTAGTCTACGATAACCAACTGAATATCTTTCTCCAGTTTGAACTTTCTACACTTTGATCTCATTTCACCGATACTAATACCCGGAGTATCATCAATAATAATTCCTGAGTTACCAATGACATTGGCTGATTCTACTATATTTTCCCATTCGCTATCACTTAAATCACCAATACGGATTTTCTGTGAGCTAACCATTGAGTTCTGTGAAATTACACGGTTTATAAGCTGTTCGCTTGACATTTCCAAACTGAATATTGCTACCGGTATATTATGTTTTACTGCAATTGTTTCTGTTAAGTTAAGTACGAAGGCTGTTTTACCAACAGAAGGTCTGGCAGCTATAAGAATCAAATCGGAAGGCTGCAGACCTGACAACTGCTTGTCAAGCTTGGCAAATCCTGTTTCCAAACCTGTAATAGAACCTTTCGTCTGAGCTGCCTGTTCAATCTTGTCAAAAACATTTAAAACAATCTGTCTTACAGGAACATAATCTCCTGTATTACCTGTTTGAATCAAGTCAAAAATACTTTTCTCTGTTTCTTCAAGAATTGCCTCTAAAGGCTTGTTGCCTGCATAGCATGTATTAGCAATACTCTCATTTGCCCTTATAAGATTTCTCATTACTGATTTTTCATATACAATGTCCGCATACTGCTTTATGTTTGCAGATGTTGGAACCATATCTAAAATATTTCTAATAAAGTCAATGCTGATTACTTCTGAAGGAACATCCATTTCTTCCAGTTTTGTTTTGATTGTAACCAGGTCACCCTCACGTCCTTCGTTATACAATTCAACCATTGCCTTAAACAATGAACCGTACTGTTTATTATAAAAATCCGCATCTGATAATTTTTCCATTGCAACTGTTATTGCTTCCTGGTCCATCATCATTGAGCCAATAACAGCCTGCTCCGCCTCGTTGCTATGAGGCATTATTCTTTTTACTACTGCTTCGTCCATAGTGCATCTCCATTCATAGTAAAATTATCGCAATACATCCTTAGACATATTGCGATTCTCTTAATTACTAATTATTTTGCTTCAACTTTTACTGCTAACTTTCCAACTACATCCTTGTGTAACTTAATGTTTACATTGTAAGTTCCAAGTGACTTAATTGCGTCAGGAATGACAATCTTCTTCTTGTCAATGTCCATTCCCAGCTGTTTCTTTGCTTCTAAAGCTATTTCTTTACTTGAAATTGAACCAAATACCTTGCCTTCAACTCCAGCCTGTATCTTAACAGTAACTGATTTGTCTTCTAAGTCCTTTGCCAAAGCCTGAGCAGCTTCTAATTTTTCTTTGGCAACTTTAGCTGCATTCTGCTGTTGAAGCTTTAAGTCATTTAAATTCTTTCCTGTTGCTTCTAAACCTAAATTCTTCTTTAATATGAAGTTTCTTGCATATCCATCATTTACATTTACTATTTCGCCTTTTTTTCCAAGTGACTTTACGTCTTCTAATAAAATAACTTTCATTACATGTCTCCTTCTTCAATTCTTCTACTGATTGCGTTTTTAATCATCTGTGTTACTTCTCCTAAAGATGCGTCTTTAACCTGGGCTCCTGCCAGATTCATGTGACCGCCACCTCCAAACTCTTCCATAAGCACCTGAACATTAATTTTATCTAACGATCTTGCACTTATGTATATTAAATCATTGTATGGTGTACATACGAATGATGCTTTTACATTCTTAATGTTTAACAATTCATTAGCTGCCTGAGCACCTACAACTGTTGGTGATGAAACATTCTTTGCCGTACATACAGAAATTGCATAACAGTCCTTGTAAATTTCTGTATTCTGTACTGCTGTAGCTTTTGCCTTATAATCATTAATATCATCTCTAAACATTCGTCTGACTCTTGTTATGTCCGCACCGTTTTTCTTAAGGTATGCTGCCGCCTCGAAAGTTCTTACACCTGTTCTGTTGGTGAAGTTATTTGTATCCACCATAATACCACCATAAAGTGCTTCGGCTTCTATTTTATTAATCTTCACTGTTTCCGGTATATACTGCATAATCTCTACAACCATTTCACTTGTAGAAGATGATGCAAGTTCTATATATGACAACTGTGCGTTATCTATTACATCTTCTGATTGTCTATGATGATCAAAGACAACCAAACACTGTGCTCTTCTGACTAATTCAGGATATTCTGTATAAGCAGCTCTGTTACAGTCAACAACTATTAAGGCGTCATTTTTTCCTATTTTGGAAACTGCTTCGCTACCTGAAATAAACATGTCTTCAGCATAATTATCTGACTCATGGAACATTTGAGCTATCGGTATTACGCTACCTGAAATATCTCCTATTACAATGTGGGCTTTTTTACCAATTGTCTGAGCTATTCTATAAAATCCTATGGAAGCACCAAATGAATCGTTATCTCCAATATGATGTCCCATTATAAATATTGTTTCCTTTGTTTCAATTAAATCTCTAAATGCTGTAGCTTTTACTCTTGATTTTACTTTTGTATTTTTCTCTACTGACTTGGACTTTCCACCATAATAATATACTTTGTTGCCTTCTTTTAGCACTGCCTGGTCACCACCACGTCCCAGTGCCATGTCAATGGCTGCTCTTGCAATCTCATAATTTGCCACTAAGCCATTGCCACCTACACCTATACCAATACTAAGTGTAATTGGAAGTCCATTTCCAATATTTACTGTTTTTACTTCATCTAATATTGCAAACTTATTTGTCTGCATCTTGCTAACAAATTTTGTTTTAAACATGACGAAATATTTATCATTTTCAAGCTTTCGTACAATTCCGTCATACTGTGTGAAATACTTATTTATTTTTCTATCTATTAACGCTACAAGCAATGTTCTTCTTGTTGGATCGATACTATTAAGAACTTCATCATAGTTATCAATATAAATATGACCTGTTACTAATTTTTCCTCTTTGTTCTCTTTAGCTAACTGGTGAATCAATGTCTCGTCAAACATATACATGGAAATTAACGCCCCATCACCACCAATCAATGGCACTAAAGCACTTTCTACGTTTTCCTCATTCATTGAGAATAATTTGAGAATTACCTTATACACTTTATTCTCGTGTTTAACTTCAAATTCGCTTCTGCCCTCTTCATCAAATGAAAAGTCCTCCGCGGTTATTCCTTCAAAAACAGATGCAATAGGCTTATTTCTAATATTTTTTTCACATATTTTATCCATTTCATTATTAGTCCACATTACCTTGCCGCTTTCATCTAAAAGGCAATACGGAACTTCCATGTCACGTATCATTTTTCTTTGAACCTGACTGTACTCCGCCCCAAAATCAACAAGATTTCTCATAATATTAGGCTTAAACAATAAATACACCGTAGCAGATATACATAAATATAAAACTGCTGCAAATGTCATTAACACACCTGCCTTTATACTTATTGTAAACCCTAATGCCGCCATTACAATCCAAATAAAATTCAAGTATAATGGCCATCTAATATATTGGGGTAAATTTCCTTTAGCTTTTAATTTCTTCTCGTCCACCATTTTTCTTCCTTTCAAAAAGGTATAAAAACCTAGTATCGCTTTGATTATACCATATTTTATCTTTACAGTTAATATATTTTCCTTTAAAATCAAAGAAGTTATTTGTGAAGGAGAGATTTTTATGTTCAGAGTTTGGGGTAGAACCTTTAAAAGCAACAAAATGCTACAAAGCACTACAATTGAATTAGATATAGACGACACAAGAACCCATAAGATTTTCAAGGCTCTTGAGATGATTTGCGATGAATTTGATTTAAGCACTCCTATATGGCTTGAATCTAATATTAAGGAGTTCAAAAAAATTGCCCGCACAAGATTTTATGCGGACAGTTTTGTTGAATCTATTGATTTTGATTATCTGGATTTCTATGTAATCGAAGAGGACTAATTACATTGGTCCTCTCATAAGGAAATCCATAATTTTCTTTGAATCTTCTAATTCGTGAGCTACTATTTCCATTTCAGGAATCTGTGCTGATGAAGAGAAAATTGTTGAAAGTGAAACGAGCTGGCATAACTTTGATTTAAGGTTAAGTCTGTCCCCGTCATCTGTGATAAGTTCAACCTTTCCCTGACAACTGTCTATTACTTTTAAAAATTCTTCCGGATTATCGATATTCTTAATCTTCATAATTGTGTTTCCTTTCCTTATTAATTTAATATTTATTTTAATTTAATACTTAACATCACGTTAAACATTAAATTATTATCATAAAATGCAAACTTAATTATAATTTTATATTATAAATTTGTCTATTTATTTTTCTGCTTTTCTTCTATTTCTTTTAGCATGTCAATTCTAACCTGATGTCTTCCGCCTTCATATTCTGCTTCAAGCCACTGGTCTACTATCATTTTGGCAAGTTCAATACCTACAACCCTTGCTCCAAAAGCAATTATGTTTGTATTATTGTGCTGTTTTGATAATTTTGCACTATATGGTTCACTACATACACATGCTCTTATTCCATTAACCTTGTTTGCTGAAAGTGAAATTCCAACTCCTGTTCCACAAATTAAAACACCACAGTCAACTTCACCTGCAACAATAGCATTTGCCACAGCTTCACCATATTCAGGATAGTTACATCTTTCAGTTGAATCTGTGCCGAAATTAACGACCTCATGACCTTTTTCTTCAAGATATGCCTTAATTTCATTCTTCATTTCTACTGCAACATGATCATTTCCAATTCCAATTTTCATTTTTCTACCTCTCATAATTTTCATATTTTAGTCGAGAAAATATTAAGAAATATCTCCTTTAAAAATTAATATGTTATACAGTAAATAACCTGTTATACAATAATATATTCTTCTGCTCCCTTTACAACGTCCGTTACTTCATTGCATATTATTGTTGCCTGATTTAAATCAAGCACTTTACATAATGTACTTTTCCCCGACTTGCTACTATCTGCTAAAATATAAGCTTTCTTGGCATTTTTACATACAATTCGCTTTTTTTCAGCTTCCAACAAATCCGGTGTATTATATCCAGCCTCAAGTGAAAAACCTGACATTCCAACAAATGCCTTATCAAAATAGTAACTCTTTAAGAAATTGTTTGTTGTAATTCCTCTAATTGATGCTGTTGCTATATTAATCTCTCCGCCGGCAATAATACATTTAATGTTAGGACTTTGTAGTTCAGAATATATTAATGCGTTCGTTGTCACTACTGTTATATTCTTATCTCTTAAATATTTCATCATATCTAAAGCAGTGCTTCCTGAATCAATATATATAGAATCACCATCTTCAACTAATTCTGCTGCTGCTTTAGCTATTCTATCTTTTTCACTGACATTTTTCATTTTCTTTGACATAACAGGGATTTCATAGCTGTCTCTTTTTAAACAAGCACCACCGCCTCTTAATAAAGTAATCTCACCTTCACGTTCCATTGTTTTAAGATCTCTTCTAACTGTGGATTCAGACACCCCACCTAAGGCATCGCAAAGCTCATCTAAAGATACAACCTCATTTTCCTCTAATAATTGTGCTATCTGCAATCTTCTCTCATAAGGTATCATATCTTTTTTCCTCCTGCTCTCTATAATATCCTTTCGCCAATAAAAATGTCAATAATAATCGGTGTTTACATAACTTCTTCTAATGTTGGCATAGATGGCTGTGCTCCATATCTGCATACAGTTACTGCACTGCACTTTGTTGCAAATCTGCAAGCCTCTGTTAATGTTAATCCTTCAACAATAGAATGACTTACTGCCCCAATATATGAATCTCCGGCTCCGGTTGTTTCAACTGCATCCACTTTCTTTGCCGGAATCACTTCGATTTTACCATTTTCATATACTACAGCCCCAAGTGATCCTAATGTGATAATCACGTTATTATTGTATTTTTCGGCTAATTTCTTTATTTCTTCTTTTGCTTTTTCTAATGAGTCAATATTTTCCTTACAGTAAAATGATGCCTCTACCTCATTTACTACAAGTATATCTACTTTTGCAAGATATTCGTCCGGTAACTCAATTGCAGGCGCTGCATTTAACACAACTATACATCCTGCTTCTTTTGCTTTTTCAATACCATATTCTATCATTGGTACCGGAATTTCATTTTGTAAAATACAAACCTTTGACTCCTTTAATGCCGGCATGGCTTTATCTATGTCTTCTTTTGTAATCTGGAAATTTGCACCTCGTACAATGCTGGCGTGAACGCTTCCATCTTCTAACGCATGTATAATTCCCATTCCACTGCTGCCTTCAACTTTTCTAATATATCTTGTATCAACTCCGTACTGTTTTGCTGTACAAATCAAAAAGTCTGCTGATGCATCAGTTCCAACACACCCTACCATATATGTAGGAGTTTTCAGTTTTGCTGCCTGCACTGCCTGATTTGCGCCTTTTCCACCGGCACTAAATGTTGAATCTTCTACTGCCATTGTTTCACCTTTATAAGGTAATCTGTCTACTTTTAAGATAACATCATAATTTAAACTGCCTATTACAGTAATTTTATTTTTCACTTTCTTACCTCCTGTCATCTGCTAAAAAAGAAAGGCGCAAAGTTTAAATCCTTGCGCCTTTTTATAATTCAAATGCTTTGAAAATATATTAGTGCCGCAATACTGTGTGCTATTTGCGGTTTTAATTGTAGTTTAAAACTAAGCTGTCTTTTTATGTCTTGAAACAAATCCTTTAATATCCTGCTGAATAAATTCGAAGTATGAAGCTACGATGATGATAATACCAGTTACTACGAACTGCCAGAAAGAATCAACGTTGATTACTACCATACCTACTTTTAATACTGCAAGCATTAATGCTCCGAAGAATGTACCAAGTGCTGTACCTTTACCACCTGCCATTCTTGTTCCACCAATAGCTGCTGCTGCGATAGCATTTGTTTCATATGCCTGACCTGCTGTTGCTTCAGCTGATCCTAAACTTGCTAACATAATCATACCTGCAATTGCTGCACAAATTCCACAGAAAATGTATGCTACATATTTTGTTTTGATTACGTTTACACCTGAAAGTTTAGCAGCTTCTTCGTTACCACCGATTGCATATAAATAATCACCACTTCTCATCTTTGATAAGATAATATGTGCAATTACGAATACTACTACCATTACTACAATGTAACTTCTAACACCGGCAAACAATTCACCGTTGAAAATATTTCTGTATGATTCAGGAACATTTGTTACTGGAACACCGCCTGTTACTACATAAGCAATACCTCTGTATAAACTCATTGTACCAAGTGTAGCAATGAAAGGCTGTAATTTTAATTTGTTAATTAAGAATCCATTGAATGCTCCAAGTACTGCACCAATTAAAATACCAACTATAATTGCTAAGATTGGATTCATTCCATAAGTTACTGTACAAGATGCAACTACGATACCGGTAATAGCGTATGTACAACCAACTGAAAGATCGATACCGCCGGTAATAATTGTGAACATCATACCTACAGCAAGAATACCATTTAATACCATCTGCTGTAAAACTGTTATAAAGTTACTATAATTTAAAAAGTTTTTATTTAGTGCTGTAAATACTACACACATAGCGATTGTAGCTATAAGAACTACGAATTCTCGCTTATACTTATTCCAAATATTTTTCATTTTATTTACCTCCAATTGCTAAATCAAGAATTGAATCTTCGTCAAAATCAACTTCATTTGTTAACTCAGCAGTTACTTTACCTTCGCTCATAACGATAATTCTGTCACTAATTCCCATTGCTTCCGGCAATTCAGAAGATACCACTATGATGCTCTTTCCTGCTTCTACAAGTTCCTCCATAAGTCTGTAAATTTCAGCTTTTGCACCTACATCTACACCTTTTGTTGGTTCGTCAAAAATGATTATATCTACATCTGTAGACATCCATCTTGCTAAAATAACTTTCTGCTGGTTACCACCTGACATATTACTTGTCAGATAATCAACACGTCTTGGATGTACATCCATTTCCTCAAAAAACTTCTCTGCGTTTTTGACTTTCTTTTTCGTGTCTGTAAATGGTCCAGTCATATATTTCTCTAAACTGGAAATAGCTATATTTTCATAATTGTTTGATAGATTCATAAATCCCTGTGTTTTTCTATCTTCCGGTAATAAACCTATTCCGGCTCTTAAAGCCTTTGTAGTATTCCAGCCATTCTTTATTTCTTTTCCTTTTAGAACAATTTTTCCTGATGTTCTTTGATCAGCTCCAATAATTGTTCTCATTACTTCTGTTCTTCCTGCTCCTACTAAGCCAAAGAAACCAAGTATTTCACCTTTATGTAGTTCAAAACTTACGTCTTGATAATTTTCGTTTGTTAAATGTTCTACACTTAAAACAACCTCGTCTGTTCGTGGACTTGGTTTTGTTCTAGAAGCCACTGCTGCTACATCTCTACCTACCATTGCGTGAATTAATTCTTCTCTTGTGGTATTAGCGATGTCCATTGTCTGGATATATTCCCCATCTCTTAAAATGGAAGCTCTATCACAGATTTGGAAAATTTCTTCCAATCTATGGCTTACATATAAAATAGTTACGCCCTGTTTCTTTAGTTTTCTTACTACATCAAACAAAGCTTCTGTTTCTTTCATTGTAATTGACGCTGTTGGCTCATCAAGAGAGATAATTGTTGAATGATGGTACAATGCTCTTGCAATTGCCAACATCTGCATTTCACCTGCTGTCAATGTACTTACTAAATCTGATGATTTAAAGTTACAATTTAATTCTGCCAGTATTTCATCAACTTCTCTATTCATTTTCTTGAAGTCTATAAAGACTCCTTTTTTAGGTTCATAACCCATTGTTACATTTTGACCAACAGTGGCTCTTTGTCAAGCATGGGGGGAACCCAAGTTTATAACCAGGTTGTGAATAACATTCATAACCTGGTATTTTTAAAT